>Ga0164313_10006652_pt1 | contig 10180 bp, 8 predicted proteins | sample GuaBasSedimGuay4_FD_113735 | JGI IMG/M metagenome (GOLD analysis project Ga0164313, IMG submission 113735) | Subseafloor sediment microbial communities from Guaymas Basin, Gulf of California, Mexico - Guay4, Core 4569-4, 0-3 cm | ecosystem: Environmental > Aquatic > Marine > Hydrothermal vents >...
AAAGCGACGATATTATTGACCAATCCTCTACAAGGTCGAAGGGAATCCAAACCCAAATAAATCAGTAAATTCGCGCCCAAATAAATTAATCCGCTATGCACTGGAAAAAAATGACAAATAAAGCTGTACGCGATCGCGTTTTTGCAGCATTAAAAATAAATGCCAGTTATTTTAGTTCACCTATTCTAGGTGTTCCTGCAACCTACCTCGACGAGGAGGTTTTTTACAGCGATGCACCGTTTTTAAAACATGCGCCGTTTATTACAACGCTTATCGCCAATCCAAACCATATTGGAGTGCATTCGTTCGACGACCATCAAATGGAAGATATTTTCGCAGGAACACAAGAGCTGGAAACCGAGATGTTAAGAATGGTTGCCGAGAATATGTTTAAAGGGGAAGAAAAGCAACAAGACGGCTATGTAGCAACTGGAGGCACTGAAGCAAATATTCAGGCACAATGGATCTATCGAAATTATTTTATCAAGGAAAAAGGCGCAACTAATGATGAAGTTGCGATTGTTTATTCTGAGGACTCCCATTATTCTATGCCAAAGGGGGCTAATTTATTGAACCTTCGATCGGTTATTTTAAAAGTAGATGACAACACCCGTCAAATTATACAAGAAGACTTTGAAAACAAAATAGAAGAAGCGAAAAAAGATGGGGTTAAATACTTTATCGTTATTATGAATATGGCTACCACCATGTTTGGTTCGGTTGACGATATTGAGCGTATCACCGCATGGTTAAACGAAAGCAATACAGAATATAAATTACATGTAGACGGCGCATTCGGCGGATATATTTATCCATTTACCATGCCTGATAGCCCTTATAGTTTTAAGAACCCCAATATTTCTTCCATCACCATCGATGCGCACAAAATGCTGCAAGCACCCTATGGAACAGGGATATTTATTTGCCGCAAAGGCCTGATGCAATACACCAAAACAGAAGAAGCCAAATATGTGCAGGGTCTCGACTTTACTTTGTCGGGTTCGCGCTCAGGCGCTAATGCCGTAGCCGTTTGGATGATTATGATGGCCCATGGACCCAATGGATTAAGCGTAAGAATGGAGAACATGGCCGACAAAGCTTTGACACTTAGCGAAGACCTCCAGGACCTTGGTATTGAAGTGTTTTATGAAAAAGGAATGAACATCGTTACCATTCGGGATAAATACATCACACCGGTAATTGCTAAAAAATACCGCCTGGTTAGTGATCATTATGGCGAAAAATCGAATTGGTGGAAAGTGGTTGTGATGAAACACGTAACCCAGGGAACCTTAGACCAGTTTGTCGAAGATTTGAGGTTGAGTTTGGGTTAATTTCCATTAATAAAGCCAAATTCATCGTATTCTAATGCTAATCTTTGTATATTGATAAATTCATTATTACAAATAAAAAAGCATGCATTTACTTTCCGTAAGCGTATTCGGAACTTCCACTAAAGAAGATGAAAAGCGTGTTCCCATTCACCCTTCACATCTGGAATGGATCGATAAAGAAATCAGAAAAAAACTAACTTTCGAAAACGGTTATGGCGAGCCATTTGGTTTGTCCGATAATGAATTGTCAAAATGGGTTAGTCTTGCACCGCGAGAAGAGTTGTTCCATTGTAGCGATATAATATTACTTCCAAAGCCCGGACAAAAAGACATTGATGCAATACCCGAGGGAGGAATTTTATGGGGTTGGGCACATTGCGTTCAACAATTCGAAATCACCCAATCAGCAATTGATCGCAAATTGACATTTATTACCTGGGAAGGAATGCACCGATGGTCTGAACACGGTGATTGGCAAATGCACATTTTTAACAAAAACAATGAAATAGCAGGTTATGCCGCAACGCTGCAAGCCTTTAGTTTGGTCGGAATAAATGGCACTTATGGTCGGCCAATGAAGGCTATTGTATTAAGTTTCGGCTCTGTAAGCCGCGGAGCGATACACGCGTTGCAAGGGCTGGGAATAAATGATATTACCATTTTCACCCAACGCTATTCTACCCTGGTAACTGACCAAATTGCGGGAATAAATTATCGTCATTTCGAAGCTAACAAATCAGGTCAGTTATTGGCTTTTTCGGAAGATGGGCATTCTACCTGTCCCTTTATTGAGGCACTTTCTGAAGCAGATGTTTTAGTTAACGGCATCTTGCAGGATACCAACCAGCCTTTGATGTTTGTTCGCCAAAATGAAATAAATAAGTTGAAGAACGGTTGCCTTATAATAGATGTTAGCTGTGATGAAGGCATGGGGTTTGAATTTGCTAAACCAACATCCTTTAAAAACCCCATGTTCAGTGTAGGTAAAATAAATTATTACGCGGTTGACCATACGCCTTCGTATTTATGGAACAGCGCTTCATGGGAAATATCAAACAGTCTCCTTCCCTACCTCCCCCTTGTTATGGAAGGACGTGATAGATGGAAGAAAAGCAAAACCCTGGATCACGCTATAGAAATATGGGATGGTGTGGTTCTTAACGCCAATGTTCTATCTTTTCAAAATAGAAAAAGTGAATATCCACATGAAGTAATTAGCAGTTAGAGTGCTGAGGATTTGCTGGTAGGTTTAGATTTGAATAAAGAACCAGCGATTACTCTTTTTAAGAATAATCAATCAAATAATTTGGGTAAACGTTTTGATAAAATTAGGATTGTTTAGATACAATTTAAAATATAGCTGCAAAAAGAATCTAATTTCAATTCAAATATTATCAACTGCAACTTTATAGGTAGGATCTTCTATCACATTTACATCAATAATTTTTTCTGCATTTTTAAGCAGTTTTTTGCAATCGGGACTTAGATGTTTCAGGTGAATTTTCTTTCCGACTTTTTCGTAGCGCTCTGTAATTTTATTTAATGCTTCTATCGCCGACATATCAACCACACGACTTTCTGCAAAATCAATAATTACTTCTTCGGGATCGTTTAGGACATCAAATTTTTCGCTAAATACGGTGACTGATCCAAAAAACAATGGTCCGTAAATTTCATAATGCTTGATCCCGTTTTCGTCTGTGTATTTTCTTGCCCTAATTCGTTTGGCACTATCCCAGGCAAATACCAAAGCGGCAATAATAACTCCGATAATTACTGCCAGGGCCAAATTATGTAGAAACACCGTTACCAAAGTAACCATCACCATAACGAAAATATCCGATTTTGGCATTCTTCGAAAAGCCCTGAAACTTGCCCACTCAAAAGTTCCGATAGCAACCATAATCATCAAACCAGTAAGCGCAGCCATCGGGACTTTCTCGATCAGACCAGATCCAAACATGATAAAAATAAGCAACATAACAGCAGCTACAATCCCGGAAAGCCTGGCTCTAGCTCCATTCGAAACATTGATCAAACTCTGACCGATCATTGCACAACCACCCATACCAGAAAACACGCCTGAAAGAATATTTGCAGCACCCTGGGCAACCGCTTCTTTATTTCCTTTACCACGGGTTTCAGTAATTTCATCAACGATACTCAACGTTAATAAACTTTCTATTAATCCTACTCCGGCTACAATAACGGCATATGGCAAGATCACCATAATACTTTCCAAATTAAACGGTACTCTTGGAATATGAAAAGGTGGAAAGCCCCCTTTAATCGAAGCAATATCCCCAACCGTTTTTGTATCTATATCCAATAAAGCAACTACTCCAAAAACCACTAAAATGGCGGTTAAAGAGGCAGGTATGGCTTTGGTGATTTTTGGCAGACCCCAGATAATCGCCATAGTAGTTATAACTAATCCCAATAAAACATAAAGTATTGTACCCGTTAACCAGTTGCCCGAAACATCTTTAAATTGATCTAATTGCGACATAAAAATGATAATTGCCAATCCATTAACAAAACCGAAAATAACAGGATGCGGAACTAAGCGTATCAATTTCCCTAAACGTAAAAACCCCGCGGCCATTTGAATAAAACCAGCCAGAACAACAGTTGCGAAAACATATTCAACTCCATGTGATTTTGCCAATGAAACTATTACAATGGCGATTGCACCGGTAGCCCCCGAAATCATTCCGGGTCGCCCACCAAAAATCGACGTTACCAAACCCATCACAAATGCAGCGTAGAGACCGGTTAAAGGAGACAAGCCGGCAATTAGCGCAAAGGCAACTGCTTCCGGTACAAGCGCAAGTGCAACTGTAAGCCCTGATAAAACTTCGGTTTTATAATCAACTTTCTGTGAAGTATAAAAGAGGTTAAGATACTTTTTCATTCCAATTTTTAAAGCGCACGAAACTAATCATACCCATAATTCTGACCAAGTTAATAATTAAAAAAGACCCAAAAATCTATATCTTATTTCCAAAGTAGCCAATAAGTTTCTAAGCTATACTGTAGAAGCGATAGATTAATCAAGTAATTATTACTTTTATAGTTAATTGATTAAATCATTCTTAGAAATATGATCACCTCATGAAACTTCTTTATAAAATATCAATTCTTCTAATTATTTTTCTGAAATGTCAAATCTCTTTTGGGCAGGAAATCACTAAAAACAGCCAGAAAGATTACGAGCCAGAAAAAATGGATGATCCCTATATGCCGATGAAAAGTGAGCATATGAAAACATCCCCCGCCATTTATTTTCTCGACTCAAGCATATATACTACACAGGTAAATGTTGATGTTGATGGAAATAACATTTTAAACGATGCGGCGAACGAACCTAGTATTGCTGTAGATCCTAACGATCCAAACCGAATAGTGATCGGATGGCGTCAGTTTGATAATATCGAAAGTAATTTCAGGCAAGCGGGTAATGCACACTCTACAGATGGTGGTCAAAGCTGGAACTTTACCGAACCAATCGAAGTTGGAATATTTCGTTCTGACCCTGTTTTAGATACAGATAGTGATGGAAATTTCTATTACAACAGCTTAAGCTCAGGCTTTTTTTGTGATGTGTTTAAAACCTTTGATCCAACATCGTGGGAAGACAAAACATATGCTTATGGCGGAGATAAACAATGGATGGTGATAGACAAAACCGATCAACCCTCCAATGGTAATATCTATGCTTTTTGGAAGAAGCAATATTCTGCTTGCACCAATTTTAATTTTACCAGATCAATTGATCAGGGTGTAAGTTATGATGACTGTTCATTAATTATTCCAAATCCTACAAGAGGTACCCTGGCCATTGGACCAAATGGAGAGGTTTATGCCTGTGGTGGGTATAGTAATACTCATCGGGTACTCCGATCAAATACAGCTAAAGACACTGATGTACCTGTGACTTGGAATTCATGGGAAGTAGATGAGATTGTAGATCTAAAAGGAGAACAAGCGCTTTATGATGGTCCAAATCCGGGTGGAATGCTTGGACAGGTTTGGGTTGCAGCAAACCATTCCGATGCCTATTCCGGTGAAGTTTATCTTTTAAGTACAGTAGCAAGAAATGATAATGGAGACCCTGCTGATATTATGTTTTCAAAAAGTACCGACAATGGTGAAACCTGGTCGGAAGCCATAAAAATCAATGATGACAATTCTACTGAAAACTGGCAATGGTTTGGAACGATGAGTATAGCGCCCAATGGCCGAATTGATGTTATTTGGGTGGATACAAGAGATGATCCGGGTACTTATCTTTCTGCTTTGTACTATTCTTATTCATTAGATGGAGGCGATAGCTGGTCGACGAACGAGAAAATGAGCGAAGCTTTTGATCCGCATTTAGGTTGGCCAAACCAAGAAAAAATGGGAGATTATTATCATATGATTTCAAATGATGATGGGGCGCATTTGGCCTGGTCAGCAACATTTAGCGGAGGACAAGATATTTATTACAGCTTTATTCCGGCACCAATCACCATTGGTATTTCAGAAATAAACCAATCAAGTACTTCAGAAATAGCATTAAGTATTATTCCAAACCCTGTTAAGGATCAAGCTACCATAGAAATAGAATTAGCAAAAAGCGATTATCTTAAAATTTCATTAGTAGATATTAATGGAAGAACGGTAGAAGTGCTTTCAAACCAATATTTTACCTTGGGAATCAATAAAATTAATTGGAATGATCATTTAGGATTGAATACAGGTATTTACTTCATACATGTAGAAAATTCATCAGGTGTTATTTACTCTAAAAAAATCATTTTGCTTATTCCATAAACCGTATCGAACAATCAATGAGTTATCGGCAAGGTTATTGCGAATATTTACACAATCATGAAGATAATTTGGAGCTTTTTCTTTTCAATTATTATTTCTTTCCCTTCATTCTGTCAAGATAATTCAATTGATACAACACTAATCGAAGACAATTCACGCTTAGTTCGCAATGTAGTTGGATTCGCCCCTTCTAAAGCAAATCAAATTAATGGATGGGCCATTGGGTGGAGTTCGTCTGTAGATGATTTTCATGCTGATATTGATTCCATTAAAATAAATGGACTTTACACTAATATCCCAGTTATTCAAGCATTAATAATTGGATGGATGGTTCCATATGCCATTGGAAGCATTTTTAATCCTAAGACTTATGTAAGTCTATATGAAAATATTAATTCGTTCCCAGAATATTACAGTGGAATTGATGATAGCATGAATGGAGTTTCGATTTCGGTTTTTGATTTTAGTGATGAATTCGTTGTAAATGGAACACAAATAACATTGTTTTATCATGACATGGCAGAATTAAATGGGTTTTCCCTAACCATTGGGGGAGCCAGATATGTATCATTCGACGGTGTAATGATCTCAGGTATTTTAAACAATACTAATCAAGGAAAAGGAGTTCAATTAGGTTTAATTAATAGAACAAAAAATATGCGCGGGATTCAAATTGGTTTATGGAATAGAATTGGCAAAAGGGGACTTCCTTTTATTAATTTTAGCTTTCGAAAAGATAATGTTAATCGAAATAGGCATAAAAAAGTGTAGCATAGAAACGCTTCAACTTTGAAATACAATTAGCCTGCATTATTCATAAAAAAATGATAACATTTCTTAAATCACTTTTTATCAAGTGTTTACATACAAATATTTTAAAACACTTAAACTTCATTTTTTTACAAGTGCATTTATTTTAATGCATCTGCTTCGTTGCTAATCCCTTGAAATAGATTACTATGTCAGCAGGATTAGACGCCTTACATCTACATCAAACTAAACGCATGAATAATGCAGGTTAGACCAATCTCCTCAAAATTCTAAATTTTTTGTACCATTGCCAAATAGTTGAAAGCATAAAAAGTATGAAAATCAGGGTTACTAAAGTTTTTGAATTTGAAGCTGCGCACGCACTCGATTGTCATGATGGGAAATGCAGTAATATCCATGGCCATTCATATAAATTACATGTTACTGTAATAGGTGACCCTGCACGTGATAAGGGTATGCCTAAGGATGGAATGGTCATCGATTTTTCGGATATAAAAAATGCGGTGAAAATTGCAGTGATCAATCCTTTCGATCATGCGCTAATACTCGAAGATGATTCACCCTATTTAACCGAAACCATTCGCAAAAGACAAAAATTGATCCTGTATTCTATTCAGCCCACAGCCGAAAATATGCTATTAGATATGGTTGAAAGGGTTAAAGATCGCCTTCCAAAAAATACTGAGCTGCATAGCATGAAACTATTTGAAACCAGATCGAGTTGGGCTGAATGGTTTGTTACAGATAATAACTGATTTTTATTTACCCTATATTGCTGTTTTTCTGGTATTTAGCTCTAATTATTCAGAAATAATCAAGCTTATTTTTCTAAAATGACAATTATCATGGTTTTTCGCATGGCTGTAAATTACTTTAGCCCTGTATTTATAAGAGAAATCTTACAAGTACAAGGTTGATAAGTTTTGCTTTACATTACATGCGGTGTCATATTAAAAGTCGTTCTAATTAATTCCTTGTTTGTTTCAATAAATGCCGTATGAAAAGAGGCCGCGATCCGCGGCCTCTTACTTTTTACACAATCTGTATTTCTTTTTATTATTTATCCCTGACCTGAATAATTCCCAAAAATACTTACAAAACTGGTGCTTTTAGGGTTGATCAACATTACAGGAATATTACTTTTATTGGTGATCACACGTTGTACCTTTGTATCAAACAGGGTATATGCTGATTCGGCTTGATTCATAAAAACAACCAAATCGATCTCTTTTTCCTGAGAGTACTTTAAATAATCCATAAAATCATCACCCGCCTCTTTCAAAGAAGCTACTTCATATTCCAAATTTGCCTCTTCAAAATATTGTTTCGAAAAATTGATATCGCGTTCAACCTTATTTCGTAAGAACTCATCCTTTTCATATTGGGGGAGCAAAAATATTTTTGAATTAAAATACTTAGCCAAATGTTTGGCATAAGTAAGTTTCTGCTTCGAGTTTTTATCAATGGTCATTGGTACAAGAATGTTCTTGTAAGCTTTTCTTTTTTTCGTCTTCTTTTGCACTATAATAATGGGCAATTCTGAATTTGCGACAACTTTTAATGCCCTACTACCTGTAATGATCTGAAACCCCTTTAAACCTTGAGTTCCCATTACAATTAATTCAGCATTATTCTCTAATGCTGCATTTCCAATATCATCATATACATCACCGATCCTCACCAATGATTTTACCATAATCTCGGGATACTTTGCCTGAACTTTGGCAGCAAATATTTTCATTTTCCTCTGAGCTGCAAAAAGTTGCTTTGAGGTTTTAACAACATGAAATAATAAAAGATCACCTTTAGATGCTTTTAATATTTCTGAAGCATGTGCAATAGCCACATCTGATACTTCTGAATAATCTACCGGGGTTAAAATTGTTTTTTTCATGAGCTAACATCTTTTTTAGTGGAAATATTCATTCTATTTAGAACTAAAGTAATCATTACTCTGAATAATTTGAGAATTATTCTGTCATTTAGATTTCTTAACACTAAATTATTTCTTTGTTTTTCCTGTCTTTTTATCAGGAAGCGTCCCAAAAACTTTGTCCCAAAGGTGTGATGAAACACCAAAAGCAACATTTTCGTCCTGGTAGTGGTGAATGTTATGATATAACCACAAGGTTTTAAAGCTATTTTGAGGCATCTTCCAGGCATGAACAATATAATGAACAAATAAATACAACGCATAGCCATTTAAAAATCCAGCTACAAAACCATACGACCACCTACCCAAAACAAGATTTATTAAACCAAAGGTTAAAACTGCCAATGCAATACTTGCCAAAGGCGGCATGGCCAATCGGTCCTTGTCACGCGGATACTCGTGATGCACACCATGAAATAAATATTGAATCTTTTTTCGGATAGTAGTTGTTAAAGTCATATGAAACACAAATCGATGTACCATATACTCAACAAATGTAAATGCCAATAGCCCCGAAAAATAGGTGATCAAAAGCTCAGTTCCTGTTAGTATATTCCTATTTAGAGCATAAACAGACAAAAATATACCTGTTGCTATAAACAATGAAACAGGAATGTAACTGTGGGTTTTTGTAAATACCTCAAGCCCCTTATACTTAAATACTTTTTTCTGGCCAGTGGCTTTTGGTTGATAAGTTTGGTTCATTTGCGTCAATTAGTCGTTGCAAAAATAAAAATTATAAAGTTTAAACTCGTTTTGATTATTTGGTGACAATTATCATTTTATATAATCACTCATCAACCTTAAATTTGCCAGTCCGAAAAAACCAACCTATGAGAAAAAATATCGAACAATATCTGGCTTTTCAAAAAGGTAACATTCGTATGCCTGATCATTTAAAACCAAAGAAAGAAATAACAGCCAGGTTATTTAAAAGCGATTTTTTGGAAGCTTTTACCCGAACACCAATATGGGTCCCTCAAGTGTTGTATGTTGGTTTAATCGCTCTTTTTTTCTGGTACGGAATCACCAGAATGAATTTGAATATCTTTATCATGATCGCAGTTGCTGCCTGCGGCTTTTTATTCTGGACTTTTACCGAGTACATGGTTCATCGATTTTTATATCATACTGAATCAGAATCAGAAACTTTAAATAACATCCAATTTAAAGGTCATACCATTCATCATCAACACCCGATAGATCCAACACGATTGGCTATGCCGCCGCTGCCCAGCATTATACTCTCCAGTGCATTTTTAGGATTGTTTTTCCTGATAATGGGCGTTTGGGCTGTTGCTTTCTGGCCTGGTTTTATGGCCGG
>Ga0164313_10006653_pt1 | contig 10179 bp, 6 predicted proteins | sample GuaBasSedimGuay4_FD_113735 | JGI IMG/M metagenome (GOLD analysis project Ga0164313, IMG submission 113735) | Subseafloor sediment microbial communities from Guaymas Basin, Gulf of California, Mexico - Guay4, Core 4569-4, 0-3 cm | ecosystem: Environmental > Aquatic > Marine > Hydrothermal vents >...
ATTTGTCCAAAAGTATTTTCCTAATTCATAGTTTCAGGCTTTGAGATATAATCTATTGCTTTTAGCAGGGTCTGGTCAATATCCTTCCAGATGGGATAGAACCCTGCGTTATCCAGTATATTTCTTCCGGTATATGCTTCAATTTGTGTGGAAATTAAATGCATGGATTCCTTTTTATCCTGAATTGTTGACGGTATCCCGTTTTTGTTAGCATATTCATTAAACTGTTTATAAATATGTTGTGATTCAAGGTGCTGTTTAAGCTTGTCAGGAGTTTTAAAAGACTCTAGTAGGTTCCTGTTTTTATCAGAATACTCAAACGCAAACTTATAAATTAAACCTTTGTTCCGGACCTTAACAAAATATGGAGTTGCCCAGGTTGTATCTATGGGAATAAAAACATCGGGCATGATACCGCCTCCACCATATACAATTTTACCTTTAGGTGTTTTATATTTTAGTGTATCGTTAAAATGAATGCTATCAGCTTTTTCAAATTCTCCATTTATAAAACGGTCATGCAGGTCATGCATGTAACTATCGTATCCCTTATTATAAGGTTTTTGGATACATCTTCCGGTGGGCGTATAATACCTGGCCACTGTAAGTCGTATTGCCGAACCATCGGATAACATTAAGGGTTCCTGAACAAGTCCTTTGCCAAATGATCGCCTGCCAATAATCGTGCCCCTGTCGTTATCCTGTATTGCACCGGCTACAATTTCACTTGCTGATGCTGAATATTCATCCATTAAGATTACAATTTTGCCATTTTTACAATTACCCGATCCATCTGCATAGAAATTTTCCCTTGTCTGGGTACGCCCTTGTGTGTAAACGATAAGTGTTTTATCTTCCAAAAACTGATTGGCCAGTTTTATTGCAGCATCCATATAACCTCCTCCGTTACTTCTCAAATCAACGATTAATTGGTTCATGCCTTTTTCTTTCAGGCTGTTTAAGCCATCCATAAATTCATGGTAAGTGGTGCGGGCAAATTTTGTAATTTTTATATAGCCGGTAGAATCATTTACCATATATGCTACATCTACGCTGTAAAGTGGGATTTTATCCCTGGTAATAGTGAAGTCAATTGTCTCCGTTACGCCGGATCGTGAAATTCCAACTTTTACTTCTGTTCCTCTGGGCCCTTTAAGTCTTTTTACAATGCTATCCTGATGGATTTTCACACCTGCAACAACTTTGTCATTTATTTTAATGATGCGGTCACCTGCTGCCAGTCCGATTTTTTCAGAAGGCCCGCCTGAAATAACAGAATTTATAATTATTGTATCATTGGGCATAGTAAAAGAAACTCCAATTCCATCAAAATTACCTTCCAGGGGCTCATTTACCCGTTGAAAATCCCGTGCAGGTATATAAATAGAATGAGGATCAAGATGTTCTAAAATTTTTGGTATTGCTACCTCTTCCAAATCTTTTATGTTTACCGTATCTACATAGGCGGCTTCGATGAAATTTAATATTCCATTGAGTTTGTCAGGTTTTTTATGAAATGACCGTGAGGAAGTTACTCCCTGGCTTTTATTAAGTTGTAAACCGATTAATATTCCTCCTGCTAATACAATTGAAAGTAATACTGGAAGATATATGCTAAGTTTTCTGTTTTTATACATTTTCATTTTTTTAGATCTCCATTTGAACAATATCTACGTTTGCCCTTTTCAACAGGTTAAGCCCGGATTCATCACGATATTTTTCAACAAAAACAACTCTGGTAATACCTGATTGAATAATTAGTTTGGAGCATTCAAGACAAGGAGATGTAGTGACATATAATGTTGCATTTTCACTACTGTTATTAGACTTGGCTACTTTTGTTATGGCATTTGCTTCAGCATGTAAAACATAAGGCTTTGTTTTGCCGTTTTCATCCTCGCATACATTTTCAAACCCTGCTGGTGTACCATTATATCCATCGGAAATGATCATACGGTCTTTAACAATCAAAGCACCAACTTTTTTTCTTTTGCAATAGGAGTTTTTTGACCAGGTACCGGCCATCTCCAGATAACGTTTATCAAACAGCGGTTGCCTTTTCCCATAGGGATTGGGCATGTTTGTTTTTACAGTCATTATAAATGGTATTAATACAAAAAACCCCCGGGGTTCTGAGGGCTTTATGTTTGTACCCAGGGCCGGGGTCGAACCGGCACGATATTGCTATCACTGGTGTTTGAGACCAGCGCGTCTACCAATTCCGCCACCTGGGCAAAGTATCTATATTATCAATTTCAAGTAGTTATACAAAATTTATCTTTGTTATACTTTATATTCTTAACAACCGGTGGCGGAATTGCCGCCCCTCAATCCTGGCTCTTCCCTAAAATGATCCACCGGATCATTTCTTGACGGTCAGCTGCCGAAATTTATCAAATCCTGATTTGATTAAAATTTCGAGCATCCACGAAAAAACAATCAAATAATAATTTTATATTTTTCGGGACCTGCCACCTGGGCAAATTAATAAATTAAATACTTTCAAGGATCAAATCAATTATATATTAGTTAAGCGTTCTGTCTTCAACCTTCCGTCTTGTACTTTTTGACTTTCTTCAAATAACGGTTTGCGAAGATAATTATTAGTTTTTTCAGAGCAAAATTATATTCAAAGAAAAGTTTAGATCCTGGTTTATTGAATCTTAAATGAAATTATAGCTTTTTACTTTTTTCTGTACTGGATTGTTCTATTTTTGTACTAAATAAATTTTTTAAAAAATACATTATGGAACCGGTAAATATTCGATTTAAAGAAGTCTTAAGCAGACTGGGTATTGAAGATGTTAATTCAGGAGTTTCTACAGGTGTTGAATGGTTTGATACAGAAGGAGCTGTATCAGGTTCGGAGTCGCCTGTGGATGCCAGTATAATTGCAAAAGTTAAAACGGCAACTTTGTCTGATTATGAGATAGTGATGAACAAGGCTGGTGAGGCTTTTAAAATCTGGAGGGAAATACCTGCCCCGGAAAGGGCTGAGGTGGTGCGTTTGATTGGTCTGGCATTGCGTGAAGCTAAGGAGGACCTTGGAATGTTGGTTAGCCTTGAAATGGGTAAAATTTTTCAGGAAGGAATGGGAGAGGTTCAGGAAATGATTGATATCTGTGATTTTGCTGTGGGCCAGGCTCGTTTATTAAATGGATTTACCATGCATTCTGAGAGGCCTAAGCATCGCTTGTTTGATCAGTATCATCCTTTGGGAATTGTCGGATTGATTACCTCTTTTAATTTTCCTGTTGCAGTATGGGCATGGAATTCTATGCTTGCTGCTGTTGCCGGTGATGTGGTAATCTGGAAGCCCAGTTCTAAAACCCCGCTTACAGCAATAGCAACCATGAAAATTATTAAAGGGGTACTGAAGGAGTGTAATGTTCCTGAAGGTGTTTTTAATCTTCTCGTTGCAAAATCCTCTGTATTGGGAGATAATTTTGTCGGTGATAAGCGAATTCCACTTTTCTCAGTTACCGGATCAACCAGGGTAGGACAAAGAGTAGGAGGTATTGTAGGGAAACGGCTTGGAAAAGCAATCCTGGAACTGGGAGGAAATAATGCTATTATTATATCTGATAAAGCAGATTTGAATATTACTATTCCTGCCGTTGTTTTTGGTGCGGTGGGTACTGCCGGTCAGCGTTGTACTTCAACACGCCGGTTGATTATACATGAAAAAATTTATGATGATGTGAAGCAAAGACTACTCAATGCCTACGCCCAGGTAGTAAATAAAATTGGTGATCCAACAAGCATAGACACACTTGTAGGGCCTGTAATTGATGCTTCTGCAGTTGACTTATTTCAACATGCAGTGAAAAAAGTAGAGGAGGAGGGCGGAAAGGTGATCTTTGGAGGAAGTTCAATAGCAGCAAATAAGTTTGGATCCCCCTATTTTGTAGAACCAGCCATCGCTGAGGCAGAGAATCATTTTGAAATTGTTCAGGAAGAAACTTTTGCCCCAATTCTGTATCTGCTGAAATATAAAACATTTGAAGAAGCTTTGCAGATCCATAATGATGTTCCCCAGGGACTTTCTTCATCTATATTTACACTGGATATGCGAGAAGCGGAAACATTCCTCTCTGAAGTCGGTTCCGATTGTGGTATTGCCAATGTAAATATTGGTACTTCCGGAGCGGAAATAGGTGGCGCTTTTGGAGGCGAAAAAGACACAGGAGGTGGGCGAGAGTCGGGCTCCGATGCTTGGAAAGCTTATATGAGACGCCAAACAAATACCATAAATTATGGTACGGAATTACCACTGGCACAGGGAATAAAATTTGAATTTTGATCTGGATAATCAGGCTAAATGCCTGTTATGTTGCCTGCCATTTTTTGACGGGGTTTTTACAGCCACTTTTTTCTTTTAAAATAAATCAGCAGGGAGCTAGGGATAATTAAAAATGTGGCCAATATAACCGGATATCCCCATCTCCATTCCAGCTCAGGCATGTATTTGAAATTCATCCCATAGATACCCGCCAGAAAAGTTAGGGGAATAAAAATGGATGCAAAGATAGTCAGTACCTTCATTACTTCATTCATCCGGTTGGAAACACTGGAAAGATAAATGCTCATCATGCCTGTAAAAAGTTCCCGATAGGAGTCAATAGACTCATTTACCCGAATTACGTGATCATACACATCATGTAAATATATCCGGGTTTCATCATGAATCAAAATAAAACTACGATTCTGCAATGAATTTAGTACTTCGCGTAAAGGCAATATAGTTTTTTGGACAAAAATTAGTTCCCTTTTGATATCTTGAATGGATTGTAATGTTTTGGTTGTTGGGTTCGTAAGTAATTCACTGTCAATCTCTTCAATAATATCGTCTAGTGGCTCATGAAGATTGAAATATTCATCAACAATTGTATCAAGGACCAGGTAAGCCAAAAAATCAGTAGATTTGGTTTTAAACACACCCTTGCCGGTTTTTAATTGCCTAAAAAGCGGTTTAAACAGATTGTCAGGTCTTTCTTTAAAAGTAAAAATATAATTTTTTAGTATCAGAATACTTATTTGCTCATAGCCTATAACAAAAGGAACCTGTTCAAGTGCCCACCGTTTAAGTGTTATGTAAATGTAATCAGCGTGGACATCTATTTTTGGCCTTTGATTTGTGTTTAATATATCTTCCAGGACAAGTTCATGGATATTAAAATGGCTGCCAATTTTTCTGATTTGCTCAACATCACTCAAGCCTTCAAGATTAACCCATTTAACGGAGTCAGTATTTTCCGGGATAAAAATCTCATCAACAGATGAAATTACTTTTTGTTGAACATCATTTGAACTAAACTCAATAAATGTTAGCTTATTTTTCGTATTTGATTTAGATCCTATATGAATGAGCGAGCCGGGAGGCAAGCCTCCTTTTTGAGATTGATTTCTAATCGTTGATGACATTAGAATTTTGGTTTATGAATGAAATGAATTATCCAAAGATAATAATTTGTGGAAATATAAGAGAGTACATGAAATACTGAAAGGTTTATACCAGGTCGAAAAAATGTTTAGCTTACATTTGATAAGATGGTTGAACTGATTAGTTTATGAACCAGTTTGTAAATGCTTTCCGGATCATAACCGCACTCCTTGTATAGCTCCATTTGTGTGCCATGTTCAATAAACTTATCAGGAATGCCAAGCCTGAACACTCTGGCAGAATAGCCTTTCTCAGAAAAGAATTCCAGCACGGAGCTGCCAAGTCCCCCTGTTATTGTGCCATCTTCTACAGTGATTACCTGTTTGAAATTTCTTCCAACTTTGTGGAGAATGGATTCATCGATGGGCTTTAAAAACCGCATATCGTAATGAGTTACTTCCACATGATCATGCTGCAGTTTTGTTACTGCTTGTTTTACAAGGATCCCTGCATGACCAATAGAAAGGATAGCAATATCATCACCTTTTGAAATTTGCCTTCCTTTTCCAATTTCAATTTCTTCAAAAGGTTTTTCCCAGTTTGCCCAGGATCCCCTGCCACGGGGATATCGAATTGAAAATGGACCTTTACCTCCCAGCTGTGCTGTGTACATCAAATTACGAAGTTCAAGCTCATCCATCGGTGCCGAAATAGTAATATTGGGTACTGCCCTGAAAAAGGCGAGGTCATATGCCCCATGATGAGTAGCACCATCATCACCAACTAAGCCTGCACGGTCCAGACAGAAAACAACATCAAGGTTTTGCAGGGCAACATCATGAATAACCTGGTCATAGGCCCTTTGTATAAAAGTAGAGTAAATATTACAAAAAGGTAGCATGCCCTGGGTTGCCAAACCGGCAGAAAAAGTTACTGCATGTTGTTCTGCAATGCCTACATCAAAAGTACGTTCAGGAATTTCCTTTTGCATGATGTTTAAGGAAGAACCAGCCAGCATGGCAGGGGTAATTCCAACAATTTTTTTATTAAGCTTTGCTAATTCTACAATTGTATGGCCAAATACTTCCTGATATTTTGGTGGTATTGGTTTGTCACTTCTTACCTTGAATATTTCTCCGGTAATCTTGTCAAACTTGCCGGGGGCATGAAAAGTCGTCTGATGTAGTTCAGCCTGTTTAAATCCCTTGCCTTTAGTGGTAAGGCAATGTAATAATTTAGGGCCTGGGATATTCTTCAGGTCATTTAATACCTGAGTTAAGTGCATAATATCATGTCCGTCAACCGGGCCAAAGTACCTGAAATTTAAAGATTCAAACAGATTGCTTTGTTTAAGTAAAGTGCTTTTCAGACCATGTTCCAGCTGTTGAATTAATGACCTTGTTTTTGGGGCAATTTTACTGACTTTCCCCAGAATTTTCCACATGTCATCCTTAAACCGGTTATAAGTTGGAGATGTGGTAATATCCAAAAGGTATTCTTTCAGCGCACCTACATTCGGGTCAATGGCTATGCCATTATCATTAAGGATAACCAGGATATTTGTATTTTCAATGCCGGCATTATTTAGTCCTTCAAAAGCCAGGCCTGCAGTCATAGCCCCATCCCCAATTACGGATATCACCTGGCGGTCCTCATTTTTATTTACTGAAGCAACTGCCATGCCAAGGGCAGCAGATATTGAGGTGGATGAATGGCCTACACCAAAAGCATCATATTCGCTTTCATTCCGGTTTGGAAAACCACTTATCCCTTTGTACTTTCTGTTTGAGTGAAAATTATCCCTGCGTCCGGTAAGTATCTTATGTCCGTATGCCTGATGCCCAACATCCCATACAACCTGGTCGTAAGGAGTGTTAAAAACATAGTGCAGGGCAACGGTTAATTCAACCACACCCAGACTTGCTCCCAGATGCCCGGTATTGGAACTTACCACATCAATAATAAATTCGCGTAATTCCTGACTTACCTGAATAAGTTCTTCAGGTCTAAGTTTCCTTAAATCATTTGGGCCGGAGATGTTTTTTAATATGTGATCAATGCTATGAGTCACTACTATAATGTTCTATAGTGTCTTCTACGATAATGAGCATACAAAGATACAAATATTATTAACCTAAATTCGGTATAAGGAATTTTTACAGCTTTAAGCGTGGCTTTCTTAGGCGACCCGGATTTTTGCAGAACTAACGGGTTAATTTAATAAAATCCGGGGAAGTATTGGAGAGCCCCACTAAAGCCCATAGGGAAAGCATATTGCAGACAATCCTTCGAGTATAAAACCTTCGAAATAATCCAATATTACTTTTGTTTTTATAATCAAAATCTCACCTACTAAATGCTTTCTGTAAGTTATTCTTTATATCGAATTCCGGTTATTAACTTCCCTAAAATCATTAATCCATATCGTTTTTTTATATTTGCAAAGTTGTTAGTAGTAAATTATGACTGGGAATTGAGTAAGAAACTAAATTGATTAATGCAAGTTATGAATAAAAATCCATTCACTAAATTCTGGCTGAAGGGCCGCTTTCTATCTATTTTGATTTTCATTTTTACTACACTGAATTTTTCATGTGTCACATCTAAACAGTTTAAGGATGTTCAGTCACAAAAAGACAGGTTACAAAGCGAAAGGGATAGTTTATTAGGGATAAATGAAAGACTCACCGTTGAAAATACGGAAATTTCATCGCAAATTAATAATTTGAAAGATGAATTGGAAGAACTAAAAAGGGATAAATCTGCAATGACCCAGGAGCTCGACAATCTGAAAAAGGATTATCAGATTATGAAAAGAGGATATTATGAATTACAACAGGCCCAGACAAGCCTGGTAAAAGGGAATAATCGCGAAACAAGGCGGCTTTTAAAACAATTACAGACTACTCAGGAGGAATTGCAGGCCAGGGAGGATAAACTCAGGGAAATGAGCCGGGTGATGGATGAGAAGAAAAGGGCGCTGGATGAGCTGCAATACGAAGTGGATAAAAGAAATGCCAGGCTTCTTGAACTTGAAAAATTGCTAACAGAGAAAGATGAGATGATGAATGAGTTGAAGAGGAAAGTCTCTAAAGCTTTAATGGGTTTTGAAAATGACGGACTTACAATTACACAGAAAAATGGGAAAATTTATGTTTCCATGGATGAAAAATTACTATTTAAATCAGGTAGTTATAAAGTAGATTCAAGAGGGGAACAGGCAATAAGTAAAATTGCCCGCGTTCTGGAACAGAATACGGATATTAATATTATGATTGAGGGACATACTGACAATGTTCCTTATCGTAGTTCAAGCGGACAAATTGAAGATAACTGGGACTTAAGTGTAAAAAGGGCTACTACAATTGTTAAATTACTATTGAAGAGTTCAACTGTTAACCCTAAAAGGGTAACCGCGGCAGGAAGAGGAGAGTTTTTCCCGGTTGATCCTGCAAATACCCCGGAAGCGAGGCAAAAAAACAGAAGAACAGAGATCATCCTGACCCCTAATCTGGATGAACTATATAAGCTCCTGGATACAAGCAACTGATAAATTCCCTTTAATAATTTAACATATGAAACTGGCAATGAAGATTTTTAAAATTGTAGTTTTTATTCTGGTCCTTGCAATGGTCGGAGGCTATTTATTCCTCCATAATCTTGCAAATAGAGCTGTGCCTGACTATAATCAGGAAGTGGTGTTGAATGGTCTTGTAAATGAGGTAATAGTATATCGTGACTCTTTTGCTATACCTCATGTGTATGCTAAAAATGAAGATGATCTGTACCGTACAGTTGGTTATATAATGGCCCAGGACCGGTTGTGGCAGATGGACCTCCTTCGCCGTGTGACACAAGGCCGTTTGTCTGAGATATTTGGTGAAGATTTCGTAAAAACAGATTTATTCCTCAGGGCTCTGAGAATGCCGGAGAAATCAGCAATGATAAAAGCTGAAGCAGATCCTAAGATCCTTCAGAGTTTTGTGTCTTTTGCAAAGGGGGTGAATGATTATATTGAGGAAAATATGAAAAAATTGCCTCCTGAATTTGCAATTTTGGGTTATAAACCTGAAATGTGGAAGCCGGAGCATTCACTTAATATTATTGGATATATGGCCTGGGACCTTGCCAAGGGAACTTATACATCAGAAATTACTATATATAAGCTTATTCAGAAATTTGGTATAGAGAATATTGGAGACCTGATTCCAGATATTGCAGAACGGGAAAATATAGTATATCCTGATTTTGTAATTGATAGTATGCTGCTTGATGGGCAGGCAGACCTGGTACACGCTAGTGAGCAATTGGATGAATTGGGATTGAAGGTTTTTTTGGGAAGTAATAACTGGGCTGTCTCAGGTAAAAAATCAATTTCAGGAAAACCCCTGATGGCAAATGATATGCATCTGGATATAAGTGCTCCGGGAATCTGGTATCAAATACATGAGGTGACTGAGAGTGGACTAAATGTTACAGGAGTTGCTGTACCAGGCCAGCCACTGATTATTGCCGGGCATAATGAGGATATCGCCTGGGGTATGACTAACTTATACACGGATGATATAGATCTTTACCTGGAAAAAATCAATTCTGACAATCCTGATGAATATTGGTTTAACGGGGAGTGGACGCCACTGGAGGTTAGATCAGAGATTATTAAGGTAAAAGGAGCAGAAGAAGTTGTTATGGAAAATCGCTTTACCCACAGAGGTCCGGTTATTTCCGGATTTAAAGACCTGGAACAAGCTATTTCAATGAAGTGGATTGGAAATGTAAAAAGTAATGAGCTAAGA
>Ga0164313_10006654_pt1 | contig 10178 bp, 5 predicted proteins | sample GuaBasSedimGuay4_FD_113735 | JGI IMG/M metagenome (GOLD analysis project Ga0164313, IMG submission 113735) | Subseafloor sediment microbial communities from Guaymas Basin, Gulf of California, Mexico - Guay4, Core 4569-4, 0-3 cm | ecosystem: Environmental > Aquatic > Marine > Hydrothermal vents >...
AATATGATAAAAGTCCGCTTATGGCGGCACAATCGAACATACCCCTCCCCCTTGAATTCACTAGCGTCGTACAGGAAAAACTTGCGGCCTGCCAGCAGGCCTTGGAGCGCGAAGGTCTCGCCCTTGGTGCGCCGCTTGAGAATATTCCAGGCATCGAGCACAGTTGGGGCCTCAGTAATTTCATTTCCAAAACATGTACCCGCACTCCAGCCCTACTCGTCGATCTGGTGAACAGCGGCGACCTCGAGCATCAATACGATGCCGGGGAACACGTCCGCAGGCTGGAGATGTTGGACCCCGTCGAAAACGAACCGGTTAAAACGCTCCAGAAGCAGCTCAGGCTTTTCAGGGCACGGGAGATGGTCCGCATTGCCTGGCGCGACCTGGCAGGGTGGGCCGGGCTGGACAACACCCTGGCGGATCTGTCCGCCCTGGCAGATGCCTGTATTGAATACGCCTTGAAAATCCTATACGAACACCAGTGCCGAACCTACGGCACCCCCTTTTCCAAAGACGGTGACCAGCAGTTCCTGGTGGTTCTCGGGCTTGGCAAACTGGGCGGGGAAGAACTGAACTTCTCCTCTGACATCGACCTCATCTTCGCTTATGACCGTGCCGGCACAACAAAAGGCAAAACCCCTGTCATCACCAACGAAGATTTTTTTGTCAGGCTTTGCCGAAATCTCATCCGCACGCTCGGTGAAACCAGTGCCGACGGCATCGTCTTCCGTGTGGACATGCGCCTCAGGCCGGACGGTGAAAACGGGCCGCTGGTCATGAGCTTCGACAACATGGAGGGATACTACCAACGCCACGGCAGAGAGTGGGAGCGGTATGCCTTGATCAAGGCCCGGGTCGTGGCCGGGGACAAGGTCGCTGGGAAGCGGCTGTCTGACCGGCTGAAACCCTTTGTTTACAGGCGTTATCTCGATTTCGGGGTCTTTGAATCCCTCCGGGACATGAAACACAAAATCGCCCTGGAAGTGAAGCGCAAGAGCAGAGAGGACGACATCAAGCTGGGGCCCGGCGGTATCCGGGAAATCGAATTTTTCGGCCAGGTGTTTCAGTTGATCCGGGGCGGGGTAACACCTGAATTGCAAAACCGCCGCATCCGGCCTGTTTTACAGCTGCTGGTGCGGGAAGGCTATATCGACCGGGACGTTTGCTTTGAACTGAGCGATGCCTATCTTTTCCTGCGTAATACCGAACACCGCCTCCAGGAATTCAACGATCAGCAGACCCACAAACTCCCCACTGATTCCACAGGCAGAGAAAGGCTGGCGCTTTCCATGGGGTATGAAAACGGGGAGACCTTTTTTCTGAGCCTGGAAAGACATCGGGGAAATGTGCAGACCCATTTCAACAATCTACTTGAATCCAACGAACAGGAAGCCGTGGATTGCGAGGAAGACCCTGCCGGCAATGAACTGGCCTGCCTGTGGCAGGATGTCGATAAAGGCGATCCCTCACTGAGCGCCCTTTCCCGATTAGGCTACGCAACCCCTGATGAAGTGGTCAAGCGCCTGGTACAGTTCAAGCACAGCCCTAAAACACGGGCTTTGAGTCATGAGGGGCGGGAACGCATGGACAAACTGGTGCCTCTCGTCCTCAAAGAAGCGGCAGCTTCAGACCAGCCCATGATTATCGTCGATCGGATTATCACGCTTATAGAAGCCATTGAACGGCGCACCAATTATCTCTCCCTCCTGCTGGAAAACCCGCGTGCCCTGAAACATCTGATCCACCTGGCCGATGCCAGCCCGTGGATCATCACCTTCCTCTCCCATCACCCGGTGCTTCTGGATGAACTCCTTGATCCCAGAGCCCTCTATGCCCCACCGAACAGGCATACGCTCCAGAAGGAATTGAGCTCCAAAATGAAACAGATGCCTGCTGACGACCTTGAATACCAGATGGAAGCGCTCTGCATTTTCAAACAGGTAAACACCCTGAAAGTTGCCGCGGCCGACATCACCGAAGTCCTGCCCCTCATGAAAGTCAGTGATCATCTGTCGGATCTGGCTGAAACCATCCTATACCATGTGATCGACCTGTGCTGGAATCACCTGACCCGGCGGCACGGCAATCCTGTGGCCCGCATTGGAAACACCTTGTGCGCAAAAGGATTCGCGGTCATTGCCTACGGCAAGCTGGGCGGGCTGGAGTTGGGGTATGGCTCCGATCTTGACCTGGTGTTCATCCATGCCGGAACCCAGGGACAGACCAGCGGCAATGAAAGCCCCATCGAAAACACGCAGTTTTATTCCCGGTTGGGCCAACGCGTGATCCATGTTCTCACAGCCAACACATCCGCCGGCAAAATTTATGAAATCGACATGCGGCTGAGACCCAGCGGCAGCGCGGGTATTCTCGTCAGCCAATTCGAATCGTTTGCCGCCTATCAGGTCCAGGACGCTTGGACCTGGGAACACCAGGCGCTGTTACGGGCACGCGCTATTACCGGTGATGACAGCCTTGTCAGGTGGTTTGAAAATACCCGAAAAGAGATTCTGACCCGCAAGCGGGATCCGCTGAAGCTAAAAAAGGAAGTCAAGGACATGCGCCTTCGCATGCGCAAAGAAATGCTGAAGCAAAATCCCGACACCTTTGACATCAAGCAGGGGCATGGCGGTATCGTGGACATCGAATTTCTGATCCAGTACCTCATCCTTTTGCATGCCCATAGATTTCCCGAACTGGTGACTTATTCCGACAATGTCAGGCAGATCAGATCCCTTGAGGAGAGCGGTATTCTGGATGAAACCACAGCCTATCTTCTCAGAAGGGCCTACCTGGTTTACCGCGCCACCACCCACAGGGTGAACCTGAAAGAACAATCATCCACCCTTCCGGGGAACACGTATCTGGATGTGCGCAGGCGGGTCAGCAATGTGTGGGATACCTACCTGGCCGGTTCCTGACCCCCAAAACCGCTTCCCCCAATAAAATCTATTGCCATACAAATTTGTAAGTTTTATATTGTTTTTATAACATTTTTGTATGCTCCTTCAAATAAGTACCTCAACCCATATTATATTTAACTATATGAATTTTATTGTTATTTAAATATCATCTCGGTGATGGCACGCTGTTTGCTATCTTCTATCTATATTGAAAAAGAAGGCTACGGATCTCCTTCGTAATCATGGCTATGGATATGGACAAAAATTACCTGCAAATTTCAAACGCCTTGAAGCAAGATCGGGAAAAACTCATCAATAGGTTCGATGATTTCCCGGTTATTGAATTCATGCGCCAACACAGCAGGATTCTGGATACCTATTTTCAGCAAAGCTTTGAAGAAAGTCTGGTGGGGCCCAGGCTCGGCCTCAACAAAAACCCCTATGCCATCGTGGCCCTAGGGGGGTATGGCAGGGAAGAACAGTGTGTTCATTCCGATGTGGACATCCTGTTTTTATTTAAAAAGCATATTCCCAAAGAGGCCGTCAGCCTGATCCAGGAGATCATCTACCCCTTGTGGGATATCGGCCTGGAAGTGGGGTATGCCACCCGGACCCTGAGTGAGTGCATCGACCTGGCCCGCAAGGATTACGAGGTTCTGACACCCCTTTTGGATGCCCGGTTTATCTGCGGCATGTCCATCCTGTTTTCAGATCTCATGACCGCCACCAGGGAAAAAATACTGAACAAGCGTTCCAAAAATATTGTGGACTGGCTGGTAAAAACCAACACCGACCGCCACCAGCATTTCGGTGACTCCACCTATCTGCTTGAACCTAATCTGAAAGAGGGCCACGGGGGACTGCGTGACTACCACACCATGCTGTGGATCGGGCGCATCAAGCTGAACATACGGCAGGCCAGGGACCTGGAATATTTCGGCCACCTCTCTCATGACGAATACCTGGCCGTGACTGACGCGCTCTCCTTTATCTGGAGGGTGCGCAATAATCTTCACCTGGAGACCGGCCGGAAAGTCGATCAGCTCTATTTCGAAAACCAAATCAAGCTTGCCAAATCCATGAATTTCATAAACGCCAACGGGCTGCAGCCTGTGGAAAAGTTCCTGGGAACGCTTCACAGCAAAATGGACTATATGAAACAGCGGCACCTGATATTTCTCAGCGAACACGGGCATGTTAAAAAACCCCGCTACAGGCGTAACCGCAATGCCGCCAGCTCTTTCGACAAAATCAACATTACCAATGGCACCCTGGAGTTCAGCAGCGCCGAGGCCATTCTCGGGTCTTCCGAACTGCTCATCCACATATTTGAAGAAAGCGCCAGGCTCAAACTGCCCCTGACCACGGAAGCCAAACGCATGGTGGCTGAATTCGGTTATCTGGTAAACGAGCGGTTCCGGTCGTCTGACAATGTCGTCAACGCCTTTGAAGTCGTTCTGAAGGAACCCGCCCCCGCCTTCAACGTGCTGAGGGAAATGTTCAACACCGGATTTCTGGTGAGGCTCATCCCGGAGCTGAAAGACATCGTCAACCGCATTCAATATGACGAATACCACCTTTATCCGGTTGACAAACACCTGCTGAGGACAGTTCAGGCCGTAAAGAATTTCGGCAACGACCTGGACGAATCCGGCTGCATCCTGTGCGCCAATATCTGGAAAGGTCTCAAAAACCGTAAACTGCTGTTATGGGCCGCCCTTCTCCACGATGTCGGCAAAGGGCTTCCCGAAAAAGGCCACTCCCATAGAGGCGCCGAGATATCCCGCGACATCCTGGCGCGGTTCGGGTACAATGCCGCAGACATCGATACCATCGCTTTTCTGATTCGCGAACACCTGTTGCTGGTCAAAATAGCCACCCGCCGTGACATCCATGACGAAGAGACCGCCATCCACTGCGCCAGAATCATCAAAAAGGTCAGCCGGCTGCAGATGCTATATCTCCTGACCGTCGCGGACTGCATCTCCACGGGCCCCAATGCCTGGAGTGACTGGACGGCAACCCTTCTGCGCGACCTCTTCCTGAAGATTTCCAACATCCTGCAAAAAGGGGAACTGGCCACGCAGCAGGCGGTTAAAACCTCGGCCCATAAAAAAGAAGTCGTGCTGGCATCTGCTTCATCGGACACCGAAGCCGCAGAGCTGGAAAAGCTGTATCAATACATGTCCCCCCGTTATCTGCTCTACATGCCGGACGATGAAATCCTGAACGACATCAAGCTCTTCCGTAGCCTGGGTGACCGTTCATTCGTTTGGAACATCGGCGGTAATGAAGCTGTGAATTCAAGAACGGTGCGAGTCTGCGCCCAGGACCGGCCCGGCCTGTTTTCAAAAATTGCCGGTACATTTACCCTGAGCGGCATCGACATTCTCAATGGCCAGATATTCACCTGGCGCAACAATCTGGCCCTGGATATTTTTCACGTCAAACCGCCGCCGGACCGACTCTTTGAACAAGACCGCTGGCACCGTACCGAAAAAGTGTTAAATGACACCCTCTCGGGGAGCCTGGATCTTTCCGAAGCCCTGAATCAAAAAATAAAAGGTGACCGATCCATCAAGCCCAGGGCATCCAAACTGCCGCACCACATTGTCGTGGACAATCACAGTTCCAGCTTTTTCACCATCATCGAGGTCTTTACCTACGATTTCCCGGGCCTCCTTTTTACGGTGACAGATGCCCTCTTCAGTTCCGGCCTGGACATCTGGGTCGCCAAAATTTCCACAAATGTGGATCAGGTAGTGGACGTTTTTTACGTGAGGGACTTTGACGGGCAAAAGGTGGATTCCGAAGATCAGGCAACCGCCATCAAGGCAGCCATAGAAGAAAGGCTTCCCCGAATCGTCTAACGCGGCAAAGCCTTTTCAAGTGCAGATAACAGGATAGAGCGAAAAAAAGGAGTAGGAGACATGAAAAAAATCGAAGCTATCATCAAGCCGTTTAAACTGGATGACGTCAAGGAAGCCTTGAATGAGATCGGCATCCAGGGAATGACCATCTCAGAAGTCAAGGGTTACGGGCGCCAGAAGGGGCATAAGGAAATCTACCGCGGTGCAGAATATGTGGTTGATTTCATCCCCAAGATTAAAATCGAAATCGTGGTTGACTCGCAGCGGGCGGACACGGTGGTTGAAAAAATCCGCGATGCCGCCAACACCGGTAAAATAGGAGACGGGAAAATATTCGTTTTTTCGGTGGAAGAGGCCATCCGGGTACGAACCGGCGAAACAGGCAACGACGCCATATAAAAATTTCCGGTCTATCTACCAATTAAAGGTCAGCGACCGGTGATACGCTAATAAATGGGTTCGTGGTGTAAAAAATGCGGAATATGGATTTCGGAATGCGGAATTGTCGTATCGCTTCGCTCTTTCATCTAATTAATAATCGGCAGAATACCTTAATTCCGAATTCCGCACTCCGTATTCCACATTTGGTCCTCCCGTTGACTCCTTATTTCGCAACGTTAACATTCAACCTGAATTTTGTAGATAGGCCCAAAAAATTTTAATGACCTCTTGCAACAAACGAGACATGGCAAAGTAAACAATAATCATTTCAATCCAGACAATGAAAACTTTTAGGAGGAACGCAGATGACACCCAAAGAAGTACTTGAGATGGCAAAAGAAAAACAGGCAAAAGTCGTGGACCTGCGCTTTATGGATTTCCCTGGCGTGTGGCAGCACTTTACCGTTCCCATGAGTGAACTGGATGAATCCAGCTTCGAGGACGGATACGGCTTCGACGGCTCCAGCATCCGTGGCTGGCAGCCCATCAATGCCAGCGACATGCTGCTCATCCCGGACCCGACCTCGGCCAAGATGGACCCGTTCTACAAGGAGTCCACCCTGGTGCTCGTCGGCAACGCTGTCGATCCGGTCACCCGTGAACCATACACCCGTGATCCCCGCTATATTGCCCAGAAGGCGGAAAACTACGTCAAGAGCACCGGCATCGGCGACACCGTTTACATCGGGCCGGAACCGGAGTTCTTCATCCTGGACGATGTGACCTTTGAATCTTCCAGCAACCGGGCGTTTTTTGAAATCGACTCCATTGAAGGTGCCTGGAACAGCGGCCGCGACGAAGGCCCCAACCTGGGGTATAAACCGCGCCACAAAGAGGGCTACTTCCCGGTCCCGCCCACGGACAAATTCCATGATCTCAGAACCGAAATGCTGCTGGTTTTGGAGAGCCTCGGCATCGATGTCGAATGCCAGCACCATGAAGTCGCTACCGCAGGGCAGTCGGAAATCGACATGCGCTTCAAGCCCCTTTTGGAGATGGCCGACCAGCTCATGTGGTTTAAATATGTCCTGAAAAACGTGGCCTACCGCCACAACCATACCGTCACGTTCATGCCCAAGCCCCTGTTCGAGGACAACGGCTCGGGCATGCACACGCATGTCAGCATCTGGAAGGACGGCAACCCGCTGTTTGCCGGGGAGAAATATGCCGGCATTTCCCAGGAAGCCCTGTGGGCCATCGGTGGTATTTTGAAACACGCCAAGGCCGTGTGTGCCTTCACCAACCCCACCACCAACTCCTATAAGCGTCTGGTCCCCGGGTTCGAGGCACCGGTAAACCTGGCCTACTCCAGCCGGAACCGTAGCGCCGCGGTACGCATCCCCATGTATTCCTCGTCACCCAAAGCCAAGCGCATAGAGTTCCGTACCCCGGACCCGTCCTGCAACGGCTACCTTGCTTTCTCGGCCATAGTCATGGCTGTTATGGACGGCATTGAAAACAAGATCGACCCGGGTGACCCGCTGGACAAAAACATCTACAACCTGCCGCCGGAAGAGCTGGCGCAAATAGACTCCGCGCCAGGATCCCTGGACGAGGCCCTGGACGCCCTGAAGGCGGATCAGGACTTCCTGCTCAAGGGTGATGTTTTTACCCAGGATGCCATCGACATGTGGATCGACTACAAAACCGAAAACGAGGTCAACCCTGTGAGGATGCGCCCACACCCCCACGAGTTTTATCTTTATTATGACATTTGATTATTAGTCAGGAAAAGAACATTGTTTATAAACGCAACAATCCCCCAACCGGTATTGCCCGGTTGGGGTTTTTTTATCAACGGGTTTCAAATTTAATGCCCCCTTTGCGACTCAAGATCACTTTTATTCCCTATCGGTAATATTTTAGCCAGAAAAAGGATGTATCTTCCAAATTATTCCCTATCGGGAATAATATCCTTGACGATGCTTGTATAAGCAATTATTATTCCCGATAGGGAATAAAGGAGGATCTATTGAAAAATAGGGCAGTCACGGTAGCGGATATCGGCATAGCCATCAGGAAGAAACGCAAGAAAGACGGCTTGACGCTGGCAGATGCAGCGGCCTTAAGTGGCGTCGGGTACCGATTCATGTCCGATCTGGAAAACGGCAAAGAGACAATGCAGGTCGGAAAGGTCCTGAAGGTGATGACGGCGCTCGGGCTCAACATGACCATCGAAGAAAGGAAGTGGCCGAATGAATAACCATCAGGCCAAAGACATTCCTGGGCTTGATGTCTATCTTCAGGAGCAAAAGATAGGACGGCTTTGGCTGGATGAAAAAAGACGCTTTTTCTTTCAATACGATGCGGAATGGATCGGGCAGCGAAACGCTGTACCGTTGTCGCTGCGCCTCCCCCTACGAGCAGAGCCATACCCTGACGATTTCGCTCGACCTTTCTTTTCCAATCTCTTGCCGGAGGCAGACATCAAGCGGGTCATCGCGCAACGCCTGCAAATTTCCCAAAATAATGATTTTGCCATGTTGAACAGCATCGGCGGGGAATGCGCCGGCGCGGTATCATTGTTACCTTCGGGCGAAACGCCTACTGTCAAACCCGGTTTTCGAGAACTGAACGAAGAGGAACTACACAAGGTCATCATCGACCTGCCCCGAAGACCGCTGATGGCCGGCGTGGAAGGCATGCGCCTCTCCCTGGCCGGGGCGCAAAACAAACTGCCGGTGTTCATGGAAAACAACCGGATCTTCATCGCTTCGGGGAATGCGCCGAGCAGCCACATCCTGAAACCCGCGATCAAGGATCTGGAGGATACGGTCGGGAATGAGGCCTTCTGCATGACGATAGCGCAAAGGATGGGCCTGCCGGCGCCAACGGTGACGATCCACCAGGGCCTTGATCGGTTCTTCATCATCACCCGCTATGATCGCAGTTGGGAAAAGGACGGACGTCTGGTGCGCCTCCATCAGGAGGACTTTTGCCAGGCCCTCGGGTTCCTCCCTGAACAGAAATACGAAAGTGAAGGCGGCCCTGCTTTATCGCAGTGCTTTGACCTCTTGCAGGAGAAGAGCATCCGGCCCGCGGCCGATCGCTTGCTTCTTTTACGCTGGACAATATTCAATTTTTTGATCGGCAACGCTGACGCCCATGCAAAAAACTTGGCCATACTCTTCACGGACCAAGGGCCTCGCCTCGCCCCCTTCTACGATCTTATCTGCACACAGGTCTATCCAAATTTGTTGGAAAAACAGGCCATGAGGATCGGTGGGGAAAACCGACCGTCCTGGATCCAGCAGAGGCACTGGGAGCGGTTCGGCGAAGCGGTCGCGATAAAGCCCAGACTTGTCTTAAAGACCTTGCAGGACATGGCCACGTCGATCATGCCGCCGGCGCAAAATATAGCGGCCGAGTTTCGGAAGATCTATGGAACATTCCCTATTATCGAGAAGATCCTGGCAATCATTGAAAAAAGGGCAAAAGCCGTCTGAACTCCATTCTACATCATCCACTATGCTAAGGGTAATGCCCACGAATTATGCGTTCATTGTTTCACCTCTATTCCTAACGCAAACCCCAACGTTGCTAAGAGGTAAACTTCGTTGAGCTATCATCATTTCATTGAAAGCATGTTTATTATTAATACGACACATTTTGCCAATGTTCGTAGAATTGCATTTCTTTTCTCTTATCAAAGGTTTGGATGAGGCTGTGATCTACGAGAAATAACACAGCCCATCGGGATAAATTCTCGCCAGATGACCACATTGAGGGACCCCAATATATTGTGGTGCGCAAATCGGTAGAAAATTTATTCAACATTTAAAGATATTGTTACATAATCTTCAATATGGAGAGACCCCCGAGTTTGATGTAATCACCGCTTTTAGGCTGGTTTCGATTTTACGAGATTTGTTTTGATAGTCAGAAGTCGGAGCTTTCCATATAAAAGCAAGGGCCGGGTGCATCGCATCCGGCCCTGTAAATAACTATTTTTCAATATATCAAG
>Ga0164313_10006655_pt1 | contig 10177 bp, 8 predicted proteins | sample GuaBasSedimGuay4_FD_113735 | JGI IMG/M metagenome (GOLD analysis project Ga0164313, IMG submission 113735) | Subseafloor sediment microbial communities from Guaymas Basin, Gulf of California, Mexico - Guay4, Core 4569-4, 0-3 cm | ecosystem: Environmental > Aquatic > Marine > Hydrothermal vents >...
CCGGCATCCGGCATCCGGCATCCGGCATCCGGCATCCGGCATCCGGCTACGGTGCCGTCGAGTTCAACCCCACGAACGTGCCGTCATTTCGGCGGCACAGGATCCGCATCAGGGTGGCAAAACGGATGCCGGTTTGCTCCCCGACTCCGGGAACCGAGAAGATGGTGGGAAAGCCGATGGCGTGGATCCGGACCCGCCGTTCACCGTCGCTGCCGAGGGTATTGAGCCGGTCCACCTGGCGGACGACCGCGTCGATGGAGGCGCCGGAAAACTCGTCGCCAAAGACGTAGATCGAGATCCGGTGCTCGCGGTCGGCGAATGTTCGGATGGCGCGGGTGATCCCCTCGACCGGGCTCGAGTTCGAGAACACATTCCACGAGCGCAGACGGGCGATGATCGCCTTGCGGCGGCCGGGGGTGTCGGGGATCCACTTACCGGCATACTGGGAGTACATGTACTGGCCCATGTCGTTCATGATCTGCAGGCCCTTGACCCGGGGATAGGTGTCGAGGACCTGGGTCATCTTCTCGACCACAGCCGGCCAGGCGTAGTGGACCATCGAGCCCGAGGTGTCGATGACGAAGATGATGTACTCGCTGTCGACCGGGATGCCGCCGACCATGGAGTCGGGCTCGCGCCGCCGTTGGCTCTCCTCGAGAAGGCGGCGCATCTCGTCGGTCAGCTCCTGCTGGGCGGCCAGCATCCGCCCCTCGAGGATGTCCTGAACCTCAGACAGCTCCTGACCGGCGGCATACTCGCCCCGGATTTTCGAAAAATCACCCCGTAGGCGAGCGATCTGGATCTGTTCCTGCGAAAGTTGTTGCACCTTGGTCTTCAGACGGCGGTCGAGGATCGCGGTTTCTCCCTTGATCTCGTAAAGCTCGGCCTCGAGCTCGATCAACCGGCGGTCGAGGTCTCGCCGGGCCTCTTCGATCGCCTGCGGTTCGCCGAATTTGGTGAGCACCAGGAGCAGGATGATGGCGCCAAAGCCGCAGCAGATGACGTCGAGGAACGACAGCGAGAAGACTTCGAAACCCCGGCGCGGCTTTCTCATGGCCAGTCCTGGGCGATGCTCATGAACGAGCCGCGGGTCGTCATCGCCAATCGCCAAAAGGCGCTGGCGGCCAGCGGGTCGCCCTCCATGGGAAAGAGGATGATGTTGATCGGGATTCCGGACGGCAGCTCGTCGATGGCTCGGTTGAAGAGCTTTGCTCGCTGGCGGGCGGAGATCGTGGAGGCCCGTGCCGGCTTGGCGCCGACTGTCGGCAAACCGTCGGTCAGGAGGATGATGTTGTCGGGTCGCGGGTTGAGCTCTGAGGCCACCGCCAGCGCGTGATAGAGGCTGGTGCCGTCGCCGGGGACGATCTCATCCAGCCGCCGCACCGCGCCATCGAGCACCTCGCGGTCGGAGGCGTCGAGCCACTGGCCGCCGGTGTCCGGGACCACCGGTCGTGCCGAGGTGTTGAAGGCAATAATCTGGAAGCGGCTATCGCGCGGAATTTGTGTCGTCAGCCAGTCCACTGTGGCCAGAGCCTGCCGCCACTTGGCCGCGCGCACCTTGTCCCGGTCGGGCAGGTTGCGACGGCGGATGATGTTGACAATGGTGCTGCCGAGCATGCTCGCGGATGAGTCGACCAGGATCAGGATCCGGCTGCCGCCGACCTTGAGACCGGTGAGGTATTGGCGGTCACCATCACCGACGTGGGATCGAATCCGATCACCAGGGGTTTCCTCGGACGGCAGCGAGGCCGAGAGCCGGCGCGCGTCCTCCTCCAGTGATCGGAGGTCGGCCTGCAATTCGTTGATGTGTTCGCGTTGGGCGAGGGTCGAATCTTCGAAGGTTGCGAGCTCGACGCGGATTTCCTTCAGCATCTCGATCAGCCGCCGGGCCAGACCCTGGGTCAGGGCGCGTTCGTCATCGGTGTCGGTGACCGCATTGCGAAGCTCCACTAGATCGCGGTGTCCCTCCAGGACCTCGCTCTCGAGCCGATCGACCTCGGCCCGGAGATCGCTCGTGACCGTGATGGTGTGGTCTCGCACCGCTGCGTTGATGATCATGAAGAGGAGGATCACAGCCCCGAGACCGCAGGTCATGGCGTCCAAGAACGACAGCCCGACCGGTGTGATGTCACGAGCCCGCATATCTCACTCCACCATGGTGACGATCAGGATCTCGCGGTCGGATGCGCCGACACGCAGCCGGTCGCCGGGGGCCAGGACCGCCCGGCCCTCGAGCGGCTCGCCGTTGACGGTGATGCCGGCCCCGGCGGGGGCATTGAGGATTGCCTGGGCTGCGAAGCGTCGAACGGTCGCGAGGGGCCGGTCGCAGTTCTCGGTGTCGTCCGCCGCGGCGGGATCAAGGGTCAGCTCTTCGGATCCGATGCGGTGAGCCACGCCATCCATCACGAGATGGGTGGGCAGGTGTGGTGCGCCGTCGGGTGGGGGCGTGACCGCCACCGTGATCGCCCCCGGTGGCCTCGCATCGTGGCCGGGAAGCCGGGTCACAAATTCCAAGGCAGAGCCCGATGACCGGATGCGGTCGGCGTGGGCAAGGGCGCCGCCGCCGGCGGCTGCGGGATGCAGAGCCACAATACTGAGGTCAGGGATTCCCGAGAGATGATCGAGGAGTCCCGGCAAGGCGACGGCACGGTGACTCAGCAACAGAGTGGCACCATCCGGATGCGTGTGATCCGAGACCAGCGACGACAGGATGTCGTAAGCGGACACGGCGGCGTCGATGATGCGGGTGCGTTCGAGCTCGACGGCGTGTTGGCGGCCGCCCGACGCGATGCGCACGTGAGTGGAGGCGCTCGCGGCTAGCGCTTCGAGAAGATCGGCGAGTTGGGCATAGAGCACCTGCTCCGTGCCCGCGAGATGGAGCGGATCGAAACGGGTGGCGTGAACAAAGGTCTGGGCGATCACCCGAGCCCAGGTGTCCCGAAGATCGAGAAGCCCGGCCCGGGGCTCGGTGTGGATGGCTGTGCGGATGATCTCCTCACCGTGCTCGAGCTCGGTGAGGACTGCTCGATGGAGGTGAAGATCGAGGTGGAGGCAATGCGGTTCGACCTCGCGATCGGCCGCCGCGGCGACGGCGGCGTCGACCAGACCGCGCACCGGGATCTGAAGCGCCACGGCTATCCCAAGAAGGAGCGCAAGCTGATCGTCGGAGTAGACGCCGGGCACCGCGATCATCAGCTCCTCGGCGCCGCCTTCGGCTGTGTCCCACACCGTTTGTAAATGAGCGTGGGCGAGATCAGCCGTTCGCAGATGGCCGGGGAATGGACGACCGAGCGGGGCGGTGCTGAGTTCCTGCCAGAATCGGCTGTGGAGACTTCGTGGTTTCAAACGCGCGCGACATTCCGCATCGATGCCCACCACGAGATCATCTCCGTCGATGACGGCGACGCCGGGGCTAGGCTGCGATAGCTGTCCTCGTGAGCTCACGATCTGGAGCCCGGCGTCGACCAGCTCGAGCGCCGACATCGAGGTGCGGGCTCGTTCCACGGCAGTCAGCTCGCTGCACCCCGCCCGGAGCGCCCCGGTGGCACGGCGCCGGCTTGGAGGTGACGGATGAGATGGGTGTCCACGTATCCCTCGGTGTCGAGGACCAACCGCTCCTGCCGAAGCTGGAGCTGGTGAAGCAGGAACATGAGGACGATCGAGATCAGGAGAGCGACAAAGGTCGAGTTGAAGGCGGTGCCGAGGTTTCGCGTCACCCCGGTGATGTCCCCCTCGACCGCCCGGTGGGCCTGGCCGAGGGCTGCGCCGATACCGCGGACGGTGCCGATAAAACCGATGGATGGAATGGCCCAGGCGATGTAGCGAACCATCGACAGCTCGGAGTCGAGGCGCTCCGATTCGGTCTCGGCGGTGCTGCGAGCGGTGTCGGATGCATCCTGGATGCTGCCGGTGGCGCCGAATCGCTGCAGGGCGGCCAACACCACCCGTGGCAGCAGCAGCCGTCGCTCGCTCATCGGCAGGGCCTCGATCTGTCGCGCATACTCCCGCGAGTCCTCGGGTAGGATGCGCACCCCGTCCGCCACCGGCACCAGATTGGCCTCGAGCTGTCGGCTTTCGCGGGCGATCGTCACACCCTTTGACGCCATGATCGCCATCGCCCACAGCATGAGCACAAAGCATGCCTCCTGTTCGAAGTCGCGCACGATCACCCACACCGACCGCTGCTGGACATAGTCGGGATCGGCCGCCGTCAGGGCCGCCTGTTCGGCCCAAAAGGCGTCGGCTCGGGGTCGGACCACGGTCACGTAAATCGCATGGACGATGATCAGGGCCACCACCAGCGAGGTGAGCTGGTAAAAGAAATCCACCGAGTCTGAGCGGCGCATCGCAGCCTCAGATATCGGTCGGGAACGCGACCGCACTGTCGGCGGGGAGGCGTTCCGTCGGTTGAAAGTCAGGCAGAGGTTCTTGGGTGGCCGATGCCGGCGCCTCCGCAGTCTCCTGCGGCGGCGCGCCGGTGTCGGCCCTCAGCCGACTCGCGGTCATGACGGCCGTGAAGAGCAGGATGGCGAGGGCCGCGACGAGCAGATTTCGCGTGATGGGTTTCATGGCTCTCCTCCGATTACTGTGCGCTGCGCGCGATGCGAAAACCGAGATCGGGCCGGGCCCGATCGCCGTGATCGCGGTAGCTCAGTCTGAGTTCGGTCACGTTGGTGTCCATCCAGCTTGCGCCTCTGATGACATGGTACGCCCCCGCTGACGGTCCGGTGGGATCTCGTGCGACCTCGCCGAGTGGCGACGGCGTGACGGCATAGATGTCGTTGATCCACTCCGCCACATTGCCACCGAGGTTATAGAGCCCGAGCGGGTTGGCCCGGAAGCTGCCGGCCGGCGCGGTTGCCGCGTAGCTATCGCTGTAGCTCGGGATGACGCCGCCGAGCGTTGGCGCGCTCGCCGAATCGCCGTAGTTGCCGGCCCCGGCCGGCACCGGCAGCGAGTCTCCCCAGACATACTTACGGGCGTCGGCCGAGTCCGGATAGCGGGCGGCCCACGCCCACTCGGCCTCGGTTGGGAGCCGGAAACCGAGAGGAAACGGGGTCCGGGCGACCATCGAGCCGCGCCGTTCGACATAAACCGGCGGCAGACCCGCTTGCTCGGACAGCCAGTTGCAGTACTTTGCAGCGTCATTCCAGGTGACGTTGACGACCGGGTGGTGGTCGATCTCGAGATTGGAGTTGCCAACCGATCCGGAGCGGTGCTCGGACCGGAAGTCACGGAACTCCTTGTTCGTGACCTCGCGCACCGCGAGGTAGAACTCTCGGGTGATCTCGACCTCATGCAAACCCTCGTTGGCGCGACGGCCCGGCTCGCGGCGGGCGGCGCCCATCGCGAACCGTCCGGGTCCTACCAGCACCAGCTCCACTCCCTGCGGGCTCTCGATGGTCGCGGGCAGACCGGCGGCCCCCGCCTCCTTGAGCTCTGCATGCACCGCCTGGGGAAGGCCGGGCTCGGGGGTGATGGTGGTGCGGAATGGGACATAGCCCTCGAGCCGGACCTCGATCTCATGCGGCCGAGCTTCGAGATCGAGGGTCTGGCTGGTGGCGCCGAATGGCACGCCGTCGATCAACAGCTGGGCGCGCGGCGGCAGCGAGGTGATTCTGACCTCGCCCGACAGCATCGTGAGCTCGGCCCGCACCTCGGATCGCCGCCCCGAGGAAATCTCGACGTCGGTGGTGAAGGTTGCGTGGCCGGCCGCCGAGACCCTCACCTCATACGTGGTCCCCGGGGCGAGATCGAGCTCGAGCGGAGCCGCGCCGCGAAAGACGCCGTTGACGGTGACGGAGGCGCCGGCCGGGTCGGATACGACCGCGAGACGGCCGTCCTCCGGCACGAGCTGAAGGTTTCCGAGATCGACGGGCTCGCCGGCCGTGACATGAAGGCGCCGGGACAGAACTTTGAAGCCCGGTCGACGGATCTCGAGGACGCGGTCGCCGGCCTCCACCTGCCCGTGGTGAGGCGTCGAACCGAGGACGATTCCGTCCACGGATACGGTTGCGCTGGTGGGCTTGGTGGCGACGGTGATCGGCGCCCAGTTGGCCACCAACTCGACCGCGAGCTCGCGCGGCGGGTCGCCGGGCTCGAAAACGATGGTCCTCCGGTACGGCAGATAGAGCGGGGCTGTGATCTCCACCGTGTGCTCGCCGGCGCCAAGCTCCATGTCGGCAGCAGGGGTGGTGCCGAAGGAGGTTCCGTCGATGGTGATCTCGGCGTCATCAACGGGCGCCGAGATGATCGTCAGCAGGCCGCCGAGTGGTTCGAGGGTAAAGGACACAACCGATGGTGAACCGGCATCGATTTCGAGGGGGGCGACGAGGCTTCGATAACCTCGAAGCTCGGCCGCCACGGTGTAGCTTCCGGGACGCAGGAGGTAGCTGCCGCCGATCCTGGGCGTCAGCCAGCCACCTCGAATATCCAGCGAGTCGGCCGCCGGGACGGTCTCGACCCGGATCGAGCGCGCGGTAAAAACAAACCACGCGCCGGCGGCAAGAAAGGCGATCACCGCCATCAACAGCAACGAGCGCGGACGAACGCTGAAGCGGGAACGGCGCGGCGGGGTTTGCCACCTGGGCTCGAACTCGACGGGCGAGATGGCCCGCTCGGGGGGCGCGATCGGCGGACGCACAGTTTCGCCGGCGGAATCCACGGCGTTCCCGGTCGCCGCCGGCGTCAGTGTGAGCTGCACGGTGTCGCCGGTGATCTTGCACAGCAGACGATGCCGGCCGATGCCGATCTCGTCGTGATCGCCCAGCCATCGCGATACGGTCAGAACAACACCGTTGCAGGTGACCGGCGTTGCGGTCGCGCCTTCCTCCGCCGGTTGGATGAACACCTCATCCAGATCGTGGCCCAGGTAGGCCGCGGGGCCGTTGTCGGCGAGGCCGGGCAGTGCGATGTGGCACGCCCCGCCGCCCACGCTCAGGGGCAGGTCTTTGGCTGCAAAGACATGGCGTTCACCGCCGATGATGACCGCGACGACGATGCTCATAGGAGTTCCGTGCACCGCACGACGAGCGGGTCCGGCGGCGTTCCCGGGGTGACGACCAGCCGCAGGCGGACGTCGCGATAGCCGTCACGGGTGCCGATCACGGTGTAGGCGCCGGGCTTGAGATTGAGCTCGTGACGCGTAAAGGCGCCCAACCGGCCGACCCGGTAGACCACGACATTGGTCATCGCATCGGATTCCAAGACCACCCCGACCGGGGTCGATGCTTGCTCGAGGAGGGCGTCCAGTCGGGCGATCTGCGAATCGAGACGGGCGCCGCTCGGAACGGTCTCCCGAGCCGCTTCGAGAGCGGATGTGGCGTCTGCAAAGACCTTGGGGGTCAAGAGACGCCCAGGGTTGGCGAGGTAGAACTCGATCTTCTCATCGAGGGTGGCGCGCCCGTCGGCCTGTCGCTGCCCCACGAGCGCCGCGGCGGCCTCGGGGTCGATGGCCAAAACCTTCGAGTAGGTCCTTTCCGCTTCGCGCCAGGCCTCGCGATTTTCGAGTTCGCGCGCCCGACCGATGCCGTCGGCGATGGTTTCCAGGCGCTGGCCGGCCGTGGCGCGGGCGAGGCCGTCCGCCACCTCGGGGGCGCCGGGTTTGAGCCGTGACGCCCGGTCGAAGGCGGATCGCGCGACCTGCCACTGCCGGTTTTCGAGGGCCGCGAGACCTTCGGACATCACCTCGACGAACAGACGTTCGGTCGTCGACGGCTGTCGGCGAGACAAATCTGGGGAGCGAGCAGCGGGTGGGCGAGGGGTCGGGCTGGGCATCGCCATGGGGCTCGGCCTCGGGGTGGCACGATTGGTGCTAGCTATCGGTTCAGGCGCGGTCGGGTGCGGGATGTCGGGCGACGGTGCGGCCGCCTGCACCTCGCCGCCGTCGGCGACCGAGCCCTGGCGTCGCTCTTGCCAGCGTGGGAGAAGGAGGAAGACGGCGGCCAGCGCCAGAACCATGGCGGCGACGACCACCGCCCGACCGGTGAGTGGGCCGCGGTCGGTGGGCCCACGACCCCGGCCGGGGCCGGCGTCGGGATCGGGGATGCCCGCTGAAGCGACTCGGGGCGGGGGATTCAGCTTCTGCCTGCCGCCGGCCATCGCTCAGTCGTGCTCCAGCGATTGGTCACCAGAATTGCTGCCGGTCTCAGCCGCGGAAGGCGGCGCGCCGGGTTGGTTGGGATCGATTGGTAACCCGGTCTCGGCGGCCCAGATCTCCCGCATCAGACGCCGCCACTCCTCATACTGCGTTTCAGCGGTTCCAGAGAGGCGCAGTGTCTGGCCGTGGACCTCGACCACGATTGGCTGGAGTTCGGTCTCCACCGAGGCGGCAAGCTCGCGGATGCCTTCGGCGTGGATCTTGGCTTCCTTCGAGGTCGAGATGCCGGCATGGATGGCGGCTATGCCGCCGATGATCGCGGCGTCGCGCACGATCGCGGCGGCCGATGAACCCGGATCCGCGAGAGCGGCGCCGAGGATCGCCAGACCACCGAGGATTTTCTGCGTCATCGCCTTGCGTTTGAGGGCCTTGTACGCCTTTTCTTCCTCGTAGGTGTACGCGCGCCAACTCGAGTAGGGCTCTTCCATTCTGACAAAAAACGCTGCGTAGTTCTGGTCGAGGGTGTCGACGAAGAGGTTCTCACTGGCGCGGATGTTGTCGGCCCGCGCCATCATCGGGTCCCCACGGGCGGGCAGTCGCTTGACCTTGGTCAACCCCTTTTTGTCGGTCATCAGATAGCCGGAGAAGGGCTCGGGCGCGAGATCGGCTGCGAACCGCAATCGTGACACCTGGCGGATCTCCTGCTCCTCGCCGGCGCGGAGCTTCTTCCGCGCCTCGAGAAGATCGTTGGAGATCTCGTTGTAAATCGACTGGAAGGGGTCGAGCCTGGTGACCTCGGAGTTCGTGTAGGCAAGCTCGTTGGCTTCGGCCCGGTAACGGTGCGCCAGCCAGACCTTCCCTCGGGCATCGACGGCTCGAATGTCTAGGGCCAGTTTCATTCCAGTGGAGAGGAGAATCGTGCCGGAGACCTTGAGGTCGGTGATGCCGTGTCCGGCGGGAAGGACCCGGACCGCTCCCCACTGACCCGTGCTCTGCATGGTCTCCATGAGCTGGATCGCCTGGAACCTGGATTCGGCCTTGCGAAGCTCGGGAAAGACGTCGTCGGGCATTGGCTGCCCCTGCGGAGGCAGACCCGGGTCGAAGACCTCAATCCCGACGTCGAGCACCTCTTCCATCGGGATGTCCTGTGCCGCCTGGATGGCCGGGGTGGACGATTGCCGGGTGGTGGACTGCGAGGCACAACCGAAACCGACGATGAGCGGCATCAGCACCGTCGCCGCAAACCATCTCTGCACGAAGCTGCCGCCGACCTGTGTCATTTCCTGTCCTTACTCGAGCCGCCGAGGGATGCCTTGTACCTGCGGTACTCCTCCCACAGCTTTTCCCTCAGCTCAGGATCTTCCTCCGCGGTCGCCGCTTCTCGAAGCTGGCGGGCGACAATGTCATCGTCCGACCCGTCACCGATGTCGTCGGGTACCCGGCCCGCCCCGGTCCCCCCCGGGCCCGATCCACCGGCAGCACCCTGGGAGTCGCCTTCTTCTTCCGTGCCTCCGCTGGCGCCGCCGCCCGGTGTTGATTCGCCGGCCGAACCGCCGCTCGAACCCCCGCTCGAACCGGACCCCACACCAGCACCGCCACCGGCCGCTCGCGACCCCTCCCTTTCGGCGCTCGCGGCTTCCTCGGCCAACCGCTGCATTTCTTCGCTCATCTGCCGGTCGAACTCCCCAAGAGAACCATCGAGCTCGTGGTCGAGCGCCACCGCCGCTTCGTCGCCGGTGACCGGCGATCCCGCGGGTAGTTGGCCACCCGCCTCGCCACCGCCCTCGGCGCCGGCCGATTCCCTGGTTGACGCCCCATCGCCGCCGTCCTCATCACCCTGCTCGCCCTGACCCGCCCCCGATGCCTCTCCAGAACCTTCCGCGCCGCCCGCTCCGCCTCCGCCGCCTTCTTCCTGAGAACCCCGCTCTCCACCCACGGCGCCGGTCGCCGGGGGTTGCGCCTCGGGGGTATCCGGCGGCGCCTGGGTGGTGCTTGGAGTGCTCGATGCGCACCCCAGCGCGAGGATCACCAAAGTGGTGATCGAAAACCCCAGCAGATGTGGCCTAACGTGTCTCATGA
>Ga0164313_10006656_pt1 | contig 10177 bp, 10 predicted proteins | sample GuaBasSedimGuay4_FD_113735 | JGI IMG/M metagenome (GOLD analysis project Ga0164313, IMG submission 113735) | Subseafloor sediment microbial communities from Guaymas Basin, Gulf of California, Mexico - Guay4, Core 4569-4, 0-3 cm | ecosystem: Environmental > Aquatic > Marine > Hydrothermal vents...
CCGGCCCTCGGTACCAAACAAGAGTACAAAGCAGTTCAAGAAAGACCAGAAACCCGTTAGTTGAAAGGCTTTACGGGTTTTTTATTGTCCAATGAGGCTCAGTCAGATTCATTGAGATGCCACCAACCGTGAAAGCAAAAGTGACCAATTAAACTTCAAACCTCGCTTGTGCAGTGGCACAGCTAAATTCACCACTATATTATGAGGACTATTAAGGTAGCTAACATGGGACTAACCCGCTATACATTAAAACCCCACCCCGATATTACAAGGTTTTCTGTTAATTCAAATTTTCATCTTTCCAATATTTTGTTCCCTGAATCGTAATTTGCGCCGCCAACCCATGTTCAGTTAATTGATAGAGCTTTACTCCTGGAGCGATATCAAATGCGTCATTTAGTGAATCTCCACTTTCACCAGATTTTGCCGCTGCATCAGCCTGTGCACCAGCTTGCCAGCCTTCATTAACGAAATAGTTAAATGCCTCACTGTTAGAAAAGATAAAAATAGCGTAAAAATCTTTTACTCCCATACCAACACCTACACCACCTGAAAACATGCTCATGAAGGTGTCTTCACCGGTCTTATTATTATGTGCCACACCCGCGCCATTTGCCGTTGAAATAAGAAAGAGGTTAATCCCAATATTGCTAAAAACAACATAACCTACTGAATTCTGAACCTCTTTTCTCGCATGAGGGCTTTCTTTATACAGCTTATTTAGCGTGGCCTTACGCATATCGAGCAACCCTTTTCTCGCTTCTCCCGGTTCTTTCTCTTCACTAAAAAATCCGGTTAGTAAAAAGAAAGAAATAGATGCCACTAGGATGGCTGTGATTTTTTTATTCATTGCACTTCCTTTAATAATCCTTTAATAATCCTTTAATAATCAAAAAGAAAAAGTTTGGATCAGAATCTTAGCCTGCATTGGAGCCACTTTATCTACAATTAATTCTCCACTTTCTACTTCTGCACCAAATGATAACGCGTCAACAGTCCATGTGTAGAGGAATCATGGCGACCAGGCAGGCCTCCATCAATCTCTTCTACGATTACATTAGCCAGCTGCTTTCCTAACTCGACCCCCCACTGATCAAATGAATTGATATCCCAAATTATTCCCTGAACCGATATTTTGTGCTCATACAACGCGATGAGTGCCCCCAAAGCCTCAGGTGTTAGCCGGTCCATTAAAATAGTGTTGCTTGGACGATTCCCCTCAAAGGTTTCATGCCCAACTAACCGGCTAATTTCCCTTTCATTAAGCCCTCTTTTTTTGAGTTCGATACAAACCTCTTCAGCTGTTTTACCTTTCATCAGCGCTTCTGACTGCGCAAAGCAGTTCGCCACCAACAACTTATGGTGTTCTTTCAGGTTACAATCGGATTTTAATGCCACGATAAAATCTGCCGGTACAGGCTGGGTCCCTTGATGAAGTGACTGATAAAAAGCATGCTGCCCATTGGTCCCAACCTCTCCCCAGATAACCGGGCTTGTCTCGACGGTTATCGGATGACCCTCTCGGTCTACCGACTTGCCATTACTTTCCATGTCACATTGCTGGAGGTAAGCTGGAAAGCGGCTTAACCGGTGATCATAGGGCAAAACAGCAACGCTAGAGGCTTTCTGAAAATTTCGGTTCCATATCCCCACTAAAGCTAATATAACCGGCATATTCTCTAATAGGGGAGATTGGCTGAAATGTTCATCCATTAGATAAGCACCCTTGAGCAACCTCTCAAAAGAGTCCATACCAACGGCTAAAGCAATGGAAAGCCCAACAGCTGACCACAGAGAAAATCGCCCACCAACCCAGTCCCAAATTTCAAAGCTATTATCCGGGTTTATTCCGAATGCTTTCACCGCTTTCAAATTAGCTGAAACCGCCACGAAATGATTGGCAATAGCTGCATTATCTGAGTAGCCAGCTAGAAGCCACTTTTTAGCGCTTCGTGCATTGGTCATCGTCTCCAGCGTTGTGAAAGTTTTTGAGACTACGACAAAAAGTGTTGTCTCGGGAGAAAGTTTGCTCAGCCGCTGACTCAGCTCTTCGCCATCAACATTCGACACAAAATGAACATCGACCTCTTGCACTGCCTGCCTTGATAGAGCACTAACAACCATACGAGGCCCAAGATCAGACCCCCCTATACCAATATTGACGATATCGGTGATCCGCTTACCACTAAAGCCCCGCCAACCCCCCAGATGAACCGACTCTACAAGTGCCCGCATTCTATGCTGTACAGACATGATGGCCGGCATTACATCTTGACCATCAACGTAAACAGGCTGCTCCGAAAAATTTCGTAATGCTGTATGTAAAACGGCTCTATTTTCCGTGTTGTTGAGTTTTTTCCCGGCAAACAGATCTGCAATTCGCTCTTTCAGGCAGCTTTCATTTGCCAGCACCGCCAGAAAATCCAGCGTTTCTGCTGAAAGATGGTTTTTTGAATAGTCTAGAAAAAGCCCAGCCGCCTCGATGGAAAATTTCGAGAACCTCTCAGGATCGTTTTCAAAAAGATCATTTAAGTGAATATCTTTTGATTCACTGTAATGCTGATCAAGTGCTTTCCAGGATGGCCTGTCGGATCTATTGTTCATCCGAAAAAGCGTAGGCGCTGAAGGGTGTTAAATCAAGAAAAAGATTGGAGCTGAGTAACACAAAAGCTCGTCCATAAGCTTTCATTTGTTGAGTCTATTGGGAAGAGAGGAGAATGGGCTTGGTGCTTCTAACCTGTTTACAGCAGACTAAGCTGCCTGAACAGGGATTGAGTTACTGCTATGAGTCACCCGGTTATCTGTGTCGAAATAAAGCATTGTCGGCTTGAATGCAGCCAGTTCATTCTCATCCAGCCCAGCAAATGCAGCGATAATCAGCAGATCATTTTCGCATGCTCGCCGAGCCGCAGCACCATTTACCGAAATAACACCCGAGCCTGCTTCCGCACGTATAGCGTAAGTTGTGAAGCGCTCACCATTGTTGATGTTATAGATATCAATTTGTTCGTACTCTCGTATCCCTGAACGATCTAGTAAATCTCCGTCAATCGCACAAGAACCTTCGTATTCAAGTTCTGCATGAGTTACACGTACTCGGTGCAACTTTGCTTTTAGCATCGTTGTCTGCATACTAACTGCCTATTTCAATCATGAGCGAGGCATTATGCCAGCTTAAAGGTGGGTTGGCAATTATTTTGTGCGTTTGCATAATTGCTTAACTTTCATATAGTTACAATCAAAATAACCATCTTGGCCGCATAAAAATCAATATGTTACCGGAGGTGGCCTTCCGCCGCTTCCAGTGGTTTTATCAAAAATCTCTTTGACAACGCCACGAGCTTGCTGGAATGTTGCTTCCTGGTCAAAAGAGTTAAGTGCTCCCCCCGGTCTTCCTGCATCTTCAGGTGCCGGCTGCCAGTAAACTGTTTGCGTTGGGAAGGCAAATTCAACACCCAATTGATCGGCTAACCTCAAAATATCCAGCAAAAAGCGGTGTCTTTCCCGCAGTTCAGTTCCCCATTCTGGAACAGCCCAGAAAACATAGACCAGCACATCAAGTGAGGCATGCCCCATTTCATTCAGGTAAACATGATAATAATCCTTTCGCATGTAAGGATGAACACGAACAATCTCACGTACTCCTTCGCAAAATGCCTCAATCCTCTCGGGAGGGGTGTCGTAAGTCAGAGAAACTTTACTGGAATAACGCCTGTAGTGGCGCTCCCCCATATTGTCGACACTTGCCGTTATAAAGTGAGAGTTTGGAAAATAAATCAGCGAATTATAAAAAGTTCTGATTTTAGTGCTTCGCAATCCTATCTCTTCAACCGTCCCTTCAACCTCACCATTGCCGACTACAATCCAGTCACCCACTCGGAAAGTTCGATCCAGGAAAATAGTAATTGAGCCAAAAAGATTCTGTACCATATCTTTTGCAGCCAAAGCGAATGCCATACCAACCAGCCCGAGACTGGCCAGTACACCCGTAACATTGAAGTTCAACGTATCGGTAATAAACAACAACCCCATTACTGAAATAAAGAGTTTGAATGTTTTAGTCACCAAAGGGATAAGGACATCATCAAGTGATGACTCCGACCGAGAGGCAAAATGATGTAAATAAATACCCAGCACATCGACTAGTCGAAAACTACTCCAGACACATGACAGGCTGAACAGCATCTTAACCGCGACCATGAGATAAACTAATGCATTTGATGACAGCCCCAGCACCATCAATCCAGCCCACCATAATGATGCCATAGCAGAAAGACCAAGCGGCCTCAACGCCACATCGGAAACCTTGCTTTTCTTCGTTATAAGAGCACTTTTCTTTTTCCAGTGCCTAACCAATAGCTTTAGTAGAAATGCGACAAACCGGTCAGCTATAAACCCCAGAAAGATGATTAAAAACAGGCCGATCCACTGCCAATGTTTCAACAGAAGATAGGTCTCGTTTAGCTTCTTAGGAATTTTCCCTCTTAGCTTAAGATGCCATGGCATCTGTTCCCCTTTCAGGTTTTTGCTATCAGCCAACTCCTCCATTATTTCCGGTAGGATGGCTAGTGTTTCAGAACTGAATAACCATCGACCATCGTCTTGCCGCGAAATAACCACCTGCCCAGATTTGTAGGTATTAAAAACCCACGGCCTTCCTGTTTTTCGTGTTGAAACTTTTTCCAGGTTGATAACACGAGTACGATCAATAACTTCAAGCAAAACCCAGGCGGCCTCACCTCCCTTTTCTTTGCGTATTAAATCGTTCACTTCAGACAAATCAAGCGTTGAAATAGCGCCCTCGATCGCCTCACTATGCCCTTTATTCACTTTATCCATGGAGCTGAAGAAGGTGCTCATAGTCTCTTTAGGCGAAGCAAGCCCCATACTTTCAGGGGTTTTCTTCACCTCTTTTACCTCTTCTTCCTGAGTTGGCAGGCCTAGTCCACTCATATCTGCAATTGTATTGAACGAAAAAAGCAGCAGAAAACAGCTAATGAATATAATTCTTACCCGCATTTTCATGGCATCAACCTGTTAAAAGAGAGATTATCGATCAGGCGTGGCGCCCCAAATTGTGCGGCGGCTAAAATGACTAGCTCCACATCATCCTCTGCAGCCGGATTAAGATCAGAGCGACGAGAAACAGTGAAGTACTCGGGCTTGAAGCCTGCTTTATTCAGCCTATCTATCTGTTCAGATTCAATTGCCTCAATAGACCTCTCGCCAGCCAAAATAGCTTCTTTTGCATCACAAAGGCAACGATATAGAAGAGAGGCCTGCTCTCGCTCGTCTGATTTCAAATAGCCATTCCGAGAACTCAATGCTAACCCGCTTGCTTCTCTAACGGTCGGCACACCTTGAACCGTAATCGGCATATTGAGCTCTTTAACCATTTTGCGAATAACCGACAGCTGCTGGAAATCTTTTTCACCAAATAGCGCCAAATCAGGGCCAACCATATTAAAGAGCTTACAAACAATCGTTGCCACACCTCGAAAGTGGCCCGACCGATGCTCCCCACAGAGCATTTCAGAAACGCCTGGCACCTCGACAAACGTTGCCGATTCTCGATTACCCGGGTACATCTCCTCCACACAAGGTAAAAACAGCAAATCAACACCCGCATCATTAAGAGCCGTAGAATCGGTTTCTATGGTTCGAGGGTAAGAATCAAAATCCTCCCCTTCTCCAAACTGAGTCGGATTAACAAAAATTGACACCACAACTCGGCCAGCCACTTTCTTTGCTTCGTGGACGAGCTGAAGATGGCCTGCGTGCAAGTTCCCCATGGTCGGGACAAAAGCAACTCGCTCACCCTGAGAACGCCAGCTTCCAGCTTCCGAGCGCAACTGTGAAATTGTCGTAACAGTCCTCATCAAATATCACTCAAAACTATGTTCTTTTGCTGGAAAACTACCTGTCTGAACGGCTGCAACATAAGCTTCAACCGCTTTGCCCACATCATCCGCTTCAGACATAAAATTTCTGGAGAATTTGGGGCGAATGCCAAAACTGATATCTAGCATGTCATAGAGCACAAGAACCTGACCATCGCAGCCAACTCCAGCACCAATGCCAATAACAGGTATTACGAGCTGACTGGTAATCTCATTTGCCAACGAGGTTGGCACGCATTCCAGAACAAGCATACTTGCGCCCGCCGCTTCTAGTGCCTTAGCTTCTTCGATAATTCGATTTGCCGAAACCTCATCTCGCCCCTGAACACGATACCCCCCCAACTGGTTAACCGATTGAGGGATCAGGCCAAGGTGTCCACACACCGGAACCCCAAGGTCAACAAGATGACGCACCGTTTCAACCTGCTTAAGACCGCCTTCCAGCTTAACCATCTGCGCATATCCTTCCTGCATCAATCGAGCGGCATTCCTCGCGGCTTGATCAGGTGTCGCATAGCTCATAAAAGGTAAATCAGTCACCAGAAAGGCGCGTTGTTTACCACGTGCCACACAACGAGAGTGGTAGACCATTTCATCAACGGTTACCGGCAGCGTACTCTCCTGCCCTTGTATAACCATACCTAACGAATCACCCACTAGAATGACATCAACACCGGCTTCATCCAGAACACGACTAAAGCTGGCATCATAAGCGGTCAAGCAGGTGATTTTTCCACCATTTTGCTTTTTTGCAAGAAGCGATGTTACAGATAAAGGTTTACTTGTCATGAAAATACCTCGTTATTTCTCAAAAAGCCCTAAATAAATCAGTGGCACATCATAACGGAAAAGGCAGAATTCCTGAACTCTCAGGCCTAGAGGGAGCCTATTGGCCACTATCAAGGAAAGTTAGCTACCCAGCTTCAGCAGCCCATCGGGACTACATTTCCTAATTAAATCAGCAAGGGACCCAAGCCGAGGAATATCTATAGAGGGTGAAATTTCCTGCAGCGGATAAAGAACAAAAGGTCTGTCAGAAATACCGTAATGTGGCACAACAAGCCGGTCGTTTTCTATAATTTTCCCGCCGTACAACAAGATATCAAGGTCAAGCGATCTTGCACCCCATCGCGCATCTTGCCTTACTCTTCCCTGGTCTTTCTCAATGGCCTGTAGCCTATCCAGAAGAGCTAAAGGCTCAATTGTCACCGCAACTTCCATCACGGCATTAAAGTAATCGGGTTGATCCTGTGGACCCATTGGTCGGCTTTTATAGATCGACGAAAAAGCAATTCCCTCAACACCATCAAGTCGATTAATGGCCAACTTTGCTTTTTTTATCTGTTTAACTGGCTGATTCAGGTTACTGCCCAAGCCAATAAATACCCGGCTCACGTCGTTTTAACTTTCCTTTTTCTGGGCTGCTGCTTACGGCGGCCTTGCGTCATTTTCTTTTGTGTCGCCTCATCTGCAAACTGAAATTTTGTCCACCATTCGGCTACGGATGGCTCAATCTCTCCGCATTCAGTTCGGAGCAACAAAAAATCATATGCAGCACGGAAACGGGGATGTGACAAATGACGAAAAGGTCGCGCTCCCTGCTGAAACCTGAATCGTGTCTGCATTATCCAGACTTCACGCATCGGGATAGAGACCCTTTTAGGGATAGCCAATCGTTTAACCTGAAGGGATAAAAGCTCACTCGCCGCCTCCTGATAAGCAGGATAGTCGGGCAGCCCTGAAGCTGTTTTTTGTGCAATACGCTGCCTTAAAGGCTCCCAAAGCAATGCTGCCATCAAAAAATAGGGTGTTACCGGCTTCCCATCAGCAATGCGTTTATCGGTATTTTCTAGTGCGCGTGCCAGAAAAACATGTGGAAACCCCTCTTCCTCTACAGCAAGACTTTTATCTGTTTCCGGGAATAACTGTTCAAACAGGCGATAGTGTCTAAGCTGCTCAAAAGCCTGTAAAGAGTAGCCTGATAGAAACAACTTGAGCAGTTCATCGTAAAGACGTGCAGAAGGGATATCCGCAAGCAGAGGTGATAGTTTTGGAATCAGTTCTGCGCTTTCATCCTCAATATCAAATCCGAGTTTGACTGCAAAACGGACAGCCCGCAACATCCGAACCGGATCCTCCCTATAGCGCTTATCCGGATCACCAATCATCCGCAAAAGACCGGCTTTGTGGTCTTCCATACCCTGCACATAATCAACAACCGAGAAATCTTTTACCGTGTAATAAAGTGCATTGACGGTAAAGTCACGCCGAATAACATCCTCTTCCAATGTGCCATACAGGTTATCACGAAGCAGTTGACCATCTTTAAGAACCCGCTCCCCATCGCTCGACTCACCCGAACTACGGAATGTTGCCACCTCAATCAATTCTCGTCCAAAGTAGACATGCGCCAGGCGAAAGCGGCGACCAATTAATCGACAATTGCGAAAAACAGCTTTAACCTGATCTGGCTCTGCGCTGGTTGCCACATCAAAATCTTTTGGCTCACGACCAAGTAGTAAATCCCGAACACAGCCTCCAACCAGATAAGCTTCATAACCGGCATCCTGAAGCTTATATAAAACTTTTAGGGCATTTTTGCTGATATGGGCTCGAGAAACTGAGTGCTCAGAACGGGTATAGATTTTCTTCTCTATACCCGTAGCTGGGGCTGATACCCTAGCGACCTGGGTAGGCTGCTCAGAGGTTTTAATTAGTTTTTTAATAAAGTTTAAAATAGCGGTCAATTTCCGAATAAAATCCATGCGTAGCAGTTCGCAGACCAGCACGTCTCAATTAATTAATCGGTATTCTATCAAAATAGGCCAAACTGTCACTCACCCTTTACATTTAATGCAAGATCGTACCTTTCGCAACTTCAAAATTCACCTATACCAAGAAACACAAAGATTTCAACGTGACTTAATCTATCTCATTAAATCTGCTTCCATATCAGCGACAACAGAAACTAAACTCCGTTGGCCGACACGGGCGAAGCCATCACTAGGGCGGTCAAAATCAATAATCGTCATCATTACCGAACTTATCACTAAAGTGAGTGCTGCAGTCCGCCAACGGCTCATTTTACCTGATAACCCTGCATTAAACCCCGTAACCGCTATTGTTGAACCGGCAATAAAAACCAGCATCCACAAAATAAATTCGGGCAATTTATTAAAAAGAGCAGCGATACGAATGGTATGTTGATCCAGAACATCATTTATCGCCGTGACCATAGAGACATCCATAGGGCCTAGATTTTTATCACCCAGCGCTTTCTCCATAGTGGGCCACAGTTCGCCCTGCGCATAGAGTGTGTTTTTTAAATATTCCGCACGCTCCTCATCGCTAAATACAACGCCACCCTCACGTAGTGGCATCAATCGACTGTATGCATACGCAAGTAATTTTTCCTTGATCTGCCTACCGCCCGGTTCTGCAATGAACCCGGCACGGAGAAAGGCCGTACCTAACGCATTGGATTCAGAGATAACAGCTTGTTTTCGTACTTCATATCGGTTAACGCCTGAAGCATAAGTAAATGCCAATATCAGACCCATTAATGCGAATAAAGAGGTCAGCGCCACCGCGCCACCACCAGAATTAGCATTTTTCCAAGCATCTCGCTGCTTTAATCCAATTCTATATCCTACTTCAAGCGCTATTAACAAAAACGTCAACACGATAACAAAGACTACTGTGAAGGGCATTTGATGAAAAAATGATAATTGCATGTCTAAATTGATACGTTCATTAATAGCGCGGGCGCGCACCTCACACACAGCCAGTGAATCTATTGCGAAAATTACCTGAGTTAAAACCTAATGTAAACCTATCTGTTCTAGTGCCAATATTGGCAAGCCTTCCTTAATTGGGGTTCGCTAAAACGCCTTCAAAGTTACTTCAGCTGTTTTTATCAAATTGATCACTCTGAAACCGATAGCCAGAACCCACGTTCTATCAAACAATAAAAAGGGTCCAAAAAAGGACCCTTTTTTATTGTTTGGCGGAGAGAGAGGGATGATGCCGGGCTTCCTGCCCTCTACCCCTTCGGGGTGCGCTAACGCGCATTCAAAATTGTTCCCGACAATTTTGTCGAACCAGCCATTTTGATACCGAGGTTTCGAACCCACGTTCTATCAAACAATAAAAAGGGTCCAAAAAAGGACCCTTTTTTATTGTTTGGCGGAGAGAGAGGGATGATGTCGGGCTCCTGCCCTCTACCCCTTCGGGGTGCGCTAGCGCGCATTCAAAATTGTTCCTGACAATTTTGTCAA
>Ga0164313_10006657_pt1 | contig 10176 bp, 10 predicted proteins | sample GuaBasSedimGuay4_FD_113735 | JGI IMG/M metagenome (GOLD analysis project Ga0164313, IMG submission 113735) | Subseafloor sediment microbial communities from Guaymas Basin, Gulf of California, Mexico - Guay4, Core 4569-4, 0-3 cm | ecosystem: Environmental > Aquatic > Marine > Hydrothermal vents...
GAGGTAAAGTTAAATAATACATTCAAACAAGATAGCCTTATTAAAAAATATACAATTGAATTTTACTTTTTTATAATAACTAAGGCCTTATTATTTATACCATCCGAATAAAAACCCCATTGAGAATACAAAACTATCCATTGCATTAGAATCGAAATAAGGCTGACTAACAATCTCTCCATTGTCTGATAATGTAAGGTAGGTAGCATCTACACCACTTACAAAGCGGTAACCAAAACCAAGATTAAATTTAAACCAATTTGTAATATTCATTTCAGCATCAATTTGGGGTGTGACTACAAAAACCAGATCAATGTCGGGGTAATCATTATTAGAATTAGTATGATATTGATCGAACTCATCTAATAAGGTAACTCCTCCCCAACCAAACTTACTGCTTATACCAAAATGAATAGGGTTATTTGGCTTAAATATAAATCCAGTATAAATCCCACCATGATAAAACATCATTGATTTTTTGGATGTAATATTCTCACCTAAAAAAGCGCTGTAGGAGGTTAATTCGTAATTAGGAAAATTAACAAGTGCCTGACCATATAAACCTATAAACACAGATTTATTAAAAAGAGCAGCCCCTTCACCTCCTAAAGAATATCCGAAATCACCATTTACCGTTGAAAAATCCATTAGAATACCCCCAAAACCTGATATGCTTGTTTCTCCTCCACTTCCGAAAATAGTCTTGAAATCATCACTTGAATTGTCTTGTGCTTCTGCAACAGAAAGGCTGATAAGAATAACAGCAAGAAAAGTTATTATTTTTTTCATCTTCAATTATTTAAAATTCATTTATACTCGTTTAATACTACAACCGATATTGCGCGTTGTTTCAGGATCGATCTTTTTACCTTTTGTCATGTTGTTTAATGCATCATTCAAATAATGTTCATCTACCTCATCTTTTCTATTCACATTATCGTCTATCGCTCCAGTGTATACAAGTTTCAGTGAAGCATCAAACAAATATACATGCGGAGTGGTTTGCGCTCCAAAAGCATCGGCTAGAATTGAATTCTGATCAACAAGATAATATCCACTATAGTTTTGCGTCTTATACTGTCTTTTCATATCCTCAATCGAATCTCCTTTTTTTCTTTTCGCCTCATTCGAATTTATCAAAACCAGTTCTACTCCTAGTTCGTTACATAACTCGCCTATACCGGGATAACGATTTTGCCAACCTTCACTTTTACTTCCATTTCCAATAACAAATGGACAGGTATTACATGAAAAAATTACTAAAAGTCCATTTTCTCCAACTACTTCTTTAAGTGAATAATTGACATTATCAATGTTCTCTAATTTCAATTCAGCCTTTGGAACACTATCTCCAATAGTAAGTTGATCACCTTTTGGAGACATCATTGCTAAGAAAACAATACTGGCCAATGCTATAAAACCTACTGAGATACTATATTTAAATTTCATAATAATAGATTCGTTAATTCTTACCCAAATTTACAAAATCAATCTCAATAGCACTTACAACACATCCTACAAATAAACCTTTCATCAATTATTTATTACATCATAAGTAATGATCTTGAAGAACATATGTGCATCAATGAGAAGGGAAATCTGTATAAAAATTTTCTTGGACCAATAGAGACTTTCTTGGATATTTAAAGATGCAATGCGTTGCGTCTCTACGTCAATTAAATGTGTTTACTAAGTCCTCCATCGACGGGGATATTTTGACCATTAATGTAAGCAGCTCCATCCGAAAGCAGAAAAGACACTGTATCCGCAACTTCTTTAACAGAACCCAACCTACCCGCAGGTATTTTGTCAAGCACTGCCTTACTTTGTTTATAGGAGTCGATAAAACCCGGCAATATCGAATTCATTCTAATACCAACTCCGGCGTAACGTTGACTATATAACTTAATGAAAGCTGATAATGCTGAGCGCATAACAGAAGATATTGGAAAATCAAGACTAGGTTCTAAAGCAGCAAAAGTTGAGATATTAACGATCGCGCCTTTTTTTTGTTTTATCATATAGGGCGTTACCAATCGGATCAGTCTGATAACATTCATTAAAACTAGATCCATTCCCTCTTGCCACTCTTCATCGCTTAGATCTACCAATTCACCTTTTGGAGGATGTCCGGTATTAATGACTAAAGCATCTATTCTTCCATATTCAGAAATACATCGCTTTACAAGTTTAACCAAATCTCTTTTATCGGTTATATCACCAACTATTCCTACCTGGCCAAGTGATGAGGCCAATTTGGTAGCATTATCGGAACGCGACATTAATAATAATCTATAGCCTTCTGCATTTAACTTTTCGGCTATAGCCTTTCCCATGCCATTACCTGCAGCAGTAATTATTGCAACTGGTTTATCCATAATCAATTTTATAAAGGAATGTTTCCGTGTTTCTTCTTTGGTAGCTTATCCACTTTATTTTCAAGCATTTTAAATGCTCTAATTAATTTCACTCTTGTATTTTCAGGAATAATTATCTCATCAATATATCCTCTTGCAGCTGCACGATAAGGATGAGCAAAAAGCTCAGCGTATTCTTCTTCTTTTTCTTTTAATTTCTCCTCAGGATTATCGGCTGCAGCAATCTCATGACGATGAATAATCTCTGCTGCTCCTTTAGCTCCCATCACAGCGATCTCGGAAGATGGCCAAGCATAATTCAGATCTGCTCCAATATGCTTTGAGTTCATCACATCATAAGCTCCACCATATGCCTTTCTAACAATTATTGTTACCCGAGGAACCGTTGCTTCACTAAAAGCATAGAGCAATTTTGCTCCATTGGTAATAATTGCATTCCATTCTTGCTCTGTTCCCGGCAAGAAACCAGGTACATCTTCTAAAACTAGCAATGGGATGTTAAAAGCATCGCAAAAGCGAACAAAACGTGCTCCTTTTTTAGATGAGTTAATATCAAGTACACCTGCTAATACAGCTGGTTGATTAGCAACAATTCCAATACTCCTACCCGCTAATCGAGCAAACCCAACTACAATATTTTCTGCATAATCCTTATGGATCTCAAAGAAACTATTATTATCAATTACTCCATCAATAACCTCTCTAATATCGTAAGGTTGATTAGGATTATCAGGAACAATATCATTTAACTCAGGTCGAATTTCATCCCCATTATGGTATTCAACAAATGGAGCTTCTTGTTCACAATTTTGAGGCATGTACGAGAGTAAGCGCTTAATGTCTTTTATCGCTTGAATTTCGTTTGGGACAGTAATTTGAGCAACACCCGATTTAGCAGAATGAGTAGATGCTCCACCCAATTCTTCAGCACTTACAATCTCATGCGTTACCGTTTTAACAACATTAGGTCCGGTAACGAACATATAAGAAGTATTCTCGACCATCATAATGAAGTCGGTTAACGCAGGAGAGTAAACAGCTCCACCTGCACAAGGACCCATTATTGCAGAAATTTGAGGAATTACCCCTGAGGCTAATGTGTTTCGATAAAATATATCGGCATATCCTCCTAATGACACAACGCCCTCTTGAATACGTGCTCCACCTGAATCATTTAATCCAATAACCGGAGCCCCATTCTTCATGGCCATATCCATTACTTTAACAATCTTCTCAGCATGAGCTTCTGCTAATGATCCTCCTAATACAGTAAAATCTTGAGAAAAAACATAGACCAAGCGGCCATTTATTGTCCCATAACCAGTAACTACACCATCACCATAAAAAACTTGTTTATCTAGTCCAAATAAGACAGACCTGTGTGTAACGAGGCGTCCCATCTCTTCAAAAGAACCGTCATCTAACAAAAGATCTAATCGTTCTCGTGCCGTTAATTTTCCCTTTTTATGTTGAGCTTCAATACGCTTTTCTCCCCCACCTTTAGCCGCTTCTTCACGCAAGGCCATTAGCTTTTCAATTTTGGCTTTCATCCTTAAAAATTTAAGTAGTAAAAGTACTAAATGCCCTTTACACAAGCATTATATAATAGCCAATATAAAATGAAAAGCACAAAAAAACCGCTCATTAGAATAAACAATAGAGCGGTGCTGTAATAGCATTTACTGATCTTAAGATTCTTCCAGAGCAGCAATCAATTCGTCGGTCAATTCCAAGTTATGATAAACATCTTGAACATCATCATCATCCTCAAATTTCTCAATTAAATGATATACTCTTTTAGCAGTACTAACATCCAATTCTTCGGTATTATTTGGGACACGTGGTGTATTAGCAGTCTTTGGTTCTATACCAAGCTCTTCTAATTTTGCTTGCATAGTACCAAAATCTTCAAAAGCGGTAGTTATTTCAATATCTTCAACTCCTTCTTCATCCCCCGGTATTTTTTCAAAATCTTCTGCTCCTCCATCAATCAATTCCATTTCCAGATCATCGGGATCCATATCGTTTAATGAACTTCCGTCCAATACAAAAACACCTTTTCTATCGAATAAAAAAGTAAGTGATCCATTGGTTCCAAGGTTTCCCCCTCCTTTTGTGAAGATCGATCTAACAGAAGCAACTGTTCGGTTTAAATTATCCGACATGGTCTCAACAAAAATAGCTATCCCTCCTGGTGCATATCCTTCGTAAGTAGTTTCGTGATAGGATTCGCCACCTTCTCCAGCAGCTTTCTTTATTGCACGCTCTACATTATCCTTAGGCATATTTGCCCCTTTTGCATTCTGAATGGCTAAACGAAGACGCGGATTTGAATCCGGATCAGAATTTCCACCTTCTTTTACAGCTATAGTGATCTCCTTGTTCAGCTTGGTAAATATCTTACCTCTTTTAGCGTCTTGAGCTCCTTTTGCTCTCTTGATCTTCGACCATTTACTATGTCCTGACATGAAATATGTTTTTTCTATTTAATTCCAAAAACCTCTTTTACTTTTTCAACGTAATCTAACTTTTCCCAAGTAAAGGTCTCAACAATGCGCTTCTCTGATTTTCCATCGAAGGTTTTGAAAAGCAATTCCTTTTTCTCTGAATCGCGTCCCATATGTCCATATGCTGCCGTTTCTGAATATATTGGATTTCGAAGTTTTAATCGTTGTTCAATTGCAGCCGGACGCATATCAAACAGTTTTGAAACAGCATCAGCAATTTCTCCATCATTCATATTCACTTTTGATGTTCCATAAGTATCTACATAAATGGATGTAGGCTCAACAACTCCGATCGCATAAGAAACTTGAACGAGTATCTCATCACATATACCAGCTGCTACAAGATTTTTTGCAATATGTCGAGAAGCATAAGCTGCTGATCTATCAACTTTACTTGGATCTTTACCTGAAAATGCACCTCCTCCATGTGCTCCTTTACCACCATAGGTATCTACAATGATCTTTCTTCCTGTTAGTCCGGTATCACCATGAGGTCCACCGATCTCAAATTTTCCAGTTGGATTTATGTAATACTTAATATCACCGCTGAATAGTTTAGCAATTTCGGGTGATAAACCTTTCTTAACTCTTGGGATAAGGATATTTACTAAATCGAAACGAATTTGATTTAACATCTCCTCATCTGCCTTTCTAACAGAAGTTTCTTTTTGATCCCTTGGTAAGATAAAGGGATCGTGCTGAGTTGACACAACTATCGTATCAATTCTAACAGGCTCATTATTATCGTTATATTCAATCGTAACCTGTGCTTTTGAATCAGGCCTTAAATATTTTATCTCATTGCACTCTCTTCTTAATGCAGCTAAATCTATCAACAGTTTATGTGATAGGTCCAATGCTAAAGGCATGTAATTTTCTGTTTCTTTACTTGCGTAGCCAAACATCATCCCCTGATCACCAGCTCCTTGTTCTTCAGCAGTATCTCTATCAACTCCTCGGTTAATATCATCTGATTGCTCATGAATAGCTGACAAAATACCACATGAATTAGCATCAAACATATATTCACTTTTCGTGTATCCAATTTTTCGGATCACATCCCGAGTAATACTTTGAACATCTAAATAAGCATTCGACTTAACTTCTCCTGCAAGAATAACCTGCCCTGTAGTTACAAGTGTTTCACAAGCAACCTTAGAATTAGGGTCAAAAGCAAGAAAATGGTCTAACAATGCGTCAGAAATTTGGTCTGCTATTTTATCCGGATGACCTTCCGAAACTGATTCTGATGTAAATAAATATGACATTAATGTAATTTTTATAAGGATGCAAATGTAAAAAAACTGCCTAATCTAACATGCTTTACCATTGCAAATATCAAAGCGTGTTGTCGTTCTTGACCGTTAATTGTTTAAAAACCTCTTCTAAATTAGTTTCAATTGCTTTCTGCCCAAGAATCGAGGTTTGATTTTTAACCGCCCAATCAAATAATTCGGCTCTAATATCTTTACCTGTTTTATTCAACAATCGATAATGTCCTTTTCCTTTATGCTCTACCAAAATATCAGGAAATGACTTTTTGAATAATGCCAAGTCAATTTCCTTTTCAAATTCTATTTCTAGCAGATCGTGTTCGCTAAGTCCTCTTTTTAATTCCTTAGTAGGTTTATCAGCAATGATCTTACCCTGATCTATTATTATTACTCTCGTACACATCGCCTCTACCTCCTGCATAATGTGAGTAGATAATAACACTGTTTTCTCTTCTCCAATCCGCATTATCAAACTTCGTATCTCGGAAAGTTGATTTGGATCGAGACCCGTTGTAGGTTCATCTAAGATTAGCACTTCGGGATCGTGGATCATAGCCGCTGCCAAACCAACTCTTTGCCTATACCCCTTACTTAATTCTTCTATTTTCTTATGTTGCTCAATATCCAACTTCACAAGTTGAATCATTTCGGCTATCCTAGCTTTCTTATTTTTAATTTTATAAATACCTGCAACAAAATTCAAATATTCTTTAACATACATATCGGTATACAAAGAATTATGCTCAGGTAAGTAGCCAATTCTCTTTTTTACTTCTATATCATGTTCTTCTACATCATAACCAGCTACAGAAGCCTTTCCTGAGGATGCGGAAATATATCCGGTTAGAATTTTCATCATTGTTGACTTTCCAGCACCATTTGGACCTAAAAATCCAATGATATCTCCTTTCTTTGCTTCGAAATTAATATGACTCAATGCTTCTTGAGATCCATAAAATTTTGATATATCTTCTACCTTTATCGACACTACTTTATATTTGTTGTCGGCGAAGATAATTATTTGTTTGCTGCAATTGTATATTTATTCCAAATGGAAATATATGTCTGAAGAATTACGAGAAGGATTAATACTAAAATCAACTGGTAAACACTATCGTGTACTTGGAGAAGATGGAAATTCTTATGATGCTGTAATTAAAGGAAAATGGAGAACAAAAGGTCTTCGAACTACCAATCCATTGGCTGTGGGCGATCATGTGAAATTTACTACGGAAGAAAATGGTGACAGTGTTATCGTAGAACTTATTCCCCGAATAAATCATATAATTCGTAAATCGATCAACCTTTCTAAAGAATCACATATCGTTGCTGCGAATGTCGATCAGGCGCTTTTGATCGTCACACCGGATGAACCTCCAACTTCCTATGGTTTTATCGATCGATTTTTAGTAGCGGCCGAATCCTATCATATTCCATCCACTATTGTAATTAATAAAATTGACCTTCCTAATACCGAAGAAAAAATAGCTGAGATGATGATGACCTATGAAATGATAGGCTATCCGGTGCTAATTACTTCTGCAATAAATGATAAAAATACTGATAAGCTTAAAGAAATATTAAAAGGAAAAGTGACTGTTCTTGCCGGACATTCTGGTGTGGGTAAATCTACCTTGATCAATAAAATTGAAAAAGGATTGGATCTAAAAACAAGTGAAGTCTCTGAATATCATCGTAAAGGAAAGCATACAACCACATTTGCTGAAATGTATCCATTATCGTTTGGAGGATTCATAATTGACACACCCGGAATTAAAGGTTATGGAATTGTAGGCTTGGAAAAAAATGAACTAGCATTATATTTTCCTGACATGGCGGAAAAACTACCTGAATGTAAATTTTATAACTGCACACACATTAATGAACCAAAGTGCGCTGTGAAATTGGCCATTGAAGAAGGTGAAATAGCTGAAAGCAGGTACCGGAGTTATGTGAATATGTTTGAGGAGGATCAAAGTAAAAACTACAGATAATGAGAGTGCTTTTACAACGTGTTAGTGCAGCTAGCGTGAGGGTTGATGATAAAATTATTTCCAACATATCTTCAGGTCTTCTTTTATTATTAGGCATTGAAGATCAAGACAAGGAGGAGGATATTAAATGGCTGTGTAAGAAGATCTCGAACCTGCGAATTTTCAATGATGAGAAGGGAGTTATGAATCGCTCGCTTATTGATATTGAAGGAGAAGCATTAGTGGTTAGTCAGTTTACACTCCACGCATCTACAAAAAAAGGAAACAGACCAAGTTATATTAAAGCTGCCCGACCTGATGTAGCAATACCATTATATGAAGAATTTATTCATGAGTTGGAGATTCAGTTAAATAAAAAGGTCGGTAGTGGAGAATTTGGGGCTATGATGGAGGTAGAACTAGTAAATGATGGTCCGGTTACAATTTTAATTGACTCGAAAAAAAGAGAATAAACTGACTATCCTATTGTTAAAAGTTTACTTCATTTTTTAACCACGGAGACACAAAGTAGGCACAAAGATCACCAAGAATAAACAATATGCGGAATTTGAGTCTTGGGCTTCGTTCTTCCTTCTCTCAAACAATCATCATACTATCCCCATAAGAGTAGAAGCGATAGTTTTTATCGATCGCTTCCTGATAGGCATTCATTATCAGATCATAACCTCCAAAAGCACAAACGAGCATTAAAAGCGTAGAACGTGGTGTATGAAAATTAGTTATTAAAGCATCTGCAACTTTGAATTGATAAGGTGGATGAATGAAAATAGAAGTATCAAAATCTCCACTTTGTACTTTTCCATTTAAAAACGCAGCTTCGGTAGATCGAATACTTGTTGTTCCCAAGGCTATAATGCGGTTACTCCTTTCTTTTTGAGCATTTATACTCTTTGCTGTTTCTTTTGGAATGTGAAAGCGTTCTGAATGCATTTCATGTTCGCCAAGTTGTTCAACATAAACCGGATTAAAGGTTCCCAATCCGATCTCAAGGTTTAGATCGCTAATACTAACTCCTTTTGCAAGCAATTTTCCGAAAAGTTCGTTCGTAAAATGCAAACCTGAAGTTGGAGCTGCCAATGCTGTTTCTTCATTCGCATAGACCGTTTGGTAACGATCAAAATCTACCTCATCCGGTAGCCTTTTTATATACCTTGGTAGTGGCATTTTCCCAAGCTCACTTAGTTGATTTTGTAATTCAATAAGGTCACTTGGATAAATAAAGTTTAAAATAACTGATCGCTGTTTAATTATTTCTGTTATTTCAGCTATCACTTTACCCTCTCCAAAAATAAGCTTGCTACCCTCTTTAACTTTCACTAAGGGATCTACAAAAGCTTCCCAGCGATTAGCTCCAATATTCTGTAGGAGTAAAACTTCTAGTTTAGCTCCTTTTGCATGTTCTTTTTTTGCTAAAAAGCGTACCGCTTTTACCTTGGTTGAATTCCTGACCAAAAGATCATCCTCTTTAAAAAAGGAAGGAATCTCATCAAAATACCGATGCTCGATCGTTTGTTTTTTACGATCGATAACCATCAATCTTGATCCATCTCTCTTTTCAGTGGGGTACTCTGCTAATAGTTCTTTTGGTAAATTAAAATCGAAATCAGATGTCTTCATCAACCCTGATTATTGCTCATCTGCAACAACTTCTTTTATCTGACCGGGAAGCATCTGGGTGAGCATTCTTTCTACTCCTCCCTTAAGCGTAGCATTTGTAGAAGGACAACCACTACATGAACCCCCAAGCGATACTTTTACAACACCGTCATTAAAAGACCTAAATTGAATCGTTCCTCCATCACTTTCAACCGCTGGACGAACATATTCATCAAGTAATTCCATGATCTGCTTTGAAGTATCGTCTGTCGTTTCCGGTGTTATCTCAATATGTTCTTTCTTTGTTTCAGGTATATTCTCAGGAGAATTTAAAGCAGGTATTCCCATTTTAATGAAATCCCTTATTATTTCTCGAAGATGTAATGAAATATCTTCCCAATTAGCCGTATCGTTTTTAAGAACGGTA
>Ga0164313_10006658_pt1 | contig 10175 bp, 9 predicted proteins | sample GuaBasSedimGuay4_FD_113735 | JGI IMG/M metagenome (GOLD analysis project Ga0164313, IMG submission 113735) | Subseafloor sediment microbial communities from Guaymas Basin, Gulf of California, Mexico - Guay4, Core 4569-4, 0-3 cm | ecosystem: Environmental > Aquatic > Marine > Hydrothermal vents >...
ATCGACGTAGCGATAGACGGCAAAGGTGACGACCAGTCCGAGAACCACCATCAGGCCGACTCGGGCCGCGTTCCAAGTCTCTCGCATACAGCCGGCCGAATCGTAGTCGAAGCGGACCCAAACGGCCATCACCGCGTGCTCGAAAGGCCAGGCTCACCACTCCTTGCAGCTATCCACAACAACCGCTATGGCTTGCAACTTGTCTGAGGGGATCGACGCGCTGACGGCAGCGGCACTGGGTGCACTACAAGGGCTGACCGAGTTTCTTCCAGTATCGAGCAGCGGGCACGTCGCCATCGGCGCGCACTTCTTCGACATTCGCGAGAACTCCCTTGCCCTGGTGATTCTGCTGCATTTGGGAACATTGCTCGCTACGGTGATTCTCTTTCGGCGCGACATAGCAGCCCTTGCCGTGGAAGGAATTGCTGCCTTACGCGATCCCGGTCGCTTGCGCGCGACCCCGGAGGGGCGAGCCCTCGTCGGCATCGCGATCACGACCCTCATCACTGGCATCCTCGGATTGCTGCTGCGCAACGTGGCTGAGGCATTCTCCGAGGATCTCCGCCTCGTCGGATACGGCTTTCTCATATCCGCGGCGTTCCTGGTCGCGAGCGGGGTCGCCCGCGGGGCGAGCGGCGAGGTGTCGTGGTTGCAAGCTGCCGGAATCGGCTTCGCACAAGGGGTGGCTGTCCTCCCGGGTATCAGCCGGAGTGGGGTAACGATCGCCGTCGCCATGCTCCTGGGGGTCCAACCTAGCTCGGCGTTTCGGTTTTCGTTCCTGGTCTCGCTGCCCGCGATCGCCGGCGCAGCACTGTACGAGGCAACCGGAGCCGAAGGTCTAGGCTCCTTGGGCCCAGAGGCGTGGGCTGGAGGCCTGACGGCCCTGGTGACGGGATACGTCGCCCTTGTTATCCTCCGCGAGATCATCCTCGTCGGACGTATGTGGACGTTCGCGATCTACCTCGTGCCTCTCGGGCTCTTCCTCATTACCCGCTGAGACGGCGGCAGCCTCATGACGAACACCAACAAAGCATACGCAGTGATCATGGCGGGAGGCTCCGGCACGCGCTTCTGGCCACTGTCGCGCCGCGCCCGGCCCAAACAGCTCCTCGCCCTTGGGTGCGATGATCGCTCCCTGCTCCGCGCAACTGCCGAACGCGTGTGGGACATGCTTCCTGTTGAGCGCACCTTCATCGCAACCTCCGAGCTGCTCCGCGAACAGGTCGCGCAGGAGCTTCCCGAGCTTCAGCCGCATCAAATTCTCGCCGAGCCGGTTGGACGCAACACCGCCCCCTGTATCGGTTGGGCGGCGACCCATGTGAAGCGGCTCGATGAAGACGCGATCATGTGCGTGCTGCCGGCCGACCACTACATCTGTGAGACCGAAGCATATGTTGACACGCTGCATCGCGGGATCGAAGCGGCGACGCATGGGGACTACGTCACGATTGGGATCCGCCCGACCCGAGCGGAAACTGGCTACGGCTACATCGAGGTGGGTCCCGAGCTCGACCCTGGTGTGTTTCGCGCGCGCCGCTTCGTCGAAAAGCCCAACCGTCAGCGTGCCGAGCAGTTTGTCGCGGGGGGGAGATACCTCTGGAACAGCGGGATGTTCTTCTTTCTGGCCTCTCGAATTCTGGAAGCGATCGACCAGCACCTGCCCGGACTCGGCCAGGAGCTTCACCGCTACGACGAGGCGGCGAAGCTCGGCAAGGAAGCGGAGCTAGTCAAACAGACCTATGCAGCCCTGCCCGCGGTGAGCATCGACCACGGGATCATGGAGAAGGTCAGCGCGGTCAGCGTGGTGCCCGGGTCATTTGAATGGTCCGACCTCGGGAGCTGGACTTCAGCGTGGGAGCTCGCGCCGCAGGACGCGCACGCCAACGTATTGCCCGAGGGTGGCATCGCGATCGACGCGACTGGAAACTACACCTTGGCACCCGAAGGCAAGCTCGTGGCCCTGGTCGGCGTCGACGACTTGGTTGTGGTGGACTCGGGCGACGCGCTGCTCGTAATGCCGAAGGATCGTGCACAAGATGTGCGTGAGATCATCGAGGCGCTTCGCGAGCGCAACGACCCTCGACGGTGAAGTCGTGAACCCGCACGTCTTTCGCCAGTACGACATACGAGGACACGCCGAGCGCGACTTTGATGATGGCTTCGTCCGATCGTTGGGGTTGAGCCTCGGCACATTCTACTCGAAGCGCGGCTTGCGCCGAGTCGCCGTGGGGCGCGACTGCCGCCTGAGTTCGCCACGCCTTCACGAAGCCCTTTGCGCGGGGCTGCGCGCGACGGGCCTGCAGGTGGTCGACATCGGCATCGGCCCAACGCCCCTCTTATATTTCGCCGTATACGATCTCGACCTCGAAGGTGGGATTCAGATAACCGGCAGCCACAACCCGCCCGACGAAAACGGCTTCAAGATGATGGTCGGCAAGGACTCGTTGTATGGCGACGACATCGTCGAGCTCCGCACCATCATGGAGAATGAGGACTTCCATCGCGCCCCAGGCGGAACACTCGAGACGGTCGACCCGACGTCGGCATACGTGAAGAAGGCTGCGGCCGACATTCATATCGGCCGGCGCGACCTTCGTTTCGCGATCGACGCCGGCAACGGCGCGGGAGGCCCGCTGGCTCTCGAAACGATGAAGGCTTTGGGACTGAACCCGGTGGCGCTGCTCTGCGAGATGGACGGAACGTTCCCGGTCCACCATGCCGACCCGACCGAACCCGAGACGCTGGAGATGCTGAAGGAACGCGTCGTCGAAGACGGACTCGACATAGGCTTCGCGTACGACGGCGATGCGGATCGTGTCGGCGTGATCGACGCCCACGGGGAGATCATTTGGGGCGACAGGCTCATGATTATCCTGTCGCGCGCGCTCCTCGCGAAGCATCCGGGCGCGACGATCATCGGTGAAGTGAAGTGCTCGCAAACGATGTACGACGACATCGAGGCGCACGGCGGGCGTGGCGTTCTTTGGAAAACCGGCCACTCACTGATCAAGACCAAAATGAAAGAGGAGCGCGCGCTCCTGGCCGGCGAGATGAGCGGACACATCTTCTTTGCCGATCGGTACTACGGCTTTGACGACGCGATTTACGCCACACTTCGAATTCTCGAGATCATGTCCCACAGCGACGTGCCGCTCCACGACATGCTCAGCGACGTGCCCAAGACGTTCGCAACCCCAGAGATCCGGATCGAGTGCGACGATGCGCGGAAGTTTGGCTTGGTGCAGCAGGTGATCGACCACTATCGCCCCACGCACGACCTGGTCGATATCGACGGGGCGCGCATCCAGTTCGATGGAGGTTGGGCGCTGGTCCGCGCCTCGAACACGCAACCAGTGCTGGTCTTGCGCTTCGAAGCGGACTCCGAGCAGCAGCTCGAGTCGATGCGAGGCGAAGTCGAGTCAGTTCTCCGGCGTTTCCGGAACGACTGACGCTGAAAGCGCCGGCAGCTGAACTTGCAAGCTCGCGCGATGGGTGCCTGGGCCCGCAGCCGCTTGCCAATCGCTCGGCCCAATCACCGCACGCCTGGTTTCGTGCTCTGGGTGATAGACCAACACTTCCTGCCCTTCGTGAATCGAGGCGGCGGGAATCTGCGCGGTCGGACCTACGCCGATGAAACGATAGACCTTCGCTCCCTGAGGGTTCGTGATGATGCGAATCGCTCCCACGTCGCCGGCCTTGGTGGAAACGGGCGTGGTCTCGGGGTTTCCAAAATCGAGTGCGTCCGAAGGCGCCGTGGCAGCCTGGGCCTGCACAGCGAGCTCGTAGAGCAAACCGTTGTCGGTCGTCGTCCAGGTCGCGCTCTCGGTCACGATGGCCCTCGAAGGGCGTAGGCCGCGATCGAACACGATGAACTCATGCGGGCGGTCCACGGGCAAACCGGCGGCAACCGCCGGACCTCGCCCAACGAAGACGAAGATTTGCGCGTCAGCGGGCGTAACCGTCACATCGATGACGCCGCTTGCCGCAGGCGTGGCCACGGGCGCCGCGGGCCGGCGCACCGCATCGAGGCCGCCCGTAGTGATGAAAGCATAGGCGCCGAGGCCCAAGGCTGCCGCAAGGAGCAAGACACCCAGACCGCCACGGCGCTTCGTCGGAAGTGGTTCCGGCAATGACTGCCGATCGTAGCCAGGCGCAGGCGCAGGAATCGACCCGCTCATACGCTGAGGCGCCGACGCTGCCACTGGTTCTGTTGCTGTCACTGACTCTGCCACTGACACTGCCCCTGGCTCTGCCCCTGCCCCTGCCACGGAGGACGCCGGCTCTGATGCTGGCGCTTTCGCAGGCCATTTCCGAATCGTCGCGGTGATCGGTTCTGGTCCCGGCTGCGGGGGTTGCTCGAGGATGGGTGCCGCTGCTGGTGTAGCGACTGGCGGCGGCTCGAGATTGGGAACGGGAACCGAAGCGCTCGCAAGCGCGGGCTCAGAAGAGGGAGCGCGAACGGTCTCGGGCTGGGGATCGAGATCGGGGACGGGAGGCGCAAACGAGACAGGGGCGGTGTCAGAGCCAGTGTCAGTGCCAGTGTCCGCTGCCCTTGGCATCCGAATGCGCTCGGTGACCGGCCCCTCGTCGTCGTGCGGCGGTAAGTTCGCCTGCGGCGGCTCGAGCGTCCGCGACACCGGATCGCGCAACAGCTCGTCCAGTTCTGCGTCGAGCTCGTGCGGGTCGACCCGAGGTGCCTCGGGCGCTGGTGGCCGATCGCTTTCGCGGACCAGGCGCGCGAGAACGCGGCGGGACGCTCCGCGGTTGATTGGGATGAGCGACGCCTCGATGGCGTCATGAAGATGACGCAGGTCGCGCGGGTTCTGTCCGGTCGTGGTCTCTTGGATGAGCTGCAAGAGGTGCGGAGGAACGCCGGGACCCGCGGCGACGAGCAGTCGCGCGAGAACCGATACCAAGGATCGCGCCGCCTCATCGGGATCCGCCCGCTCCGCCGACCCAGCGACGACGACCGAGCCGTCCAGGGTCACGCGGACGTCGTCCGCCGCGAGCTTCACCGACTCTTGAAGCAGACCTTCGCAGGCCTCGAGGGCGACGAAGGCGCCAATCTCGAACGGGAGGCGATCGCCACGCTGCTCTAGCTCTTCCACCAGTTGGCCCACACCGACGTCTCTGCTCATCGCTTCCCCTCAGTCCTGCTCAGGCGGGCGCACACATACCCCTTGGTCGAGCAAGTACTTCTTGACCTCGGCCACAGTGTAGTGACCGTCGTGAAAGATAGAAGCCGCAAGCGCTGCATCCGCCCCTCCGCCTGCAAGACCTTCGTGCACGTGCTCGAGGGTCCCCACGCCACCCGAAGCTACAACTGGAATCGAGATTGCGTCCACAACTGCGCGAGTTAACACCAGATCATAGCCGTCCTGAGTCCCGTCGCGGTCCATGCTGGTGAGGAGAATCTCGCCCGCGCCGTAGTCGGCCATCTGCTTGGCCCAAGCGATCGCGTCGAGCCCCGTGTCACGCCTCCCGCCATGGGTGTAGACAGTCCACTTGTCGGTTTCGCCCGAGACGCGCTTTGCATCGATCGCCACTACGATGGCCTGCGCGCCGTAGGCCTCGGCCATATCTTTGATGAAAGTCGGATTGGCCACGGCGGCGCTGTTGATCGACACTTTGTCGGCCCCGGCATGCAGAAGCTCGCTGACGTCCCGCCGCTCCCGCACCCCACCGCCCACGGTCAGGGGCACTGCCACGGTCGAGGCCGTGCGGTCGACGAGGTCGAATAGCGTTCGGCGGTTCTCGTGCGACGCGGTAATGTCGAGGAACGTGATCTCATCGGCCCCGCCGGCGCTGTAGCGCTGGGCACATTCCACCGGATCGCCGGCATCGCGGAGGCCAACGAATTTGACACCCTTCACGACGCGTCCGTCCTTGACGTCGAGACAGGGGATGATTCGTTTGGCCAGCATCAGGCCTCTTCTAGCGCCGCAAAGGCTTCCGACAACGTGAACGCGCCCGAATAGAGCGCGCGCCCACACACGGCCGAGCGAACCCCCGCGACCGAAAGCGCCCGAACGTCGTCGAGCGCTCCGATCCCGCCGGAGGCGATGACCGTCGTGTCGACACGCGACTGCAGCGCGGCGGTTCCCTCGACGTCCGGCCCTTCACGAGTGCCGTCCTTGTAAATGTTGGTGAACAGGATGGCCCCGATGTTCCACTCGTCGACTTCTTCGGCGAGCTCGATGACATCCCGGCCGCTCTGTTCTTGCCAGCCTTCGACGGCAACCTTTCCGTCACGCACATCGAGCGCCATGACCACCGCCTTGGGATAGCGGTCACAAATCGCCCGGGCGACGTCGGGTGCTTTCACGACCACGGTCCCAAGCACGACGCGCGCTGCGCCTGCGTCCATCCACTGCGCCGCAACATCTTCGTTTCGCACGCCGCCGCCGATCTGCACTTGGAGATGAGTTTCCCGCAGGATGCCCTGAATGATCGCAACGTGCGCGGGCTTACCGCGCCGCGCACCTTCGAGGTCGACCACATGGAGCCTCGACGCGCCTTGGTCCTCGAAGCGCTTGGCCATGGCGACGGGGTCGTTGTCGTAGACGGTGACCTCGTCGTACTTACCTTGGTGCAACCGCACCACCTTGCCGTCGAGCAGGTCGATCGCTGGAATCAACTCCACGATACATCTCCTAGGAAGTGCCCGATCAACCGCGCACCAGCGTGCTGGCTCTTCTCGGGGTGGAACTGGCACGCCATGACGTTATCCCGAGCAATCGCCGAGCAGAAAGTGGCGCCGTAGTCGGTCGTGGCTACGACTAGTCTTTCATCGTCGGGAACACAGTAGTAGCTATGCACGAAGTAGTACCACTCCCCGTTCTCGAACACGGGATGTGTACTCTCGATTTGGTTCCAACCGATGTGCGGTACTTTGAGCCGGCGGCCTTCGGCGTCGCGAAGGTCCGCATCAAAACGCTTCACGGTCCCAGGGAAGATGCCGAGGCCCTTCTCGCCTGGCGCTTCCTCGCTCGCTTCGAACAACGCTTGCATCCCGAGGCAAATGCCGAGATACGGACGACCGCTGTCGATCCACGAACGCACCGCCTCGCCGATCTCTCCGTTTAGCACATGCGCGCACTCCTTGAATGCGCCCTGCCCGGGCATGACCAAGCGATCCGCACGCAGTAACACGTCAGGATCCGAGCTGAGCTCCGCGTTGGCACCAGCGCGTTCGAATGCCTTGGCCACGCTGTGCAAGTTCCCGAGGCCGAGATCTACAATCGCCACCCGGCCGGTAGTCATTCGGTCAGCGTACCCTTGGTCGAAGGCACGCCAACGACACGGGGGTCGAGCTCGGTCGCTTCGCGAAGCGCACGCGCAAATGCCTTGAAGCTGATTTCAATCACGTGGTGGAGATTGTCTCCAGCGTGTTGACGCATGTGCAGGTTGCACTGGCTGCCTCGGGCGAAGCCCTCGAAGAACACTTCAGCAAGCTCTGAATCGAAGTCGCCGATCTTGGCCTTTGGCAGTGTGACTGCCCAGACGAAGTACGGACGCCCGGACAGATCCAGCGCACAGGTCACGCACGCCTCGTCCATCGGCAACGTGGCCGAGCCGAAACGGCGGATCCCAGCCTTGTCGCCCAGAGCCTGGGTGAACGCTTGGCCGAGCGAGATCGCCAAGTCTTCGGTCGTGTGGTGTCCATCGATGTGCGTATCGCCTAGGGCACGCACCTTGAGGTCGAACAGCCCGTGCTTGGCGAGCTGCTCTACCATGTGCGTGAGGAACCCAATGGGCGTTTCCACCTGGTACTGACCGCTCCCATCGAGATCGACCTCCACGCGGATGTCGGTTTCTCTGGTTTGACGTTCTATCGTCGCTGTTCGTCCCATGACGCCGCTACCTTAGCCCGGAAATCGGTCCGGGCTACTACACTAACGCGACTTCATCCGTTCGAGAACTTCTTCGAGCTTAGCTTTGAGCTCGTCGTTGTCGGGCTCATTCTGGATCGCCATCTTGAGGTTGAGCTTCGCCTGAGCCCAGTCCTCGGACTTCATGGCTCCGTGTGCTCGCGCGAAAAAAACGCGGGCCTTGCTGGACCGCAGCACCACGCCGCCGGGCGGCCGCATCGTTCGGCGCTTCTCCTTGGCGCGGTCCTCCGAGTAGCGGACCAATCCTCTGCTGAGGCCTTCATCGTAGAGCTTGCGCTTCGTCGGATCGAGGAGCACGCGGTAGGCCTCGCTGCCGTGCTGATAGAGCTCGGTGTGTTGCTCAGTGTCTTCTAGTGAACCGACGAAGTTGTCCGGGTGATGTTCGCGAGCAAAACGATGGAATGCGGAGCGAATTTGATCGGCGTTAGCCGTGCGGATGATCCCTAGAAGCTGGTAGTAGTCGGGAACTTCGTCTGCGCCGGACATCACTTAGCCGAGCTTCGCCTCGTGGCGTTTTGTGAGCTCCTCGATCTCATCTTCGGCCAGCTCGCCGATGAGCTTGATCGCGATCTGCTGTTGTTGCCCAGTGCCTACGTCCTGGGCTCTCACCTGCAACGTTCCATCCGCGTCGATCATGAAACGAACGGCGATCTGGACCTTCCCGCGAGCGGCCGGCCGCAATCCTTCGAGGATGACCTCGCCGAGAAGCTGATTACCCGCAATCTTCCGGTCCTCGCCCTGGCAGATGCGAACGATCACCGCCTCTTGTCGATCGCGAGCCGTAGTAAACATCTTGGTTTGCCCGGCGGGGATCGCGGAGTTGCGACGGATGATGTGCTCGCAGTACCCATCGACGGTTTCGACGCCGAGTGAAAGCGGTGTGACGTCGAGCAGCAGAGGCGCGCGAAGCCCTTCCGGCGCCACGACGGCGCCAGTCACCGTATCGATGTCTTCGTCGAGCGCCGCTCGAAGCTCCGCAGGAGCCGAGCTCGCGAGGTCGAGCGGAGGCGGGGGCGGCGGAGTTCCCACGGCGGGGATGTCCGACTGCCCGCCAAATGCATCGTCGCCGAGCTCCATCATCAACCCAGACGAGTCGTCTACGAGGTCCTCCGCTTCATCGTCCGCTACGCCCCCGATTTGCATCAGGAGCCCGGAAGCGTCTGCCATGCGTGTGGGCTGGAAGTCGAGCGGATCGGCCGCCTCTGCGACGCGCGTCGGCTCGTGCTCGAGCGGCTCCTCGCGCGAGCGCGTTGGAATGTCGATGAGGCCATCGTCGTGTGGCACGTCGCCGGAGCTCTTGAGTTGAACCGGTGGCGGTGGCGGCGCCTGCCCGGCCAGAGTCGCCTTGCGAGCCGCACGCGCGACCGGAGGCGGCGGTAGGGGTGGTCGGTCACCGATGTTGGTGACCTCGTCCTCGAGCCCCTCGTTAGTGACGATGTTGTGATTCCCGGTCCCCGGCTGCGCCGCTTTCTTGAGCGCGACTTTAGCGAGCGGCGCCTTTCGCGATGGAAGCGCCAACGACTGCGCCTGAAGTGCCGCGCCCTGCGCGACGACTAAGTCCGGATCGATGTTCACCAACGGCTTGCGTCCGAAGTACTCCGCGACCATCCGTTGGAGCATTGGAATCCGCGTCGATCCGCCGACCAGGATCACGTTGTCGAGTTGCGTCGGACGAAGCCCAGCCGCCTTCATCGCATCTTCGCAGACGTCGAAGCTGCGAGCGACGAGCGGCTGACACATGTGCTCGAGCTGCTGTCGCGTGAGCGCGTAGTCCAAGTTGAGCGCTACGCCGCCATCCCCATAGGCGAGCTCTTCGATGCATAGTTTCACGTCGGGCTTGGCCGAGAGCTGAATCTTCGCCCACTCTGCCGCAGCGCGCAGCCGCTCGTACGCCTGACGGTCTTGGCGCGCGTCGTAGCGATGCTGATCGAGGAATTGCGCGGCCATGTGGTCTGCAACCGATGTATCGACATCGTCGCCGCCGAGGAACGTGTCACCAGCGGTCGCAAGCACCTCGAACACGTCACCCGCAAGCTGAAGGATCGTGATGTCGAACGTTCCGCCGCCGAGGTCGTAGACCGCGACGCGCTCGGTTGAAGTCTTGTTGTAGCCGTAGGCAAGTGCCGCGGCCGTCGGTTCGTTGAGGATGCGCAGCACGTCCAGGCCAGCGACCCGTCCGGCCGCTTTGGTTGCACTTCGCTGAAGCTCATTGAAGTTGGCGGGCACCGTAACGACGGCCTGGCTGCACTCCGTGCCGAGCGCCTCCTCAGCGACCTTTCGGAC
>Ga0164313_10006659_pt1 | contig 10174 bp, 10 predicted proteins | sample GuaBasSedimGuay4_FD_113735 | JGI IMG/M metagenome (GOLD analysis project Ga0164313, IMG submission 113735) | Subseafloor sediment microbial communities from Guaymas Basin, Gulf of California, Mexico - Guay4, Core 4569-4, 0-3 cm | ecosystem: Environmental > Aquatic > Marine > Hydrothermal vents...
TCATTAGGCTTGTTCATTAACTTATAAATTCAACCTCTTTACCCATCATCTGTAGCTTTCTTTTTTGCTGACAAAATTGGGATGGAATTTCCATACACCAAATGTAAAATTTGGTTAAATGGAAAGTTCACATCCTTTTCAATTTGTATCAAAAAAGTTTAACTATTTAAAAAAATAATTATGGGTTGTGTTAGTGAAATAAGGATTAGTTATATAAACAAAGTTACATCTTCGAACATAAATAAAATAAGTTCTTCATCCGATGCTGCTGAAATTTTATTTGAAAGTTGGGATAATGATACTAAAGAGGAACTATCCATAAATTGAAAAATACCAATGCTTATATGCCTTCCGTAATGATAATAAAACTACTGACACCGAATTAGCCCCTCGTTTATAATTTTAATATAATTTAGATCAATTTAATTAAATATGCTATAATTTTAGTTTGTTTACTCAGCAAAAATAAACAGTGAGTGAAGATTCATTACTTGTTCTAGAATAATCTAGTAAGAACTATGTAAACTATTAAAACCTAATATTCTGCACATTCCCTTATGTCAATATCTAAAGGTAAGGGCAAGTTTTTATAAATTAATCATTGATTTAGCAATGGAATTTATAGGACATAATAACTTAGAGGTTTTAACAAATATTACAAACCCGGTATAGAAGATGAAAATGACTTTATGAATGATGTATGGAAAATGTAAAATTAACCGATCTGTTTTATTTCACCTTAAAAAATACTATTTGTATAATTATTGTCGCAAATTATTACTATTTTTGCGACAATCTATTTAAGATATTATGTCTTTAAGCCTTGAAAAACAAATAATCAATAAGATAAAAAAAGCCAGGAGGGGCTCGCTCTTTTTTATAGAAGACTTTCTCCGTTTCGGTAGTTCAAAATCCATCTCTAAAGCATTGGAACGTCTGGTTGAGAATAATGAAATTTCTCGTGTTGCAAGAGGAATATATTCACGGCTTATTGTTGATCCAATTTTAGGAGAGATAAAACCTAGCACTAAATCTATAGCTAAAGCAATTGCAAAAAGAGATAAAGCTCGTATTATTCCTACTGGAGCGTTAGCTTTAAATGCACTAGGTTTATCTACACAGGTACCAATGAACGTTGTCTATTTAACAGATGGTTCTGCTCGTAAAATAAATTTAGGAAAACGTAAGATTGTTTTCAAAAAGACAAGCCCTAGAAACTTGGCAACTATTGGACAAATTAGCGGTTTAGTTATTCAAGCACTAAAAGAAATTGGAAAAGACAATATTACTGTTGATGAGACACAAATTATTTTAAAGCACTTAAGTAATGAAGACCCCTTTAGGTTAAATAATGATATTCGCTTAGCACCTGAATGGATAAGAGTAATAATGCGAAAAGCCAAAACCATTGATACTGATGAATAAATGGAATAAATTGCCAGACGTAACAAAAGCCAGGGCGTATAATCAAATAGCAGAAGATGTTGGAATGCCAGATTATGCAGTAGAAAAAGATTGGTGGGTTGTTCAAACTTTATCAATAATTTTTGATATGGAAATCGGCAAACATCTTGTATTTAAAGGTGGCACATCATTGAGTAAAGCATGGAAATTAATAGATAGATTTTCAGAAGATATTGATTTAGCAGTAGATAGATCATTTTATGGATTTGAAGGTGAATTGTCAAAATCACAGCGTACTAAATTAAGAAAAAAGGCAAGCGCCTATATTTCCGACACCTTTTTCCCTCAATTAAAAACAAAATTTAAAGATAAAAATCTAAAGGTAGATCTTAAAATAGTTAAACCATCATCATCAGATCAAGATCCAAGAATAATCGAGATCTATTATCCAAATTTAATTTCTTCCCCTGGGTATATTCAGCCAAAAATACTAGTAGAAATTGGAGCCAGATCAATGAGAGAACCATTTACGATACAAACCTTTTCTTCATTAGTAGATGAAAAGTTTCCTAATTCTGAATTTGTCCAAAATGCAATTAATATCCCAACTGTAAATCCAGAAAGAACATTTTTGGAAAAAATTTTCTTACTACATGAAGAATTTCAACGCCCGTCAGAAAAAATAAGAATAAACAGATTAAGTCGTCATTTATATGATATCTATCAATTATCAAAAACAAACTTTGCAGATAATGCCATAAATGACCAACAACTTTATGAGTCCATTGTAAAACATCGGCAAATTTTTACTAGAGTTGGAGGAGTTGATTATAATTTGCACCAGCCAAAAACAGTAAACCCAATACCTAACGCCAATCTATTGGATAATTGGAAGAAAGATTATAAAACCATGCAAGAACAAATGATCTATGGCGACTCACCATCCTTTGAAAAAATGATAGATGAATTAAGAAAATACACAGCTAAAATAAATCAGTTGGATTGGAAAATGGAAAATAGTTTTCCAATACTTAAGATTTAATACACCACTTTGACTAGTATTCAAAAATAATTTTTGAGATTTCATTTTACCGCCACTTGTCCACTAGTAAAAGATGAAAAATACCTTATGAATGACGTATGGAAAATGTAATTACCACAATAGTTAATCAAATTATTTTGTAACAAATATTTTTTACAAACCCTCTGATAAAAAAACTGAATAATCTTTTCCTTTAACATTCATTATGTAAATGTAGAAGCAATTCGGTGTCAGTTAAAGATTTTAAAAAGTGACACCGAATTAGCCCCTCAGTTTTAATTTTAATAATATTTACATCAGTTTAAATGAATATGAAAAGTTTAGTTTTCCTGCAAAAATAAAAAGTAAATGAAAATTTACTACTAGCTCTATATTAAATCTAGTACAGGACCAATCAAACCGTAACTGTTTCATATCCGTAAATTCCCTTAAATGGGATAATTTTTTGTAGAATATTTATGTAAAATACGCAACTTTTTATTGCACCTTGGAGGATTTTTAGTCGATTTAAGATGTTTTTCGAAAAGCAAATCTTTGTAAAGTAAATTCAATATTATTAACCCAAATTAATCCGGGTTTTATGCAGACTCACGTTATGCACCACAACCTCTAACAAAATAATTCAAGACTGTAGTTTGTTACTCAGTACATTGACCATTTCATGGTTTTGCGATTTTAGCCAGGTATTATAACTCGATTTCGGTACTAAGTCTAATGTCTCTGGATGAAAAACCCAGTTGGATGGGTTTTCTTCATAAGAAAAATATAAGGTGTTATTCTTGCAAAATACTGAATATAAATGTTTTAAATTAATTATTTAATACTTATCTTACTGAATATCAGATAAATATATTTTTGTCATGCACTAAAATAAAAATGAAGTTTATGGTTTATAAAATCTAACCATGGAATAAATAGTTAATGCGCAAAGAGACTCTTCCTAACCAATTCTCTCAAGGATATTGACTTTAGAATACAACAGCTTAAAAAACTTGAGAGAATACTAAAAGAAAATGAAGTTTTATCAAACCAAAATAATGTGCTGGATTATTTTTATATAAATATATAAACTATTAGTTTATGGCTCTATTTTTCTACAAACATATGACAGAAATATAATAATAATCAAATAATTAGTTAAAACCCTGACGATGGTCATTTTTTATAATTAATTTATACACTAATTTTACTAATTCAGGTTTAATTTAAGTTTTCATGGCTAGATTTAATTTAAATAGCTTTAAATCAAGTAGTAAAGATTTCGTAAAACACTCAGGTGTAATTTCAAAAATTACAAAATCCACTATAATCGTTTCTCTAGAAGGCAATGTAAATTGCGAATCATGCAAAGCAAAAGCTGCCTGTGGTATTTCAGAATCAAATTCTAAAGAAATTGAAATTGCCAACTCTCTTTCTGAAAAAGCAAGTATTCTTCAATCTTTTAAACTAAATGAAGGAGTTGATATTGTAATGCAGTCTGCATTGGGGTTAAAAGCTGTCTTTTGGGCTTATGTTTTCCCTTTTATTTTAATGGTTGTTGTACTACTTATATCATCGTATTTTTTAAAAGAATGGGTAGCAGGCCTATTGTCACTTTTTATTCTAATTCCCTATTATCTACTACTCTATATTTTAAAAAATTCATTTCAAAAATCCTTTAAGATTGCAATATTAAAAAACCAATAAATATGACTGTTCCTGTTTTATATAGTGTTCTGTTATTGGTTTCTTTAGGGACGATTGCCGCCATCATGCTATATATAATTTCCAAAAAGTTTTATGTATATGAAAATCCTTTAATTGCCGAAATAGAAGGTCTATTGCCGGCTGCCAATTGCGCCGGTTGTGGTTCTCCAGGGTGTAAATCATTTTCTGAAAAATTGGTAAATACAGAAGATATTTCCGATTTATTTTGTCCTGTTGGAGGAAATGATGTTATGAAATTAATTGCGGCTAAATTAGGAAAAGAGGTTGCAGAAAAAGATCCAATGGTGGCGGTAGTTCTTTGTCAAGGAAGCTGTGAAGTACGACCTAAGACAACTGAATATCAAGGACCAAGATCATGTGCGATTTCATCGCTTATATATAGTGGAGAAACCGATTGTCAATACGGCTGTTTAGGTGATGGAGATTGTGTAAATGTGTGCAAATTCGATGCTATGTATATGGATGAAAACACGGGGTTACCGGTAATCATTACAGACAAATGTACATCTTGTGGAATTTGTGTTGATGCGTGCCCGAGAGATATTATTGAAATGAGGCCTAAAAATAAAAGGGACTTAAAAATATTTGTTGGATGTTTGAATGAAGACAAAGGAGGCATCGCCAAAAAAGCCTGCTCAGTTGCTTGTATTGGATGCGCTAAATGTGAAGATATCTGTCCAAAAGATGCAATTGTTATAATAAATTCTTTGGCATATATTGATCCTGTTTTATGTACATTATGTAGAAAGTGTGTCCCTGTTTGTCCAACTCATTCCATCATCGAAACCAATTTTCCTCCAAGAAAAGAGAAAAAAGTTGAGCTTAAGATTATGGACAAGGTAGAATCAGAAAAATTTAAAACAGATGCTTAAAACATTTCCAAAAGGTGGTATTCACCCTGCTGAAAATAAATTAACATCCACAAAAAGGATCCAAAAATTACCCATACCAAAAGTGGTTTATGTTCCTATTGCCCAACATATTGGTATTCCATCTGAAATCACGGTAGCAAGAAAGGATAAAGTTAAAATTGGTCAGATTATTGCCAAATCCGGCGGTTTTGTTTCCTCAAATATTCATTCGCCTGTTGCTGGAACTGTTACAAAACTTGATAAAATTATTGATACTAGTAGTTATAAAAAACAATGTATTGTCATTAGAACTGACATTAAAGATCCATCAAATTTTGAAGAAATAATATATCCTTTAAAAAAGGAAATTGAATTGACCCCGAAAGAAATAGTACAGCGTATTACAGATTATGGCATAGTTGGTTTAGGTGGTGCCACTTTTCCATCACACGTTAAACTACAAGTAAAGGAAGGAAATAATATTAATTGCTTACTTATCAATGGTGTTGAATGTGAACCCTATTTAACTGCTGATCATAGATTAATGCTTGAAAGGCCCGAAGAAATTATAGTAGGCATTTATATTTTGATGTCTGCGCTAAATGTAAATAAAGCCATAATTGGGATTGAAAACAATAAAAAAGACGCCATTGACATCTTTAAAGGGTTGACTAAAAATGAAGAAGGCATTCAAGTTGCTGCCTTAAAAGTTAAATATCCGCAAGGAAGTGAAAAACAGTTGATCAGGTCAATATTAAAAAGAGAAGTCCCTAAAAACGGATTGCCTCATGATGTAGGTGTAATCGTTCATAATGTAGGTACGGTTTTCGCTGTTTATCAAGCCATCCAATATAACAAACCATTAATTGAACGAGTCGTTACGGTTACAGGAAAAGAACTAAAAAGGCCTTCTAATTTTTGGGTAAAGATCGGAACGCCTATTCATGATTTAATAGATGAAGTTGGTGGTTTACCTGAAAGAACCCGAAAGATTGTAAATGGTGGCCCAATGATGGGTAAAGCCATGAAAAATACCGATGTACCAATCACAAAAGGAACTTCGGGAATTTTAGTAATATCAGAAGATGAAGCAAGCCGACAACGATCGGAAAATTGTATCCGTTGTGGTGATTGTGTTTTCGTTTGCCCAATGGGTTTAGAACCTTATTTATTAATGAAACTAACCGAAAAAGGATTGTATGAACGAGCATTAAATGAAGATATTTTAACTTGCATAGAATGTGGATCCTGTAGTTATATATGCCCTTCACATCGCCCTTTGTTAGATTATATTCGGTTTGGAAAAAGTATTGTTAAAAAATTGGAAACCTCAAAAAATTAGCATGAGCACACAACCAATTATTATTTCGGCATCACCACATGTTCATTCTGACAGAACATCAAAAAAATTGATGTATGATGTTGTTATAGCATTGATTCCTGCTCTTTTAGTGTCATTGTATGTTTTTGGAATTGGTGCACTTATGGTTACTGCTGTTGCAGTAATTTCCTGCTTATCATTTGAGTATTTGATACAAAAATATGTATTAAAAACCGCTGTAACCATCAATGATGGTTCGGCATTATTAACAGGTATCTTATTAGCTTTCAATGTTCCTTCTAACTTACCTGTGTGGATGATCATTGTTGGCAGTTTAGTGGCTATTGGAGTTGCCAAATCCTCTTTTGGAGGGCTGGGATTTAACATCTTTAATCCCGCCTTAGTTGGAAGGGTTTTCTTATTAGTTTCTTTTCCGGTTCAAATGACCACGTGGCCAAGTCCGGTTGTAAATCAAACTACTATGGCAGATGCTGTTACCGGAGCAACTCCCCTAGGAGTTATCAAAGAAGGATTAATGCAGGGAGAAACAATAACTGGTTTAAGCACTCAAATTCCTTCAACTATTGATATGTTTTTAGGAATTACCGGTGGTTCAATTGGTGAGATGTCCGCGTTAGCTTTGATCCTTGGTGGTATTTACTTGATTTCAAAAAAAGTAATAACCTGGCAAATTCCGATAATCGTATTAACAACTATGGTGATTTTAACTGGTATATTTTGGTCTATTGACTCTGAACAATATGCCAATCCTTTGTTCCATATCATTACCGGAGGCGCTATGTTGGGAGCATTCTTCATGGCAACAGATCCGGTTACAAGCCCAATGAGCAAAAAAGGAATGGTCATATTCGCCATTGGAATAGGATTAATTACTGTTGTTATAAGGTTATTTGGTGCGTATCCTGAAGGAGTTTCATTTGCAATTCTAATTATGAATGCCTTTGTACCATTGATCAATACCTACTTTAAACCTAAAAGGTTCGGTTCAAAAATTAAATCTCAAATACTGTAATTATGAAAAAAAAGGAATCATCTTTTATAAATATGGTGGGATCTCTTTTGTTGATCACATTAGTTGCAGGATTTTCCTTGGGCTTTGTAAATGATCTAACCATAGGTCCAAAGGCAATAGCGAAATTAAAACAAAAGGTAAATGCGATAAAATTAGTATTGCCTGACTTTAACAATAACCCTGTTAAAGATCTTCAACTTTTGAAATTGGTGAATAGCAAAGATAGTATTGAGGTTTATCCTGCATTCATCAACAGTACATTTGTTGGTGCGGCTGTTATTGGTAGAACTGATAAAGGTTTTAGCGGATTAATAAAAATTATGGTAGGATTCAAACCTAATGGGGATATTCAAAATATTGCAGTGCTTGAACAAAAAGAAACCCCAGGTTTAGGAACAAAAATAAAAGGAGAAACGTTTTTGAAACAGTTTAGAGGTATCAATCTTTCATCGTTTAATTTGAAAGTTAGAAAAGATGGTGGTGAAATAGATGCCTTAACAGGTGCAACCATTACCTCAAGAGCGTTTTGTGATGCAACCAAAATGGCTTATGAGGTCTTTACTATAAAAAAAGATTCACTAAATGCTTTTGAAAATTAAGAATTATGGCTGAAAAAATGAATCAAACTCAAAATTTCTTAAAAGGGATCATTAAAGAAAACCCTGTTTTTGTAATGCTCCTGGGAATGTGCCCAACATTGGGTGTAACATCTTCAGCGTTTAACGGATTGGGAATGGGTCTGGCAACCTTATTTGTCCTATTAATGTCAAATATTGTCATTTCTCTAGTCAAGTCACAAATACCAGATAAAGTTCGCATTCCTGCATTTATTATAGTCATAGCATCATTTGTAACCATAGTTGAAATGGTTTTGGAAGCTTTTATCCCATTTTTATATGAGCAACTCGGAATTTTTATTCCTTTAATTGTGGTTAACTGTCTAATATTAGGTCGTGCTGAAGCATTTGCTTCAAAAAATGATTTGCTTTCTTCTATTATTGATGCTTTAGGGATGGGGTTTGGCTTCGTCATAGCATTAACAGTGTTGGGAGCAGTTCGTGAAATATTAGGAAACGCCAGCTTGTTTGAATGGCGTTTTGTTTCAGAAAATGCCAATACGTTTATATTATTTGTATTACCTCCCGGTGCTTTTATAGCCCTAGCCTATTTAGCCGTTTTATTTAATAAAATCGCCATTAAAACATCATAAAATGGAATATGTATTGATATTCATAGCAGCAGTTTTTGTAAACAACATCGTACTTTCTCAATTTTTAGGGATTTGCCCATTTTTAGGTGTTTCAAACAAAGTAACAACCTCTATTGGTATGTCAGGTGCCGTATTATTTGTAATGACACTTGCTACATTGACGACCTATTTATTACATCAATTTGTACTGGTACCTTTCGGCTTGGATTATTTGAGAACTATCACATTTATTTTGGTGATTGCGGCACTTGTACAAATGGTTGAGATCATATTAAAAAAAGTAAGTCCACCATTGTATCAGGTTTTGGGTGTTTTTTTACCATTAATTACAACCAATTGTGCTGTATTAGGAGTCGCTATTTTAGCCTTGGGTTTAGAAAGTGGCAGTTTAATAAAGGCCGTATTCTTTGCCATAGCAAATTCTATTGGCTTTGCATTGGCATTAATTGTTTTTGCTAGTATTCGTGAGCAATTAGAGTTGGCAGATATTCCGAAAGGAATGAAAGGAGTTCCTATTAATTTGTTGGTAGCAGGGTTATTGTCACTTGCCTTTTTGGGTTTTACCGGCTTGGTTTAAATTATATATCGAAGTATGAGTTCGAGCTGAACAGAAATTTCAATTGCTGAATTTTTCTTGAAATCACATAGTATTTCAAACTCTTAATTTATCCAATACTTCAAATGAGTTGTTATTTTAATAAATCATGTTACATGGACGGGTAAATTTTTTGACAGCAAATATAAGATGTGGCTTTATATACCAATTGTAAAATCCAGAGGCCAATTTATGGTCACTTTAATTTCACTCAGCCCATTTCCACTTTATTTGGAATTCTATTCCTTCATATTGTGCAACTCTTATATTGTTTATAATTCATATAAATTTTTAACTACTCTCCTAGCCTTTCTGAGTTCACCTTTTTTTGACAGAAAAACAACAACAGGTATCAAAATCACTAAAATACAAATAGAAAAAATGTACAAAATATAAATTAAGTAGAAATCTAAATCTCTTTAATTATAACCGTTTCAAAGCTATTCGGTGTTAGTTGAAGATTTTAAAAAGTGACACCGAATTAGCCCCTCTTTTTTAATTTTAATAAAATTTACTTCAATTTGAATGAATATGAAAATCCACTTCTTGAAAAAGAAGATTAACTGCTATATAATATTTATAAAGAAACAATTAAATTATATATTGAATACTGTTGTTATTAGTTATGAGCACTCAACTAAGTTGAATCCCAAATGTTGCCATATCAATTTATTTCTTAAAAAATTTCTTCTCGAAAAGAAAAGGGAAGTTTATAGAATAATGAAGGTCAATAAAATGGAATGGTATAAATTAAAAGCTCTTCAATGAAAATCATTTTAAGATAAAATATGGAAAGGGAATCCTAAAAAAAAAAGGGAAATTGATTAATGAGGAAAAGGCGAAATATAGTTTTAGAATTTACAAAAACAGAGTTCTAACATAAACTGTAGGTTTTACCTTGTTTTTAATTCTTGGTTTTATTGTTCTGATTTCTATATTTAGAAATAGAGGACTTAAAATTCTTAAAATTTAATGTACAATTAACAACAGGAATTTTTATTATTATTACAA
>Ga0164313_10006660_pt1 | contig 10173 bp, 7 predicted proteins | sample GuaBasSedimGuay4_FD_113735 | JGI IMG/M metagenome (GOLD analysis project Ga0164313, IMG submission 113735) | Subseafloor sediment microbial communities from Guaymas Basin, Gulf of California, Mexico - Guay4, Core 4569-4, 0-3 cm | ecosystem: Environmental > Aquatic > Marine > Hydrothermal vents >...
CAGTGACCAATAGAATACATGCATATACCAGCATAACTTCAAACTACTTGCCTAAGGCGCGCGTGTTGGTGGAATCCATCAAGCGGGTAGATCCAGATGTACAGTTTCACTTAGTGCTGTCCGACAATGTGCCGATTGGCTTTGATCTTACTGCGGAGCTCTTCGATAATGTTATTTTCGCGGAGGAGCTTGTGACCAAAGGTTTTCCCCAGTGGGCCTTTAGTCATTCAGTCGTCGAATTGTGTACTGCGGTAAAAGGTGTCGCGCTGGAACACATCTTTTCGAATTTCGATGCGAGTCAGGTGTTTTACTTTGACCCCGATATGGTCGTTTTCGCACGCCTGGATGAACTGCAACAAGAGCTTGCTCACTGTAGCCTTGTGTTAACACCACATCAAACGGATCCGGAGATAAATGACATGGGCATCCTCGATAATGAGATGTCGAGTTTGCGCCATGGTGTGTTCAACCTGGGTTTTGTGGGAGTTCGAAATATAGCTGAAGGCAGGCGTTTTTCCCGGTGGTGGGCCGACCGGCTCCTGAAATACTGTTACGATGATATGCCACTTGGTCTTTTTACGGACCAGAAGTGGGTTAATCTGGCCCCCTGCTTTTTTGATGATGTTGGTATTTTGAGGTCTCCAGCTTTTAATGTGGCCACATGGAATCTTACCAACAGGAAGGCGACAGGCTCTCTGGCGGAAGGAATCCGGATTAACGGTGAGCCGCTGGGTTTTTATCATTTCTCCGGCTTCGATAGTGGTGACCAAAGGATCATGCTCGAACGCTATGGTAAGGAAAGTCCTGTGCTGTACAAATTACGCGACTGGTATATCGACGAGTGTGAGCGTAATGGGCAGTCAACGTTGGGTTCTATCAGTTCGAAGTACGACCACTTTAACAATGGCGAAGTTATTGGCAGGGGGTATCGATTACTCTATCGGCAGCGCATCGATCTGCAGCGGGCCTTTCCCAATCCTTTCCAGGTCGCCGGGAGCGATTGCTACAAGGCCTGGTATGAGGCTCATCCCCAGGAACATCCACCATCGGGAGCGGTCCGAATTACTTCAGGAATACCCATCGCAACGGTTCTCTCTGATCTGGCGCGGTATTTCAATTCGCGGGCAGTTGCTGGTCGAAGTGGTAGCCGATTAAAGCGTCTGGCACTGAGGTTTTTTGTGCGATTCTTGCAGCTTGGCGCGAGGGTATCCGGGCGTGGCGCGAAAACCTGATTCTCCCGCCGTTATCCAATGGCTCCTGGAATGGCAACGGTGCCACTAGTGGATACCGAGCTTCTGGAAGAGTCCTGGCAATTGGTTGTTGTGGTAACATCAGATAGCGTACACCAGGTGCGGCAAACTCTGGATGAGGTACAGCTCAGATCCTTTAGTTCCGCGATATCAGTGCTTGGAGCAGATGATCCATCGGTGCGCGAAACGTTGACCGGTTGCAGGCTCCCGGTGGACTATACGCTTCCTGCCTGCGTAGATTCGGACTCGTACTGGTCCACAGTATTGTCGAGTCATGTTTTTGAGGCTGACAGAACCATTTTCCTACTCGCCGGAACCAGTGTACCCGAACACTGGGACGCGAGGTTGGTGGCAGCCGGACAGAGAGCGGCTGATGCGGTCGCCATAGCGCCCTTGTGTGCGCGCCACCCGATTCTCTCTGTTTTCGCGAATGCTGCATATGAGCCTGGCTTGACGGTTGATGAAATCGACCAGTGGCTGAACGATTACGTCGATGGCATAGAGTTCACGGTACCAGTAATGCTCCAGAGCTGCCTGCTGTTACAGGGGAAGCATTGGCGGGAAAAACCTTGCCGGTTCGCAAATGATCAGCAGCTGCTCGACTCCCTGCGCCTGCAGGGGAAATGGGTGCTGGCAACGGATCAGGTCTATGTGGATGACTCCAATACCACGTACAACAATGACGTGTCTTTCCTGCCACAAGCCAGGCAGAACGCATACTTCATACATCACCCTCTGGCCAGCACCCGCCATGCCCTGAGGGAGCTGGCGCTGCGTCGGGAAAGGCCGCCATGCGTCAGAAAATGCCTGCCTGTACAACTCCATATTGGTCATAGCTGGGGAGGTGGTCTCGGGCGCTGGATGGAGGACTTTATAACTGCGGATGTGAACCACAATCACCTGGTCCTTCGCTCCCTTGGCGATCTTAGTGCCTTTGGACAGAAAATCGCCCTGTACCACTCTACAGATATGGGCGTTCCTATACGGACCTGGATGCTTTGTGACCCCATATTGTCTGTAAGCCTGGGTAGTTTCGAGTATCGTCGGATCATCGAGGAGCTGGTGGCTGACTACAGCGTGGAGTCTCTGGTGATTTCCTCATTCATCGGTCACTCGCTGGATCTGCTGCGCAGTCCCTTGCCGACGACTTGTGTGTTACATGATTTTTTTCCATTTTGCCCGGCCCTGTATGCGACATTTGAATCACCCTGCCACTCCTGCACTGATAGTAAAATGCGTGCGTGTTCGCGTGAGAATCCTATACACTCGTTTTTCAATTTCGAGACTGATATGCACTGGATGGCAGCCAGATCGTCCTTTATCGATCTGGTGATGCAACAGGCGGTTACCCTGGTCGCGCCCACCCGATCCGTGGTGGAACGTTATCGTCGCCTGGAACCGCGCCTGGAACACAAACAAATTCATGTTGTGGCGCACGGACTGGATGAAAGTCTGGCGCGTTCCCTGGTGCCGGACTCGACTCTGGCGGAGCCGGTACCGGGTGACCGTCTCAGGATTGTCGTCCTGGGGCGGCTTACGCCTGAGAAAGGCGCTGATATTCTGGCCGCCATTCTCGGGCCGATCAGCAGCTTTGCCGATATTTTCTTGCTGGGTGCGGGGGAAAGTGGCGCACAGTTCGAGTCCATGCAGGGCGTTACCGTAATGGCGTCCTACCACAAAAACGAACTCGGAGATTTACTACACCAGGCTAAGCCGGATCTCGGGTTGTTACTGTCTACGGTGCCGGAAACCTTCAGCTACACACTGAGTGAACTATGGGCTGCAGGTATTCCCGTGTTGGCTACCAGGCTTGGCGCCTTTGCCGACCGTATAATTGAGAAGGAGAGCGGTTGGCTGGTTGAGCCCAATCCTGGTGCCGTTCTTGAAAAATTACAGTCACTGAGTGACCAGAGGGAACATCTGGTTAAAGCAAGGGCGGCTATACTCCAGCAAGGGGCACGAACTGCATCCCGGATGGTGGAAGATTATAACCTGTTGGCCTCCGTGCCAGATGGCGTTCCCCTGGCCCGTTACAATCTACCCAGGCGAACCTGCCGGAATCCGTATACAAAAACTTTACCGGAGCAGGGAAGTCACGCTCTGCATATAAATCACCTGGCACCCTATCGGCGGGTTCTGGCGGATTTTCTAGTGTATAGCGGTAGCAAGATGGAGCAAACCCCGAGGCTTCCAATGTGGGTCCGGGGCTGGTTTAGTCGAATTTTGCGCCGCCTGGCTCGGCGCTCGGCCTCAAGATAATCTCGGTGTGGCAACAGGCCAAAATCTGGATATTGTAGCTACGCGCAACAAACGGTACGCCGGTGGGATGCAATGCTTGCCGTTGTACATGGATAGAGTCTCAGGAAGGGCAGTAGCAGGCGGCGGAAATCACCTCCCGCTTTTGGTATGCCGCCACCGTACAAATTGTACTTGGATGAACCATGCATATTTTCACGAGTATTACCAGTAACTATATTCCCAAGGCGAGGGTGCTTGCGTGCTCGGTGAAAAAACATGTGCCTGGCGCGGTTTTTCATCTGTTGCTTTGTGACACTCCACCGGAGGGTTTTAATCTGGATCGGGAAGATTTTGACAATCTGATTTTGCTTGATGATCTGGAAATCGCCAACCGGCAGGCATGGATTTATCAGCACAATGTAGTGGAGCTTTGTACAGCAGTAAAAGGCCTGGGTTTTCAGGAAATATTCCGGCGTTTCGATGCAGATAAAGTTCTATTTTTTGATCCTGATATGGTTCTCTTTTCTGGTATTGAGCTGATAGAACGACAGTTGGATCAATACAGTGTGTTGTTGACACCGCACCAAACCGAACCGGAGAAAAGTCGGTCCGCCATTCTGGATAATGAAGTGAGCAGCCTTAAGCATGGCGTATTTAATCTGGGTTTTTTGGGGGTTAGAAATTCTCCCGAGGGATTACGGTTTATCAACTGGTGGAGTGATCGTCTGAGGGATTTTTGTTTTGATGATAGAGCGCATGGGTTGTTTACCGACCAGAAGTGGGTGGACCTGGCTCCGGGATTCTTTCCTGACCTGGGGATATTGCGTGATCCACAGCTCAACGTATCTACCTGGAATATAGGTTGCCGCGAGATTACGGGGGATCTCAATGATGGCATATATGTCAACCGGGTACCGCTTTGTTTTTATCATTTTTCAGGAATAGACAGCGGCGCACAGAAAGTCATGTTGGAAGTCTATGGCGCTACCAGCCCGGCATTGCACCAGCTGCGGCAGTGGTATTTGCATCAATGCAAAGAAATGGGACAAAGCCAGCTTGGCGACTTGGTGTGCTGCTATGGGTTTTATGCAAATGGTGAAGAAGTAAAATCGGCGGAACGCCTATTGTATCGTTACCGCGAAGAGCTGGCGGATATTTTCCCCGACCCCTATGCCTGCCCAACAACGGGGCGTAGTTACCAGGCCTGGTTCCGGAAAAATTCAGGGCAATTGAAATATGGCTCTTCGGAAGACGAGATTGTGAATATAATGCGACAGGAACTGGATGCTATTCATCATTCTATCAGTTGGCGAATTTTTCGGAAGCTGTCCGTGGGCTATAGGCGGCTTGGTATCAGGTTCGGCCTGCACCGTTTTGTAAGCTGGTTAAGTCACTGAATGAGTGCCAAAGTACTCCTTTGCTGATTGACCCACATGCCCCGTTTGCGCAATACTTCAGCGGGCCTTTCCTGCAGGAGGGGTGCTCACGAACTGAACTTGATGCAAAGAACGAGTTGGAGAAAAATGCCTACATACGACCCCGGAGAAGAATACCATAAGTGGTATTACGACAACGAAGTCTGGGAGGATGTCCGGTTTCTCGGTGTTGTTACCAATAAGTCCGTCTCTGATATGTGGAATTATCAGGAGGTACTTGCCGAGTTACGGCCGAGTTTTATTGTGGAGTTTGGTACGAGGTTTGGTGGTTCCGCGCTGTTCTTCAGTGTCATCGGTCGAGCTATAAATCCCGATTTGAAAGTTCTCTCTGTCGATATTGCTCATGCGGAGGTCGCTCCGCAGGTTCACGATGAATCATCTATCAGGCTGGTTACAGCATCATCCTCAGACCCCCTTGTCGCTGGTGTTATAAAGGAAATGCGACATACCATGCCCGGGAAGGTATTTTTCATTCTGGATAGTGACCACACAAAAAAACATGTATTGGCTGAACTCGAATTACTCCGTGCTGTAGTGGAGCCGGGGGATTACCTGATTGTCGAGGATGGCAATATCAATGGTAATCCGGTTCTGCCAGGCTGGGGAGAGGGCCCGAAAGAAGCCCTTCAGGAATATTTTGGAAAATACCCGGATGACTACTCGGTCGATGCGATTCGAGAAGCGAAATTTGGATTTACTTTTGCGCCGTCGGGTTTCCTGCTGAAGAATTGACACTCCACCCGTTTTGCAGCCCATTGGGCCTGGCAACATTACGGCGTTCCCCACAAGCATATTAATGGTAAACTCACAGGCTCATTGGCGAACACCCTGGTGCCTTGGTGAATTAATGCTAATTGAGGTAAATTCACCGATATTTCAGGCCCCATTGTGCAGGGCGCTGTTGATGCAAAGAGGGGTCGTCCCCAGAGTAAATGGTTAATATGAAACTGGGCGAATATTTAGTCGAGAATGGAAAAATCACCCTTCGCGATGTCGAGCGGGCACTGGTCGCACAGGCGGAGATGGGCGGTATGTTTGGTCAGGTTCTGGTCAAATTGGGTCTTGTTTCTGAGTTGGATATCTCCCGCGCAATATCTGAATTGCTTGAAATACCACTACTGGTCACAGCCGATTATCCAGACGAGGCATTGAGTGTGCCAGGCCTTTCCCTTGACTTCATGGTAAGCAACTCTGTTGTGCCGGTATCGGCTCAGAAAGACTCTGCAATGTTTGCGGCTGCGGTGCCGCAGGATGAATTCCTGGGCAAAGCACTTGGACTGGCGCTGGATCACCCCGTCACGCTGTGCCTGGGGCTGGAAACCGAAATTCTCACTGCTCTGCAAAAGCATGCTGTGGAGGAGGAGACGGGGGCGGCAGAGGATGAGTCTTTCGATTCCTATGCCGATGATCAGGAATTCATCGAACACCTAAAGGACCTTGCCAGCGAAGCGCCAATTATTCGGCTGGTAAACCAGATCATTCATCGTGCCCTGGATCTTGGCGCCTCGGATATTCATATCGAGCCCTTCGATGATGGCCTGCATCTGCGTTATCGTGTAGATGGCGTCATACAGGAAGTTGCCGAGGCGCCGCAGGCAAGCCACGCACCGGCCATCGCCTCCCGTATCAAACTCCTGGCCAACCTGAACATAGCGGAACAGCGCCTGCCGCAGGATGGTCGGATCATGACCAGGGTAAAGGGGCACGAACTCGATCTGCGGGTTTCTACAATCCCCACTGTGCACGGGGAAAGTATAGTCATGCGGGTGTTGGACCGGGAGAGTATCCGTCTGAGTCTGTCGGCGATGGGATTCGATGAAGATACACTGGAGCGTTATCAGGAACTGCTGTCACGCCCTCATGGCGTGCTACTGTTGACCGGGCCAACGGGCTCGGGCAAGACGACCACGCTCTACGCGTCATTGGCTTCCATGGATGCTGAATCCGTGAAGATAATAACGGTGGAAGATCCAGTGGAGTACCAACTGCGCGGAATTAACCAGATTCAGGTGAAACCCCAAATTGGCCTGGATTTTGCCCTTGCCCTGCGCTCCATACTTCGCCAGGATCCGGATATCATCATGATCGGAGAGATGCGTGATGGTGAGACCGCGCAAATCGGGGTGCAATCCGCTTTGACCGGGCACCTGGTCCTGTCAACACTGCATACCAATACAGCAGCGGCTGCGATTACCCGATTGGAGGATATGGGTGTTGAGCGTTATCTGATTACGTCATCGGTCAACGGTGTGCTTGCCCAGCGCCTGGTGAGAAAGCTTTGCAAACAGTGTCGTGAGCCGGTCAAGCCCTCTGAGGAAGCTCTGGTCGGCCACGGGTTGCAGCGATTCTTGAAGTCTCCCGACGATCCTGTCTATCAGGCGGTGGGTTGCGATGCCTGCAAACACACAGGTTATAGTGGTCGCACAGGTATCCATGAATTGTTTGTACTCGATGGCGCGATGCACGAGGCGATTCTCGGTGGAGCCGACGCCACCGCCTTGCACGCGGCGGCTCGCCGCAATGGCATGTATACCCTGTTTGAGGACGGACTCAGAAAAGTGGCCCATGGGGTTACTTCAATGGAAGAGGTTCTTCGGGTGACGCTTGACCAGCAGGAAGAAGAAAACATACCGGCGACCAGCAATATGCTGGATCTGGCAACCTAGAAGCAATGAGTGTGCAGCGTGATTATGGCCTCTTTTAGCTACAAAGCAATTTCAAACCAGGGCAAGACGGTACAGGGTGCGATAGCGGCCGATCGCATCGAGCTGGCATCCCGGGAACTGCGATCACAAGGACTTACCCTGTTGAGTCTGGTTCCGGCCGGCGAAGGTGGCTCCAAAAGCGACCACTCCTCTGGCGGTCCGGGGGGCGCTGGTAGCGATGATGTTCTGGCCATGACGCGTGAGTTGGCCGTTTTATTGCGGGCGGGGCTTCCCATAGATCGGGCCCTCAAAGTCATGATCGAAATGGCGGTGGATGTACCACTGCGTGAATTGCTTGAAGAGCTACTCTCGTCGGTCAAGGCAGGTAAAGGCCTGAGTCAGGCGCTACAGCCTTACCCCCAGGTATTTAACAATTTTTATATCAATATGGTGCGCTCCGGGGAGGCTAGTGGCCATTTGGCTGAGGTTTTGACGCGTCTCGCGGATTACCTGACCAACGCCAAGTCGGTGAGATCAAGTGTTATCTCTGCATTGATCTATCCGGGTATTTTGCTGACGGTAGCGGTTTTATCGATTGTAGGCATGCTGGGGTTCGTCGTGCCGCAATTTGAGACATTGTTTAACGATATGGGAGATGCCTTACCCATCCTCACGCGGGCTGTGATATCCGCGGGTGAGGTGCTGAAGAGTTATGGTTGGCTACTATTGCTGTTGCTCGTTGTGACAGGGTTTCTATTGCGCAATTGGTTGCGTAGTGAAGAGGGGCGCGTGAAATTCGATGAGAAACTATTACGACTACCGCTACTGGGGCCGGTGGTTTTCAAATATGAAGTGTCCAAGTTTTCTAGAACAGTGGGAACTCTATTGGGTAATGGGGTGTCTCTACTTCAGTCAATCTCCATCGCGGTGGAGACCGTCGATAATAGTTATATCAAGAAAGCCCTGAGCATTCTTGAGCCAGCGGTAAAAAGGGGGCAGCGGATGTCTGTCGCGCTGGAGGAGGCTCAGGCCTTTTCCCCTATGGTTATCCAGATGGTGCGAGTAGGGGAGGAATCTGGCAGTTTGGATAAGATGATGACAGAATTGGCCCAGGTATACGATGAAGAGGTTCAGGCGGGGGTGAAACGCAGCCTTACTTTGTTGGAGCCGGTTTTGATTCTCACCATGGGCGGTATCATTGCTGTTGTCATTATAGCCATTTTGATGGGTATCATGTCGGTTAACGATCTGGCTGTCTGACACACACCACGTATTGTCCGAGGTGCACCCTGCCCATTAACTCACAATGAAAAACAGGAATTTTCACATGCGAATATTACGTAGAAACCCCGGTGTTGGCACGCGAACATGTGGTTTTACCCTGATTGAACTCATGGTCGTCCTGGCGATCATCGCTTTGCTTGCTGGCCTGGTTGGTCCCGCCGTGTTGAATCAGCTGGGTGGCGCCAAGACCAAGACGGCAAGAATCCAGATCAAGGACCTGGAACAAGCACTGGAAATGTACAAGCTGGATGTGGGGCGTTACCCCTCGACCAGTGCTGGCCTGGAGGCGCTGGTCCAAAAGCCCGGTAGTGCAGATGGTTGGAATGGCCCGTATTTGAAATCGGATGTGCCGAAAGATCCCTGGAAAAATGACTATCATTACATTTACCCCGGTTCACGAGCAGACATCGACATTTTCTCACTCGGCCAGGATGGAGCTCAGGGAGGAGATGGTGAGGACTCCGACGTGGGAAATTGGTAAGGACAACTCCAACCAGGGGTCATATGTCACTATCTTTAAAGTCTGCTTTTCCAGCTGACAGTGCGCTGGGCTTTACGCTGCTGGAAATGCTGGCGGCCATAACCATAGCCGCGCTTGTGCTCGGTGTCAGTGCGCCAGCGATGCAGCGTCTTTACAAATCGATGCAGTATCACGGGGCGGTGAATGATGTCGTCACCCTGTTATCCTCGGCGCGCTATTCGGCAATCAGAAAAGGCGGCGACGAAGATGTGCTTATTAACCCGCAAACCCGGGAGATCACCCTGGGGGAAAAAGTACAGAAACTTCCTGGCAATCTTCAGTTGGAGGTTCTGGGCGTCAGGGAACTCAATCGCGATGGTGCCGGGGTCATTCGTTTCTACGCTGACGGTAGCTCCAGTGGTGGCTTCGTTAATTTGGAGGGTGAGAATGGACAGTCTGTCCAGGTGCAGGTTGATTGGTTGCTGGGCCGGGTGAGTCTTTGTAATGAAGATTGCAGTACCGGTTTATAGACCAACTACGCTCTAATTTCTCCTTAGCCATGCAGTGTAGCGCCAGGAGCGGCTTTGCTCCATATTCCTTATGTGATCGGTCAATTGTTCTATGTGAATTCGTGATTCCTCTCTTAACCGGGCGACGACCTCCTGGGCATCGACCAGGGCGCTGTTGGTTTCTGCAAATTGCAGGCGGCAGTCGGCCAGCATTTTTTCGAGTTGTTGCCGCTGCGCTTGTTCGCTGATCATCGCACGACGGTTTTCCGCGACCCGCTCCAGAATGGTCCTGGTGTAGCGAAAATGCTCCTCAAGCATATTGATGCTGTCAGCAGGTTTTTCCAGAAGGCG
>Ga0164313_10006661_pt1 | contig 10173 bp, 8 predicted proteins | sample GuaBasSedimGuay4_FD_113735 | JGI IMG/M metagenome (GOLD analysis project Ga0164313, IMG submission 113735) | Subseafloor sediment microbial communities from Guaymas Basin, Gulf of California, Mexico - Guay4, Core 4569-4, 0-3 cm | ecosystem: Environmental > Aquatic > Marine > Hydrothermal vents >...
CTGGTAAAGCCCTTAAGGATGCCGTAAACTAGCGCGCCTTCGACTGGGGGTGCTTAGCTCAGCTGGGAGAGCATCGCCCTTACAAGGCGAGGGTCGGGGGTTCGATCCCCTCAGCACCCACCAATAGTATGTGGAGTGGTAGTTCAGTTGGTTAGAATATCGGCCTGTCACGCCGAGGGTCGCGGGTTCGAGTCCCGTCCACTCCGCCATATGTAAGACGAGGGCGCCTAAATGGCGCCTTTTTCTTATCGGGCTTAAAAACCTGCACTTTAAAACTACAAAGGTTGTCAAACCATGGTTCTTCAATCTATCCGCGAAAGACTGACCGGAATTCTTGCTTTTGCCATTCTTGGAATCCTGATTATTCCTTTCGCGCTCGTCGGTGTTACCCAATACTTCACGGCCGCCGATAGTAATATCGTCGCCCGGGTCAACGAAATTGACATCACTACAAACGATTTTAACCAGAGTTTTTCAAACTATCGTCGGCGCATGGAATCCATTCTGGGTGCCCGATATGATCCGGTTCAATTTGACCAGTTAACCGTTCGCCGGCAACACCTGGATAGCCTGATCGATCAGGAGTTGCTCACACAGGCGGCTGCTTCACTGGGGCTTGATGTGGATGACGAAACACTGGCTGAAGAAATTCGTAGCATTCCCGCATTCCAGGTAGACGGTCAGTTCAATGCAGATGTATATCAAAGCAGGCTGCAATCACAGGGGATGTCTCCCACACAATTCCAGCGACAGATGCGTGCACAGTTTGTCGTTGGCCAACTGCCCGCAAATATCACTGCAAGCAGTTTTGCCACTCCTTCTGAATTAAAAGAGTTTGTTGCGCTGGTTGATCAGACCCGGACATTCAATGCAGTCATGGTGCCTGCGCTCGTCGCCGAGACGCCAAGCGTGTTTGACGAGGCAACAATTTCTGCCTGGTATGAGTCGCATGCTGATGACTACCAATCGGAAGAGCGGGTCGTGATCGAGTACATTGAACTGGATGTGGCTTTTCTACCGGCCGGAATACCACCCGAGGAAGATTTTCTGCGTGATCAGTTCGAGTCTCAGAAAGGCCGCTTTATCAGCCCGGAGCAGCGTCACGTGGCACATATTTTAATTGAAGTAGCCGCAGATGCCGATGAAGCAGTCAAGGAAACTGCACGGCAAACGGCAGAAAAACTCTCAGCACGTGCGCTCGATGGCGAGGATTTTTCTGAGCTGGCGAAACAGAATTCGCAGGACCTGGGTTCTTCGGCAGATGGCGGAGACCTTGGCTGGGTTGAAGTGGGCGTCATGGTTAAAGCATTCGAGAATGCAATGTACGAATTGACGATGGCTTCACCGGTATCCGGGCCCGTTCAAACCGGCTTTGGCTGGCATGTCATCAAGTTGCTTGAAATTCGTGAGTCCAGCGGCATGAGCTTTGAAGAAGCGCGTATGCAACTGGTTATAGAATATGAAGAAGATGCGGCCCAGAGGGCGTTTCTGGAACAGGCTGACCGCCTGGTAGACCTTATCTATGAAGATCCAACCACGCTGGAAAGCGCCGCAATGGTGATGGATCTGCCGGTGAATACGGCCGGGCCCTTCAGTCGTTCAGGCGGTGAGGGTGTTGCCGCGAATGCTGAAGTCATTACAGCCTCGTTTTCGGACATGGTATTGCTGCAGGGTTCCGTGAGCGATCCGGTAAACCTGGACGAGAACCGCCTGGTGATGATCAGGATGAGCGAACACTTACCGGTTGTGTTAAAGCCGCTTGATGAAGTGCGTGACGAGATCATTACAGCCCTGGCTGACAACCAGGCACGTGATAACGCCGAGGCCCAGGCAACAGAATTGCTCGCTGCGCTACAAAGTGGTGCGGGCGAATTTGAAGTGCTGGCGACCGAAGCCGGCCTTGAATACGCCAGCCATGAAGCAACCAAACGTGTTCCAACCACACTCGCTGTGAACCTTGTACAGGAAGTTTTTCGTTTGCAGGTTCCGGCCACTGAGAGTGACCCCATCCAGACTGTCTTACCGACGGTCGACGGATTTGCGGTCGTTGAGTTGATTTCAGTAGATAACGGCGTGATGGATGAAGGTGCATTGCTCGCTCAACAGCAGCTTGAACTGTTATTGGCGAATGCCAATGCCAGTCATGAAGCCTTTGCTTTAATGCGTCAGCTACGTACCAATGCCGAAGTCACAGTATTCGAAGAACGTATCCAGTAGTAAGTAGAAATAAAAAAGGAGATCCCGGCGCAGGCCGGAATCTCCTTACTTTATCGGGTTTCAAGACTGAAACCGACCGTTGACTTCAGATAGAAACCTGCAAATCCTTAAAGACCAAAGTTGTATACATAACGCAATCCAAACTCGCTGCGGTCATTATTAAGAATAATCAATACATAATCTGACGGCAACAGTTTGGCATTTGCATATTTCTCGTCGGTCACGTTGCGACCATAAGCTGCCAGAGTCCAGCGACCGTTGGGTGAATGGTATGCGATATCGACATTGATCAACCTTCTGCTTTCGATCTGGGTAAATCGCGCCGGATCGTTGCTGGGTTCGCCCCACATGTCATCACGGTAGGAGTAATCAAGGCGGAATACGAGGTCACCACCACTGCTCATTGGCAGCGTGTACTCCGGGCTGATTGAATAGGTCAGCTCCGGTGTAAGAGGAGCAACCACCGATGGGTTAGGATCATCGACGTCTACATCAATATAGCCCAGTGTCGCATAAAGCATAAAATTGTCAGTAGGAGCCCACGCGCTTTGCCACTCGAAGCCCGTAGAGGTCTGGTCGACAATGATATTGACTGTGTTAAAACCCTGGCCTGAGGATGAGCTGACCTGATAAGGCAGATCTGTATACTGGGTGTAGAAAAACGCAATGCTAAGTTGCAGGGTATCCAGAGGGGTACCTTTCATGCCCACTTCGTAATTGATCGCGGTTACATTGTCGTTAGCCTCGTAACAATTAGGCCGGCTGACATTCCCGGGTTGGGTGAAATCCAGGTTGCCAAACAGACAAAATGGCCGTGCTGGAAACTGGCCGGATTGATAGCCGTTCTGGATCGTTCCATAAAGGTTTATTCGATCATTCATATCCCAGGCTGCTGCAACTTCCCAGGAAGTATCACTCCAGTCACGTTGGCCGGTTTCCTGGATCAGGCCGAAGATAAGATCGGTAAAAGCTTTCTTATCATCCTCGGTATAACGGGCACCGCCAGAAAGCCTCAGTCGGTCTGACACCTGGAAACCGACATTGGCATAAACGGCCTGGCTCTCCGCTTCCTGGTAATTCAAATGTGAGCCTGCGCCGCCGACGAAGAAGTTAGGGTTCTGATTGTTGCCGCCTTCCTCTTCGAAGTAGTAGAGGCCCGCAACGAAGTCCCAGCTGCCATAGTCTCCGAACAACTGGATTTCAGCGGATTTCTGATCGGCAAATCCTGTTTCGGGGTACTGGAACAACACCGCTTCTACGCTATCGTCATCCAGGCCAGTGGAGTACTCGGAGCTACGATCGCTATACAGAATCTTAGCGGCGAGTTCCTCATTGATATCCCAGTCTGCGGTGATAGACCAGCCATCAGCTGAGTTGCTGAGGTCGGCCTGGCTGACGAGATTCCCATTCTCATCAAAGTAAAAAGCACCATTGTTGTCATAGGGATTGTCAGAAACGTCACTGTTGCGGGCACCGGTGCCATACAACAGGCCGGATGGAACCTCGTCGATTAAAGTGGTATATGGTCGCAGACCGCCTTCACCATCATTCTTGTCATAGGCAAACAACAGGGAGAAATTATCAGAGACATCCCATTTGGCCGCAACGCGACCTGCCCACTCTTCCATTTCACCCACTTCCGTTGATGTGTCAAAGTTCAGGAAGTCACCTACACCGTCACGACTCATATAGGAACCCGTAAACGATGCTGCGAAATTGTCGGTAAACGGAGCGTTCCAGAAAAAATCACCGTTCAAGCGGCCACGGGTACCCACTGTTACAGTGGCGCGCCCACCGGCTTCACCACCTGGTTTGCGGGTGATTATATTAATAGCGCCGCCGATAGAATTACGCCCATACAATGTTCCCTGTGGGCCACGCAGGACCTCGACGCGCTCGATGTTCGCCAGACTCCAGTTCTGGCCGACTTGTCGGCCAAGGTATACGCCATCAATGTAGACACCCACACCCGGGTCGGTTGTAATCAGGTGATCTTGCAGGCCGATGCCACGAATAAAAACATTAACTGACGATGTTTGACCGCCAGAGAAACCGGTCACAGTCATATTGGGAACGAATTTACCAATATCGGTCAGGTCAACAATGCCCTGTTTGATAATGGTTTCCTCCGTAAACGCTGATATCGCCATTGGTACGTCGTAAATGCTTTCTTCACGCTTGGTGGCAGTAACAATGACTTCTTCGAATATGGTGGCTTCCTGGACATCCTGTGCCAGTGCCGTGGTGCTTGCAATACCACCAGTCAACGACAGACTGATTGCGGATATAAGTAATTTCTTCACGTTCATGTAAAGTTACTCCTAAGATAATTGACTGTGCTTTGTTGTTATCGGCATCATGTTGTGCCGATTGGAATTAATTCTAATACTTTTAATCTGTTCTTGCAGACCTCATATCGTTTGAAAGCAAATCCTTGTTGAAGGGTCTTATATGCAAGATGCACGGAGAGAGTTCATGCTCAGAAAATTATCGTTAGCCGGCCTTGTGCTGTTTTTTTCGCAAACTGCCCTGGGTATTGAGAATTTCATCACCCATGCCACCACGTTGTATCCGCCAGCATGCGTGTCTACTGCGCCGCTTGATGAGGTGTTCACGCCAAGTGGCACTCGGGTGCAGTATCTCAACGAACTGGTCGATTTTACAGCGTATCCGGACACCAGCAAAAAGGCCGCTGTTGAAGTGGGTATTTATCGGCGCGGATGTATGGATCCGGAGCGTTCGGTCATGTTTATTTCCACCTCCCTGGTTGGAGGAAGTGAAGCCTTTTTTCTGCCCCGTTTATTTGCAGAAGTCTCTGGTACGCGCTACCCACTCAGGTTGGTCAATGAACCGAACTCATTTGAACAAAAACAGGGCGGTACCATTAAGGGCCGCGGATTTCTGGAGTTCATCATGGATGGTGTTGCAGAATCTGAAATTGCCAGCACTGAGAATATTCTTTCAATTGCACAATACAACGGCAATTTTAAGCTGATTATCCAGGATGGTTTTGATCCGGCGATTGAGTTTGAAGGGTGGCCAATTGCAGAATATACCGGCTTCCAGAAACCACGGAAATTCCCGATCAATGGTCGTTTAGCAGGCAACTGGACGGTTGCAGGCGTGCCCGACCAGGGTTTTCTCATTGCTGCGAACGAATTCATCAACGAAGACGGCGTACAGAACATGCTGTTCCTGTCCTGGTATACCTATGACAAGGATGGTGGCCTGTTGTGGCTGACGGCAGCCAATTTTCACGATGTGGCCGCCGATTCGGTCGATCTGGAGATTGAGTTGGTGACCAATGGCGAGTTTTTGGGTGGCAAGATGGCGGATCGAGAGGTGGTGGGGACAGCGACGTTGACGGCTGAGAGTTGTAATGAACTGACCTTTACCTTTGATCTTGAAGCGCTGGGGCTTGGTTCGGATACGGTTACGTTGAGCCGGATATTTTCTTTGGAAACGGCGGGGTATGCGTGTCGGGATCAGGCAGCGCGGTTGGATGCACTATAAATATACAGTCATCCCGGTCGTTAACAGTCATCCCGGCCTTGAGCCGGGATCCATTTTTACCTGTGTAAAACAAAAAACAAGAGCAAATGGGTCCCGGCTCAAGGCCGGGATGACGTGGCCTCTTTTTGTTGGATTGTGGTAAAGCTGCTTATGTTGCTGCGGTTCTAATGGTATAAAAGCACCAAACAACCGCAAGTATAAGTTGTATGCTAACGGGGTAATGATTAGCTCCTATCTCAACGTCGAAGACCAGCACGACCGGCTGATTGTCGGGGTCAGGGGGGATTGGATATTTGATAATGTGCTGGCGCTGGAGGATGCAACGGCATCGGTGGTTCCGCACACTGGTCAGGCTGTCACATTCCAGTGTGACGGGCTGGATGATATTGATATTGCCGGTGCGTGGGTGCTTTATGACCGCACCGAGCAACTATCCGAATTGGGGATTAAATCTGAGCTGATCGGTTTCAAGGCGGCCCACTTCAAGTTTTTGCAGCATATCATCGATGCTGCTGCCATCCGTGAATATGAAGCCCCTTTGGACAAGCCGGTGCGGCCGAAAGTGCTGCAGGGTGCGGTCGAGAATCTGGGTCGTGCTACTTCGGCGCATATCGAAGACCTGGGAGAGATTGCCAGGTCGATTCTGGATGGTGTGAGACGCCCATCGTTGATCATGATCGGCGAGACCATCAAGCAGGTTTATCTGACCGGTGTTCAGGCCATCCCGGTGGTGGTTGTGATTACCTTCCTGATCGGTATTGTGACGGCACACCAGGCGGCCGGACAGCTGGAAAAGTTTGGTGCGTCGGTGCTGGTGGTGGATCTGGTCAGTATTTCCATTACACGGGAGATGGGGGTGTTGCTTGCTGCGATTATGGTGGCTGGACGCTCCGGTAGCGCATTTGCGGCCGCGATCGGCGTGATGAAACTCAATGAAGAAGTGGATGCAATGCGGGTGTTGGGGCTCAACCCCAACCAGATGCTGATTGTTCCACGGATCCTGGGCCTGGTGATCGCATTGCCGGTGCTGACCATATTCGCCGATATTGCAGGTATAGCTGGTGGTGCTTTGATTGCGGTTGGGTCCATGGGTATCAGTGGGCTTCAATTTATTGAACGTGTGGCTTACAGCACCGACCTGACAGATTTTTACGTGGGTATGAGCAAGGCGCCCATATTTGCGCTGCTGATTGCAGCGGTGGGTACGCTGCGCGGTATGCAGGTTAAATCTTCGGCAGAGGAACTGGGGCTTAAAACCACCACGGCCGTGGTGCAATCAATATTCATGATTATTGTTGCGGATGCATTGTTCGCAACCCTGTTCACCCGGCTGGGGATATAGGCAACCATGGTTAACGAAACTATTATCTCAGTCAGAAACCTGGTCAACCGTTTTGGCGACCAGGTGGTGCACAACGGGCTTTCGCTGGATGTACGGCGTGATGAAATCATGGGCATTGTCGGTGGCTCCGGTACTGGTAAGTCAGTACTGATGCGCAGTATTTTGGGCCTGCAAAAGCCCACCAGCGGTGTCATTACAGTGCTGGGTCAGAAGATCGAATACCACAAACCCGGGCCCAGTCGATGTTGGGGCGTGCTGTTTCAGGGTGGAGCGTTGCTGTCGGGATTGACCGTGCAGGAAAATGTTGAATTGCCCATTGCGCTGTATTCGGATATGCCATTGGAAACCCGCCATGAGTTGGCCAGCCTCAAGCTTTTGATGACGGGCCTGTCCTTATCGGTGGCAGATAAATACCCGTCAGAGTTGTCTGGTGGTATGAGGAAACGGGTTGCATTGGCACGCGCCCTGGCGCTGGAACCAAAGATCCTGTTTCTTGATGAACCTACCGCTGGTCTGGACCCGATTGGCGCTACAAAATTTGACGAATTGATCACATACCTGCACGATAATCTGGATCTGACCATCATGATGATCACGCATGATGTTGACAGTTTGTTCGGTGTTTGTGATCGTATCGCTGTGTTGGTGGATGGAGGCGTACAGGTGGGAAGCATAGACGAAACTCTGGATTCTGATCATCCCTGGATCAAAGAATATTTTGGTGTGCCGCGAGCACAAAGGGCGCGTGCAGCAGCAGGGGAGAGGCATCATGGGGAATAAAAATTTTGCGGTTGGCCTGTTTGTTGCCGTTGCATTGGCAGCGTTTATCTTCACAACTATCTGGCTGACCGGCAACAGGGGTACGGAACCTACCGCCCGGTATTCCATGTATTTTGAAACAGATGTCAGTGGTCTGATGATAGGCGGGCCGGTATTCTACCTGGGCGTTGAGGTCGGAACAGTCAGGGCAATGGCCATTATTACCGGCGACCCCATGCGTATTCGGGTGGACGCTGAGATATTGCGGACAGCGCCGATCAATAGCGGGACCTACGCCAGCCTGGCGCTGCAGGGTATCACCGGTGTCGCAGTGATACGCCTGAGTGCAGAACCGGGCAAACACGAGCCACTGCTTGTGAGGGAAGGTGAGGCGAACCTTGTTATTGCGGTACGCGACACCGGGTTCAGTGCCCTGTTGTCGAAGGCCCCCGGCATCATAGAGAAGCTGGATAATGTGCTGGTTCAGATCAACCAGATACTGGGTGTGGAGAATCGGGAATCCGTCGCGAAAATGCTGGCAGATCTTGCCATTGTTTCTGATACGCTTGCATCAAGGCAGGAAGCGATAGGTGAAATACCAGTCACGCTGAACAATGCCATGACGGAATTACATGCAAGCCTGGTAACCATCAAATCCATGGCCGGCGATTTTGAACCTGAATTAATGGCGGCCATGGCCAATATCAGCCGATTGACAGATGATCTTGCGAAAGTATCGGCACGGTTGGATGAGTGGACAGAGGCCAATGACGGTGACATGAACGCTTTTATGGAAGATGGCCTCGGCCAGGTGCCTGCACTGGTAACGGATGCGCGCAGTACGCTCAGGGAAATAGAGAAACTTGTAAAGGAATTGCGTGAAGACCCTTCAGCTTTAATTTATCAACCCCGCGAGGACCCGGTCGATGTGGACAAATAGCCGACTTATGAGAAACTTGAGCAGAGTTGCTTTGCCGGTTTTGTTGCTGTTGACGGCCTGCGGTGGCCTCACCACCAGCGACAAGCCGGTGACACGTACCTGGATGCTGATGCCGCTTGAGCAATCATCCGGATCAGAACCTTCCGCCGAAGTAACCACCATTGAACTATCAGTTGCTGCCGTGCCAGGCCTGGATACAGACAAAATACTGACATTATCAAGTGAAGCGGAGTTAAATCACTTCGCGGGCGCACGCTGGGCCGAGCACACGCCCGAAATGCTGGAGTCACTGCTTGCCAGGTCCTTGCAGGGTTCAGGTAAATTTGAAGTGGTTGCCAGCCAGGCTGACTGTGACCTGCATTTGGAAGTGGCAGAGTTTTACGCTTACACAGGATCATCCGGGGTTGCTTCTGAAGTTCGTATCGAAATTGACGGTCAGTATTCCTGTCGTTCCGAAAAATCAAAGCCCATACTTCTGCAAGCTTCGATTCCTGTTCACGAAAATAAAATGAGCACTATCGTGGCGGCCTTTCAGGAAGGGGTCAATAAGGCCTGGATTAAATTGATGGCGATTCTGTGAGGCTGGTGCAAACTGATCCGCGGCGACACGGGGGGTGACCCCCCCATATCCCTGTTAGCTTCTTTGGTTTCAAAGAACGTCATGCCGGGCTTGACCCGGCATCCATTTGCTCTTTTCTTTGACTTGGAAAAAAATGGATCCCGGGTCAAGCCCGGGATGACACCGTAACTGTCTTGCTAGCGACTAATCACGCCCTTCACTCAAAGCTGCAGCAATCTTCTCACCCCAGGCAGAAAACAAATTCTTGAGGTTGTCGATATGGTTTTCCGGGCTGAGCGTCCGGTACTCATCACCGATGGTTCTTTCACCTTCCACCAGGATTAGCAATTCGCGTGTCTGTGAATCACGGAACTCTGCAGAAATCACCAGATCTCCGGAACCCAGTGTTTGTATTTCGTGCCCCTCATCACCACTTTTAGTGCCTGGCTTGGTGTATGGCGTCAGGCTTAATACTTCAACTTCAATTCGTAATACGTCGGGTCCGGACTTGTCAACGATCGGGTAGCCACCGACATGTTCCAGTTGCTCGTGCATGGCATCCATGAATAGTTTCTGAATCTCTTCACCGGTTCCCTTTTCAAAGGTCCATTCCTCGGTGCTGCCTTGCTCCCAGGAGGGCTTGAGAACTTCAGTATCACTAATGTTTAATGGCTTTACCTTTACTTTTGTGTATTTGGTCAGGTCAAGATCCGGTTTTACGTAAGTTGCCGGAATCGTGGTCGCGGCCAGCAGCGATCCTGCAAATAACAACAACATCATGCCCGTGACCAGCTTTCGTCCAGCAGAAATAACATTAATCATGGATAACTCCTTTAGAGATCA
>Ga0164313_10006662_pt1 | contig 10171 bp, 7 predicted proteins | sample GuaBasSedimGuay4_FD_113735 | JGI IMG/M metagenome (GOLD analysis project Ga0164313, IMG submission 113735) | Subseafloor sediment microbial communities from Guaymas Basin, Gulf of California, Mexico - Guay4, Core 4569-4, 0-3 cm | ecosystem: Environmental > Aquatic > Marine > Hydrothermal vents >...
TCCTAACTCCTAATTTAAACGGTCACCGTTTCCACAACGAATTCGGGGGGATCTTCCATCGTTTTTTTGACCGAGCACTGGGCGGCGGCGCGGACCAGGGCCTTGTGGTACTTTTCGGGAAAGCCGGGTGGGACCTCGATATCGATGCGGATCGTCGTGAGCCTCCTGCTCTTTTCGTCGCGCTCCCAGTTCTGGACGAGCCGAACCCCCTCATGGGGGATCCCCCGTTTCTGACAGAAACCGAGAATGTAGATGCCGGCGCAGGTGGCGATGGAAGCGAGGAAGTAGTCGAACGGTTCCGGGGCGGAGCCGTCGCCGCCCGAGTCCATGGCCTGATCGGTTTCGATCTCGAACCCGTTGTAACTGGCGTCGACCCTCTTGCCTCCCGGAAATGTCACACTCATCGTGTTCGTGCCCATGCACAGTCCTCCGGAGCGGAATCCTACCGCAGAAGCTGGCGGGTGGGAAACGTTTTAACGTTTAACGTTATCTTCTGGCGTCCGAAAGACTGCCAGTTCCTCGAGGTTGCCCTTCTGACCGCGGATCGGCGACGGGACGATGCCGACGAGCTCGAGGTCGAGATTCAGCAACGCGCGCACTGTGTCGTCAATTGCCTCTCGGCGGGTGGATTCGTCCCGAACGATGCCTCCCTTGCCAACCTGCCCGCGACCAGCCTCGAACTGGGGTTTGACCAGGCACACCAGCCAGGCCGCCGGCGCGAGGTGGGTGAGCAACGGCGGCACCACGAGGCGCAGCGAGATGAAGGACACGTCGACCACCGCCAGATCGGCGATAAAGGGCAACGAGTCCTCCTCGAGGAGGCGGGCATTGACCCCCTCCATGACCACGACGCGATCGTCGGTTCGCAGCCGCCAATCGAGCTGACCCCGGCCCACGTCGAGGGCGATCACGCGCCGTGCCCCGCGTTCGAGCAGCAGATCGGTGAACCCGCCGGTGGAAGCGCCGACATCGAGGCAGTCGAGGTCCTCGGGCGAGATCCCAAATGCGTCGAGCGCGGCGGCCAGCTTGAGCGCCCCGCGAGACACGTAGGGATGATCGGGTGTCTCGACCTCGATCAGCGCATCCGCCGTGACCTGGGTTCCCGCTTTGCTCACCACCTCGGCGTTCACCCGCACCTTGTGCGCAAGGATCAGCGCCTGCGCGCGGGCGCGCGATGGCGCCAGGCCGCGTTCGGTCAGCACTACATCGAGACGCTGCTTCTTTGCCACGTCCTGATCGTATCGTGGATTCCGTCGCCGACGTGGATGGCAAGACGAGTTAAGAGTTGAGAGTTGAGAGTTTTCCGCAGGTCGCCCATTATTTGTCGGGACGGTGGGCGGAAACTCTAAACTCTCAACTCTAAATTCTCAATTATCTTCGGACACCGGTTATTGCTTGAGCGGAATCCTTACCAACTTGTGGGCCCACGTCAGCGAGCCGAGGAGATCGCCGTCGGGGAGCAGGGCTATCGCGGTGAGGCCGGGGAGGTTGGAGCGCAGCAGACGAGGGGGCGAATCACCGGTTGGATCGACAATCCACAGCTCTCCTGGAACCGGGGCGCTCGCGGCGATCTCGCCAGAGGGCAGTAGCGCCAGGTAACCCTCCTGCTGCTTGCCGCCGCTCCAGCCGGGGACCTCCAGCCGCCGCACGGTCTCACCGCTGTCGGGATCGACGAGGAAAATCGCTCCGTCGGAGGGAACCGCAGCGGCCACCAGACCGCCGGCCCACGCGAGCCCGATCACCGGAGCGGGGAGCTCGGCAACGGTCTCCCGCTGCCAGCCCGGCGGCGAGTACCGAAGCAACCGTCGATTACCGGTGTCGGCGACCAGGAGCGAATGGCCGGGCCCCCACAGGAGCTCTCGGGGGCCAAAGAGACCGTTGTCAATCACCTCTGCAGCACCGTCGGGATCGATGAGCTGAACGCGTCCGTTCCACGTGTCGGCGACGGCCAGGCTGCCGTCGTCGGCGAGGGCGATCCCCGACGGTTCGCGGAACGCACCGGGCGTGGATCCGAGGGCGCCGAAGGCGTCGAGGCAGGTGCCCTGGTTGGTGTACCAGCGAAGCCGGTGGTTGAAAGTGTCGGCGACTACGAACCAACCGGACGGGGACGCAGCCAGCCCGCGAGGTTCATTTAGCCCGCTGTCGGTCGGCGTGCCATCCGCTTCCCACGGAGAACGACATCGGGGCGTGGGGAGCTCGAGCACGAAACCGTCCGTTCGCACGAGCCACAGATTGTGTTTGTTGCCTGCAACGCCGGCCAACGGTCCGGCGTCATCCACCGCCCGCCGCCAGGGCAGCACCGCGCCGCCGCTGCGGTAGAGTCCCCCACTGTCGAGCGCCCAGAGGTCGGGGCCGCGCCAGGTCAGAGCTCTCACACCCACCAGAGAACGGCCGACCGCGCGCCGCGACCTGCCATCGCCGACCCACACCCGGGACCCGTCGGTCCACGCCACCACCGGTCCATTGGCCGCTGCGGCAGTTACGGGACCGGCGTCGAACCGCTGCCAGCGGCCGTCCTCGTGGCGCCAGAGGCCGCCGCCACCGCCCGCCCAAACGAACTGCCCAGCGGTGACGAGGCCGGCGTCACGAACCCTCCCGGCATTTCGCCACTGTTCGCCGGTGAAGAGCCACAGGGATCCGTTTCGGCACGCAACCCAGCGTTCCTCTCCACGCCGAGCCACCGAAGAGACGCTGCATCCCGGCGAAACCAGACCGCCGACCAGGTTCGCCTCGGAGTCGAGCTCGATAAGGCTGCCGTCGCGCAGAACCACGGACGCACCGAGGTCATCGACCGCGACCGAAAGGACGAGGTTCTCCGCGACCTCTGGAATCTTTCCGATGAGAGTCGTGGTCGCAGGTATTTCTACTTTCGGTGCAATCGCTGCGTCTCCTTCTCGATGATCGTGTGCGACACGATAGAGGATCGAGCTGTCGTTCTTGGCAAATACCGAGACTCCCGACACCCCCTGCAGCGGATCGACGATGTCGATGCCGTAGCGTTCGCGCTCGATGCCGGCGAGCGCGACCCAGCCGACGCGATAACGGTCGAGCACCGCCCGGCGCGCGCTTCGATCGGTGCCGGAGTACAGGGTCTCGAGGTCCGCAAAACGTGCGGCGATCTCCTCCGGCGATTGGCCGCGCTGTCTCAGATGCCAATCCCATCCGACAACGGTGGGTTGGCCGGTGTGCATGGTGATGCGGGTGAAATGGCTGTAGGAGTTGCCTGCCGCCTCGGCGATTGTCTCACCGGGGCGAGCGACGCCCTGCAGCGCCCGCACCAGGAAGCAGGTCTGGGGGTCCTCGGTGGCGAGGAAGGCCTGTCCGTCGAGAGTTGGTCGAGGAGACTGGATGCGCGGCCACCGCCACGCCTGGGCGATTCCCAGGGGGAGGTTGACCATCGCCACCAGCTGGAGAGGGAGCCAGACCGCGAGGACGAGTCGGCGCCTGCCGCCCCGGGTGCGCAGCAGAAGGGCTGCGAGAGCGACTGCGAGCAGCACCCACACCCCGTTATAGATCTTGAACACGGTGTTCATGCGGTCGATGAGGGTGAAGCGCTCTGCCGAAGCCACGGCCAGCGAGCCCGCCGCTGCCAATGACCACGCGAGACGCGTGAGGCGATCGCCGGTGCGCACCGCGACCGTGGCGAAGATTGCGGTGGCGGCGAGCGCTAAAGCCGCGGCGTTCGACCCGAACACGAGCCCTGCGAACACGCCGATGGCGATCGGCGGCAGGACGACCCACGAGTGGCGGCCGAGGGTGGCCAGCGCCAGTGCAGCGAGTGGGATCAGGAAGAGCCCGAAGTGGAGCAGAATTGCCCACGCAGGGGCAAAATCGGCCTCGGTGAGGAAGAGCCCCCGATCTCCCGCACCGGCGCTGATTCCGGCGAGGAGCTCCACCACGAAAGGTGCGGAGGCGACGAGGCTGACGACTGCGGCAGCGGCGAGGCGAGTGAGCCCGATCAGGGGTCGGTGAGCGGCCGCGACGACCCCTACGCCGAGCGCGGCAGTGAGAATGAAGATGTCCCACGGGTTGGTGGCCACCAGGGCCGCGGTGCAGATACCGCACAGCGCCGCCGCGGCGATCCACCGCCGTCCCCCGGCCTCGACGCAGATCCATCCCCAGACGAGGGCCGTCAGCATCACCGGGAGCGCGATGAAGTGGCCGTGAAGGTCGGCAAAGAGTGTGGTCCACAGCGGGTACTCGTCGATGGCGAAGCCCGGGATGACCCTCGACGTCGCCCACCACACATCGAAGATGTTGCCCTTGCGGGCGAGATCGACGAGCCAGGGCCACGCGAGGTTGCCGCTGAGCAGAACCAGGATGGCGGGCAGCCACGCCGCGCCCCATCCCCGCCGTCGTGCCAGCAACAGCCCGAGGCTTGCGAGGACGGCGGCACTGAGAGCGGGGATTGTCGCCGACATCAGGTTGTATCCGACGGCTGGGCTGCACCCGGCGACCAGAATCGGGAATGCGGAGAGAACCTCGCCGAAGTAGTAGTAGTGGAGGGGCATCCCGGCCAACCAGGGCTCGCCGGTCGGCCACTGCCCAGCGCTCAGGAATGCGTTGAGAAAGGAAAAGTCCATGGGCTTTTCGCCCCAATGGATTGCGGGGTTGTAGGCACGCACGATGAGGAAGAGGAGAGCGACCGCAGCGGTCACCGTGAGGATTTTCAAGATGGCGGGATATCGCCGCTGGAGAACGGCGGTGGCCTCGCGCCACCGCATTCGGATTGCGACGGCGCCTGCAACCACGAGCCCGAGATAGATCCACGAAGCGGTGGCGGGGCTGGTGGCCCAGATCCCGACCTCCGAGCCCATCCACATCAGCCACGCGGGTGCGATCCACCCGGTAGCGAGCGCGAGCCCGACACCTGCGTCCGGCCAGCTGCGGACGATCGGCAGGAGGAACCCCCAGACGGCGATTCCCAGTCCAGCGAAAACGACCAGCCAGATTGTGACATCCAACACCTGCCGCACAGAGGATGGAATCGGAGAAACCGCCGGCAAGCGGTCGATGAAGCTCTGCTCGAGGCCTGGGTAATCCAGCTCGTCGAGGAACGGCAGAGGCCGCTTCACCCTTTCGGCGAGGTCCCCCGGCGCGACATCATGGGTGCGGCGCAGAATCAACACCTGCGGGAACTCGTAGTTGACGAAGCTCTCGTCAGCCATTTGCACCGGCCAATGGAGGCCGAAGATCCGGGGTCCGCGAAACACCCTGGTCGCGGGCTCGAAACCGGCCTCGCCCGCCAGCAACAATCGGTATAGGCGAGCGGTGTGAGGAAATCTCCGGTCATTTTCGAGGACCGTTCGAATCACCCTGTTCGACGTCAGGACCACCCAGTCCGCGCGGTCGAGCTGGTGGCACCAGCGCTCGACCTTTTCTTGGTCGTCTGGGAGATCGTACGATGGGAGGTCGATACGCTCGACCGGGCCTTTCTCGGGCGCGAGTCCTATGGTTTCATCCCAGCTCTCGAAGGCGACCACCTGCTCGGAGGAGAGCATCGGCTGCAACCACTTCGACGCGGTGAGGTGGGGGTGAGGGTCGACGAAGGCCCAGGCGTAGGCAAGGCCCCACACCATAGTGCCCGCCACCACAATTCGGATCGCCGGACGACGGAATCGTCTGGGAAGACGAATCAGCCACCACGCCGTAACCAGGACCGCCGGCACCACCAGCGGCTCCCAGTAACGCAGGAACTTGACGTAGAGGGTGCTGAGGCGGACGGCCATCGGGATCAGCCATGCGAGGAGAATCAACAGAAGCACCGTCGAGGTCGTCCACCGGCCGATGAGCCATCGCCGCCACCGAACGCTCAGTCTCCAAGCTCCGGCCGCGGTGCCGGCAATCGTCGCCAACAACAGCAGCGGTCCCCAACCCCAGAGGGCGAGCTCTCGCAAGGGATAGAGAAACGGTAGGGTGTCGACATAGACCCGAACGTAGGCCACGTCGGTGTGACCCATGACCATCGCTACCTGCTCGCCCACGCCCTTCAGGTAGGCAGGGTTAAGACCGGCGCCGAGGAGGGTGGGGGCGATGATCCTTCCGGCGGCGGTGCCCTCTGCAAAACCTGCAAGAGCCGCGATCTGCACGGCGCCGAGAACGCCAGCCATCGCGGCGATGCCGGTGAGAGCACGCCGAGTCCAGCCCGCAGTCCGACCCGCGAGGAGAAGGGCGGCAACCGTGACCGTCACCGCAGCGAGCAATGCGAGCGGCGGCCGGCCTCCGGCAAAGGCCCACGGCTGACACAGCCAGAATGCGAGTACTCCGGAGCCGACCGTGATGGAAATCAGGCGGAAAAGGTGGAGGATTTCCTTCTGCCGGGTAGCCAGCAACACCGCCAGGACGAGCGGAAAGACCAGGGCGAGCGAGGCGACCTTGACCGCGAGTGATGCACCAACCGCGGCGCCCGCGGCTGCTGCGGCCACCTCTCGACCGCCGGTGGCGAGCCAATAGCAGGCCGCCAGGGCGAGCATCACCCAAGCCGCGTGGTGCGCCTCGACGGTAGCGAAGTGGGACTGCTGGAGATCGAGGGGGACCCAGGCGACAAGAACCAAAAACAGCTCTCCAGTTCGGCGACCCCACGCCCGGTGAGCCACGACGAACCCGAGGAGGATGGCGAGCAGGGAGGCAGCCACCGACAATAAGCGTCCGCCAACCACCAGGCCCCGGATCCCTTCGCCCATTGCGAGCACGGCCGCGGTCGCACGCACCGCCTGGAAGTGAAGCGAGCCGTAGGCAAAGAACCCGGGGTCGGCGAACCAGCCCTCGACCTTCTCGGTGACGTATCCGACCTGGCGTTCGTCGGGGTGAATCGACGAGGAGACACCCCCGGCGTCCCACCCCAGGAGAAGCAGGCGGAGACCCAACACGATCAGGAGGAGAATCCAGGTGCGCTTTCGTAACATCAACTTCTAAAGTAACGGAAAGTCGCGCGTTTCGTCCAGCTGGAAACCGGGTCTGTAACAACGATTTAACTTTCAAAATTTGTTCGCTGAAGCGTTCGGTGGTTTTTTCGACACCTAGCAGAGGAGTCAAGAAGTCAAGTCCTGATGCAGAGTCGTCATCATTGGTTGCTGCCTCTCGTAGCGGTGCTCCCTCCGCATCCGATGTGCCCGTCGCTATCGCAATCGCTATCGGTATCGGTATCGAATCCTCAGATCGGCGGCGTCCATTTCGATAGCGATAGCGATCCCGATAGCGATCGCGATTGTCCTGAACCCTGAACCCTGAACGGTTACGATCGGCGGCGGCAGACGTAGCTGGCGATGGCGGCGAGCTCGCCATCGGCGCCCTCGATCTCACTCGCCTCGTCGATCAGCTTGCTCTCGAGCTCGTCGAGCCGGCGGCGGGCGGTGTCGAGGCCGTAGAGCGTGACGTACGTCAGCTTTCCGGCAGCCGAGTCCTTACCCGGCGACTTGCCGAGGTCGTCTGCACTCGCGGTCGCGTCGAGGACGTCGTCGGCGACTTGGAAGGCGAGACCGAGGTTCTCGCCGAAGACTGTGAAACGGTGCCGTGTTGCGCCGTCCACCCCGGCAAGAATTGCGCCGAGCTCGACTGACGCCCGCAGAAGACACCCGGTTTTGTGCCGGTGGATGAGATCGAGCCGCTCTTCCTGGGTCATGCGGCTGCCCTCGCTCAGGCCGGTGGCTTCGAGGTCCTCCATCTGGCCGCCGACCATCCCGCGCGCCGAAATTGCCTCGGCGACCATCTCAACCGCCTCCACGCGGCGGTCGGACCAGAGCGCTCCTTCCGGGTAGCGCGCGAGGAAGAGGAGCCCCTCGGTGAGAAGGGCGTCGCCGACCAGGATGGCGGTGGCCTCGTCGAAGGCCACGTGTACGGTCGCCCGGCCGCGCCGCAGAACGTCGTTATCCAGGGCGGGGAGATCGTCGTGAACCAGCGAGTAGGTGTGGATCAACTCCAGCCCACACGCCGCGTTGGTGATGGCATCGGCATCCCCCCCGGAGGCCCGGTGGGTGAGGCGGGCGAGCACCGGCCGTACCCGCTTGCCGCCTGCGAACACGGCATGGGCCATGGCTTGGTGGAGTCGTTCGGGCCACACCCTGGTTACTGGGAGCAGGGATCTCAGGGCGCTCTCGACCGCCGACTGCTCTTCGGCAAGGAGCCGGTCGACGTTCACTCGGCTTCCTCCTCGACCTCCTCCTCATTGTCCTCGTTTTCCAGGAGCTGTGTCACCCGCTGCTCGACCTCTTCGAGACGGGTCTTACAACTGCGCGCGAGATTCATTCCCCCCTCGAAGAGGTCAAGAGCCTCCTCGAGCCCGACCGATTCATCCTCGAGCCGGGCGACAATCTCCTCCAGTTTTGCCAGCTGGTCTTCGAAACGTTCGCCGTCCTTTGATTTCTCGTTCATGGATCACTCCGTCTCTGTGGGCGTCTCGCCCGTTTCCGTTGCCTCATCAAAAAGGGAGGGTTGCCGAGCCGCCGTCCGTGCGGCGACACGCGGCTTGGTGGTGGCGATGCTCACAAGCGATCTCACTTCGCCGCGCGCGAGGCGGGTGAGGAGGGTCTGGCCTCCGTGCACCTGGGACGCGTCCTTGAGCGGAACCGTGGTCCCGTCGAGGCTGGTGATCGAGTAGCCTCTTTCCAGGACCTTTGTCGGCCCGAGGTGGCCGAGAGCGCGCTCCCCGGCCTCCACGCGGGCTCGCAAGCTTCCGGTGCGTGCAGCCATGAGCTGTTGGAGCTGCTGCCGCCTACTGGCCAACAAACGCCGTTGGCCACCGGCGGCGATTTGTGCCGGCAGGCGATGGAGACTTCGGATGGCGTGATTCAGGCGCGTCTGTGCGACTTCGAGCACTCGCCGTAGCGCCGGGCCGAGGCGGGCTGCGTTGCGGAGACGTTCGCGATACAGGCGCACCCTCTCAGGCACCCGCGCCAGGCCCGACGAGCCGGCGAGGCCGGCGAGGCGCGTACGTGCGAGCTGGAGTCGGCGGTTGACGTCACGGAGCAGGATCGACCTCGCATCCCGTAGGCGCCTCTCCTGATCCTCGAGGCGTGCCACTACCAGCTCGGCCGCCTGGGTCGGAGTTGTGGCCCGCACGTCGGCTACGAAATCGGCGATCGTGAAATCGACCTCGTGGCCAACGCCCGAGATGACGGGCACCGGGCTGGTGGCGATCGCACGCGCCACCTCCTCCTCGTTGAAGGCCCACAGATCCTCGAGGCTGCCGCCACCACGGCCGACGATGATGACGTTGACCTTTTTTGAATCGACCAGGCGCTTGATCGCCCTGGCGATTTCCTTCGCCGCGCCATCACCCTGGACCGTGGCCGGCGCGACGACAATCTCGATATGGGGAAAACGGCGCAGCACCTTGAGCATGTCCTGGAGGGCGGCCCCGGTGGCGGAGGTGACGATGCCGACCCGGTTGGGGAGGGCTGGAAGCGGTCGTTTCCTCTCGGCTGCGAACAGGCCCTCGTCCTCGAGCTTCTTCTTGAGCTGTTCGAAGGCGAGTTGGAGGGCACCCACGCCCTGCGGTTGCACATCATCGACCACGAGCTGGAACCGGCCGCGCTGGGGGTAGATGGTGAGCGAACCGAGGGCGAGGACCGCGAGACCGTCGTCAAGACGGAACTTGAGGCGCTGCGCCTTCGAGGCCCACATCACGCAGTCGAGCGCTGCGGCTTCATCCTTGAGCGTGAAGTAAATATGTCCACGGCCCGAGGTGCTGGCGTTGGTCACCTCGCCTTCGACCCGAACACCGGAGAAGCCCTGACCGAGAAGGGCGTTGACCTCGGTGATGAGCGCAGCCACCGAGTAGACGCAGTCGTTCATGCTCTCCGTCGGGTCGGGGACGGTGCCGAGCCCGCTCAGCCCTCGATCTCCTCACGGGACAGGGCGTCGTCGACCAGCATCACCGGAATCCCGGAGACCACCGGGTAGACCCGGCCCGCGGGTGAGGCCAGACCCACTTCAATCACGGGCTCGTCGCCCTTGAACTGCTCGCGGTACTTCTCCACGAGCCGGCGCCGCACCGCCTCCGGCAGCTCAACCACTTCGAGCGGTGTCTTGTCCACCGGACAGACAAGAATCTCCAGCAGCTTCGGATCGACGGCCATGGCGTTCACCTCTGCCGCTCAGTCTACACGAAGTGTTTCCTTACCTGCCCGCGCCCGAATACAGGGTGAGGGGTTAGGAAGTGAGGAAGTGAGGA
>Ga0164313_10006663_pt1 | contig 10171 bp, 7 predicted proteins | sample GuaBasSedimGuay4_FD_113735 | JGI IMG/M metagenome (GOLD analysis project Ga0164313, IMG submission 113735) | Subseafloor sediment microbial communities from Guaymas Basin, Gulf of California, Mexico - Guay4, Core 4569-4, 0-3 cm | ecosystem: Environmental > Aquatic > Marine > Hydrothermal vents >...
AATTTAATGATGTCTTTTTCTTCTGAGATAGGGGAAATATTATTTTTTGTCCTACGAAGTACAGCTTTTACCCGGGCTAATAATTCTCTTAACTTGAAGGGTTTGGTGATATAATCATCAGCTCCCAATTCTAAGCCCAATACTATATCAGTTTCTTCTCCTTTGGCAGTAAGCATAACGATGGGAATATTAGAGGTTCGAGAATTACTTTTTAAAATTTTACAAACATCCAGTCCATCTATCTCGGGAAGCATTAAATCAAGAAGAATTAAATCCGGGAATTTAGTTTTAATATATTCCAAACACTCTTCTCCGCTGAAAGCAGAACTTATCTTATATCCTTCTTTTTCTAAATTATATTGGACAAGCTCAATAATATCTTTTTCATCATCCACTACTAATATTTTTTCTTTGCTCATAAAAATTCCCTCGGGATTCCAAATTGTTTTAATTATAACCCAATCTCCATTATATTTAAAGGTAAGTATTGTTTCATTTTATTTCCTCTAAATATTTTATTTGAAATTTCTAAATAAAAAAAGGGTTTTTAAATAATTTGTAGTATAGAAAGAATAGAAGATAAATTAGATACATTTACAAAAAATTTAAAAAATAAAGAAAGTGTGGCTTATAATGAAATATGATTTTTTATTTAAAAGAGGGCGAATTGTTGACCCGGCTAACGATAAAGATTTTATTGGTGATGTAGCCATAAAAGGAGATAAGATTGCTGAAGTATCTAAGGGAATAAGTAACTATTTAGCCGAACAAGTAATTAATATATCCGGAAAAGTAATTATTCCCGGAATAATAGACACCCATTGTCATATTGCCAGACCAGCTGCTAAGGGAGCAGGTTATCGAATGTTAATAAACACCGGAGTGACTACTGCTTTTGATTTTGAAGGGCCGATAGAAGTAATCAAGCGGGAGATAACTAAATACGGGTGTGGGCTTAATGTAGCAGTTTTAGAAGCAATCTATCCCGAGAATGGCATAAAAAGCAAAAATCCTCCGGTTGAGGAATTAAAAAAAGTTATTAATAAAAATTTAGATAGTGGAGCAATTGGAATAAAAATATTGGGAGGGCATTATCCGCTCACCCCTGAAGCTACTTATAATATTCTCCAAATAACTCACCATGAGAAAGGTTATATGGGATTTCATGTGGGAACGACTGAAACAGGTAGCAACATACAAGGAGTTGAAGAGGCGGTTAAGCTAAGCGAAGGAAAACCCTTGCATATTGCCCATGTCAATGCTTATTGTCGTGGTTATGTAGAAGATCCCTTATTAGAACTTAAAATAATTATGGATATTCTTAAAAAATCACCTAATATTGTTTCTGAGAGTCATTTAGCTTTGCGTAATGGTTGTTATGGGGGAATTGATGAAAATGGTGTACCTATAAGCTATGTAACGCGTAATTCTTTAAAGGCTAATGGTTATCAAGTAAGCAAAGAGGGATTAGAGGAGGCTCTTCGGGTAAAATATGCTGGCGTATATGCTTTACGGGGTAGCAGAATGAAATATATTTATGGTGATGAAGCAATTAATTATTGGAAAGAACACGAGTATAAGGTGGGTACTTGTTTTCCCATTAATCGCAGGAGGTCGGCTCAGGTATGTGCAACAGAAAGGGACGAAAAAGGCAATTTCGTGGTAGATGCTATTAGCAGTGATGGAGGAGTAATTCCAAGAAATTGTATTCTTTCTCACGGGTTACCGCTAGTTCGTTTTTGTGCTTTGACTTTAAGTGAACTGGTTCAAAAAATAAGTTTGACTCCTTCACGAATGCTGGGGTTAAAGAACAAAGGTCATTTATCTATCGGTGCAGATGCCGATATTACTATTTTTAATCCGGATGATGCTAAAGTTGAGATTGTGTTGATAAAGGGAAAAGTATGTATGGTCTCTGGAATTATTTTTAATAACCCCGCTACATTAATAGTCACACAAAGAGGGCTAAATAAATTGAAAAAGCAAGAAATTCCATTGGAGGTGATTGATTTAGAGGACAGTTTATTTTTAAAAGGCAAGGGAGGTGAAGATAAATAATTTAAATATTATAAGCTTGGTAAATGCTCAATTAGAAAAATTAAAGGAGGTAATTTAAATATGAAAAGTAAAGTCTTTTTAGGTTTAATTCTCACCTTATGTATCATGATGTTGTTTGTAACCTCTTCTGTTGCTGAACCAAAAATGGGTGGAGTCTTAAAAGTTGTCCTCGATGCCGATCCCCCGACTCTTGACCCACACGCTTCCAGTACAACTTTAGTCTTCGTAGTCGGATATCATATGTTTGAAGGCTTATATTCCTTAGATGAAAATTTAAATCCTATTCCCATGTTGGCTGCTGATTTACCGGAAATAAGTGATGATAAACTTGTTTATACTATCAAACTAAGACCGGGTTTAAAGTTTCACAATGGCAAAGATGTCACTGCAGAAGATGCAGTTGCTTCGATAAAGCGCTGGGGAGGTATGAGTAAGTATGGTAAAACAATTTTCAAGAATGTTGCTTCTATTGAGGCTAAAGATGCATTGACTATTGAACTAAAACTTACCAAGCCTACCGGCATTACTTTAGTCTCCCTGGCTATGCCTAATGGCGGAGCATTTATTTACCCTAAGAATGTATGTGAAAAATATCCTGATAAACCGGTGGAAGAAAATATTGGGACAGGTCCATTTAAATTTGTAGAATGGAAACCCCACCAATATATTAAGATGGTTCGCTTTGATGATTATAAGCCCGTTGAATTTCCCGCCAATGGTTTTGGTGGTAAAAAGGTAGCTTATGTTGATGAAATTCAATTTATTCCTATCTCAGATGAAGCGGTACGTTTAACCAGTGTTGAAGGCGGAGAGTACGATTTTGCCGATTTTGTACCGGTAGACGAATTTAATAGACTTAAAGATCATCCCGATATTCAAGCACTGCCTTCTGCTCCCAGAGCCTGGTTTGCTTTTCAATTTAATAAGCGAGCCGGAATAATGAGTGAGGTGAAAATGCGTGAAGCCTTTTTAACCGCTCTGGATATGGGCCCAATTTTAGCTGCCGGATATGGAGATGAAGCATTCTGGAGGTTAGATCCCAGTATTATGTTAAAAGAGCAAATCTGGTGGTCTGATGTAGGAAAAGAAAAATATAATCAGGGAGATATTGAAAAAGCTAAAAAACTTTTAGAGGAAGCTGGATATAAAGGGGAAGAAATTGTTTGGATGTCAGGTCAGCTCGAATATAATTTGTCTTTAGCTGCTAAAAATCAATTAGAAAAAGCTGGTTTTAATATTGATTTGCAAGCTATGGAGTGGGCCACCCTGTCAGATAGACGAAAAAACCCGGAACTATGGAATATATTTAGTACAGGCATGACTACCAAGCCTGACCCCACTATGTTTACTCCTTTGAATCCAGCCTATGCCGGCTGGTGGGAAAGTCCAAAACTTATTGAATTAATGGACGAATTAGCAACTGAAACCGATTTTGAAAAACGATATAAACTGATGGAAGAAATTCAAGAACTTTTCTATGCTGAGATTCCCACCATTAAAGTAGGTGATTATGCGAATTTTAGAATAGCGGCTAAAAATGTCCAAGGTTTTAAAAATATGAATGAAATATTCTTCTGGAATGTGTGGAAAGAGTAATAAAAAAATAGTTAAAAATTTAGAAGTCGGATATAAGATAATTGTATCCGGCTTCTAAATTAAAATTAAATTTGAAGGTATTTTAGAATTGAGGGATATAATTGACTAATTATATGTTAAAAAGAATTTTAGCTTTAATCCCCATTATGTTTATTGTTGGGATTTTTGTTTTTTTTATCATACATTTAATACCCGGCAATCCGGCCGCTATGATGTTAGGTCCTGAAGCAACTCAAGAAGAAATTGATGTTTTTTCCAGGTCGATGGGTTTAGACCGGCCAATTCCTATTCAATTTGTAGAATGGGTCTCTAATGTGGTGAGAGGGGATTTTGGTACATCTCTTTTTTTTCAGGGGCAGAAAGTTACCAGAGTAGTGTTCGAACACTTCAAGGTAACCTTAACTTTAACTGTTTTGGGAGTTGTTTTGGCAATTATTTTTGGAATAATAACCGGAGTAATTGCTGCTATTAACCATAACAATCTTTTAGATAGGACAATAATGGTGATAACTTCTGCCGGAGTCTCTATCCCCAATTTTTGGTTAGGATTAATGCTAGTCTTATTTTTCGCCATTAGACTTTCCATATTGCCCCCGGCTGGATTTAAACCCTTGAATGCGGGATTGGGTGAAAGTTTGAGATATTTAATTCTGCCCGCCGTTACCTTAGCTTTTGGGCAAACTTCCCTAATTGCCAGAATGACCAGGTCTAATATGTTAGAAGTTTTAAGGAGTGATTATGTTAGAACAGCGAGGTCTAAAGGTTTATCAGAGTTAATGGTAAATTATAAACACGCTTTAAAAAATGTTTTAATTCCGGTTATCACCATTATCGGGCTCTCTTTTGCTAATCTGATGGGCGGAGCAGTGGTAACCGAGCAAATTTTTAATATTCCCGGAGTCGGCCGCCTATTAATAAAATCTGTTTTTACCAGAGATTATCCGGTGATTGAGGGTATAGTTCTATATATTGCTGCTATGTGGGTCATTATCAATTTAGTGACCGATGTCTTATATGTAATAATTGATCCCCGAATTGAGTATTAAGAGGTGCTAAATGGCAGATTTAATTTCATTAGAAAATAATGCAAACGCTATGCAAAAAAATGGCAAAGAAAATATTTTTTCAAGGTTTAAAATTTTTTACCGAAATGGAGCAGTTTTATTTGGAATAATTATTCTTTGTTCGTTAGTTATTATTGCCATTATTGCTCCGATAATAGCTCCTTACGATCCGGGAGATATGGAGCCCGGTATTAGATTGCAGAACCCGGACAAAGACTATATATTTGGAACAGACCGTTTTGGTAGAGATCTTTTTAGTAGAGTTGTTTTTGGTTCACGAATATCTTTGGTAGTAGGAGTAAGCGTTCTTTTTTTCACTACCTTATTTGGTTCAATTCTTGGACTACTGGCTGGTTTTTCTCGTAAGGTCGATGAAATATTAATGCGTATTTTAGATGCTTTTATGGCTTTTCCTTCTATTATCTTAATGATTACCATGATGGCGGTCTTAGGTTCTAAGTTAAGCAATGTTATTATAGCTCTTATTATAGTTTACACTCCTCGTATGACCCGGGTGGTAAGAAGTGCAGTTTTGGTGCAGATGGAACTGGAGTATGTGGAAGCGGCCAGGGCATTAGGAGCTGGCAATTTAAGGATTGCCGTTTTGCATGTTTTCCCTAATTGTGTAGCCCCTATTATCATTCAGGGTACTATGATTTTCGCTTATTCTATACTATCCGAAGCAAGTCTTAGTTTTTTAGGAGTAGGTATACCGCCGGAAATTCCCAGCTGGGGAAATATTCTAAGTGATGGAAAGGTTTTTCTTCGAAGAGCCCCCTGGATAAGTTTTTTCCCGGGCTTGACTATAGCTATCTGCGTTTTAGGGATTAATATGTTAGGAGATGGTTTGAGAGATGTTTTAGACCCAAGATTAAAAAATTAAAAATTATCTTCCTTATAAATAAATGCTTATATGTCATTCCCATTTTCTTCTATACCCGCCCCATGAATCCTTGCTTCACAGGGCCATTTCCGTCTTTTCCCTATCTTTCCGGTCTTCTTTTCTGTCATTTTCATTTTCTCTCTGTCATTCCTGTCTTCTTTTATGTCATTCCCATCGTCTTTTATGTCATTCCCGTGGAAACGGGAATCCAGCATTTCTTTGCACCAAAGAACCATTCTTTTTCCTACTATTTGAGTGAAAACAGTAAAAACCCAGTTCCAATTCTATAAAAAGGTCATGCCAAGTAAGAAGACCCAGGCATCTTATTATTAGAAAAACCATCCCCTTGATAACTCCGCTAGACAATCCTTGAATATTACTTCTAATTGTGGTAACATTTACGCTTGTATGTTCAACGCAATTTTACAAAGCAACAAATAAAAGGAAATAAAAATGATGGAAGCTGTAAATATAAAAAATATCGCCCTTATTGCCCATGTAGATCATGGTAAGACTACTCTGGTAGATGCTATGTTAAGACAGGGCGGCACCTTTCGGGATAACCAGGAGGTAAAAGAAAGGGTAATGGATTCTAATGATTTGGAAAGAGAAAGAGGGATTACCATTCTTTCTAAAAATACCTCAGTCCATTGGCAGGGGGTAAAGATTAATATCGTAGATACGCCGGGTCATGCAGATTTTGGGGGAGAGGTTGAGAGAATTTTGAGAATGGTTAACGGAGTTCTTTTAATTGTAGATGCCTTCGAAGGGCCTATGCCTCAAACCCGATTTGTCCTGCGTAAAGCTATGGAATTAAATCTTATTCCTATAGTAGTCATCAACAAAATAGATAGGCCTAACGCCCGTCCTGCTGAAGTTTTAAACGAAATCTATGATTTATTTATTGAATTGGGAGCTAACGATGAGCAGATAGACTTTCCGGTTATCTATACTTCTGCCCGTTCGGGTTTATCCGGATTTTCTCCTGATTCTTTAGAGGAAAATTTAACACCTCTTTTTTCAACTATTTTAAAATATATACCCGCTCCTTCAGTGGAATATAATTCCCCTTTGCAATTATTGATTACCAATCTTAATTATGATGATTATGTGGGAAAGATAGCAATTGGGCTTATTAGCCGGGGAGAAATTCATGAAGGAGAAACAGTTTCTTTAATTAAGCGGGATAAAAGTCAGATATACAGCAAGGTTGTAAAGCTTTACCTTTTTGAAGGATTAGGAAGAAAAGAAGTAAAGAGAGCTAAGGCCGGAGAGATTGTGGCTGTAGCGGGAATTAGTGAAGCTAATATTGGAGAGACAATAGCTTGCAGAGAAAAACCTGAGGCCTTATCTAAAATAAAAATAGATAAACCTACTTTGGCTGTAGATTTTACTGTCAATAATAGTTCTTTTGCTGGTCGGGAAGGGAAATTTGTCACCTCCCGCCATTTAAGAGAGCGTCTTTTTAAGGAAGTTGAAACCAACGTGAGCCTTAGAGTCAATGAAGCAGAATCGACAGATACTTTTCATGTTTCGGGAAGAGGAGAGCTTCATCTTTCGATTCTTATTGAAAAGATGCGCCGGGAAGGGTACGAATTTCAGGTTTCTAAACCCAAGGTTATTTTTAGAAATATTAAGGGAGTGAAATGTGAACCCATAGAGCTTATGACCTGTGACATCCCCAAAGACAGCTTAGGAGTAGTTATGGAAATTTGTGGAAAGAGAAGGGCGGAGTTGGTTAATATGGTTGAATTTTCTTCCGATCAATTGCGGCTCGAATTTGAAATTCCGGCCAGGGGGTTGATTGGTTTTCGGGATGAATTTCTTACCAAAACAAAAGGTAAAGGGATAATGCATCATCTCTTTCTTAATTATCAGCCGTACAAGGGGCTTGTCCCCACTCGTTCCCGAGGAGTATTAATTGCCTATGAAAGCGGAATAACCAGCACCTACGGTCTTCATAATGCTCAAGGGAGAGGAACGCTGTTTGTAGGTCCGGTTACAGAAGTTTACCAGGGGATGATTGTAGGAGAAAATAAAAGAAGTGATGATATGGAAGTTAATGTATGCAAGAAAAAGCAAGTTACCAATATGCGTGCAAGTGGTTCAGATGAAGCCTTGCGTTTAGAGAAACCCCGTCAGTTTTCTTTGGAACAGGCCTTGGATTATATTCAGGAGGATGAATTGTTAGAGATTACTCCTTCTAATATTCGTCTGAGGAAAAAGCTTTTGGACCATCATTCTCGTCTTCAGCGGGTTAAGGGCTTAAGAGTTAGTTAATTAATTAAAAAAGGGGACAGGCTACTTTTTTCTTCCTCTATATTTTCAGCATTAATTAAAAAAGTAGCCTGTCCCCTTTTTTAATCACACAGATTCAAGGAAATAATATTTTAATAATCTTCTTAACATCTTCATTTATAACCTGATAAGATATTTCCAGCCCTTTACGTTCACCTTTTATGATTCCTGCAGCCCTTAATTTAAAGAGATGTTGAGATATGGTTGATTGAGGTAAATCAAGGCATTCCTGAATATTAGTAACATTGCTCTCTTTTTCTATAAGACCTTTTACAATACAAAGCCTTGCAGGATGGGCAAGCGCTTTTAACAGTTCACTTTTTTGGATAAATTTAAACTTATTCTGCATATAATAACCTCATCTCTTATTTTTTATTTAAATAAATAAATTAGTATCTGCTGTTTCTGCGGCAGCAAGATAGGTGGCTACTCCTCCTATTTCTATCCCATCTATAAGTTCTTCTTTTTTGATACCCATCAGGTCCATAGACATACTACAGGCAATAATTTTTACTCCCTGATTCTTACCTTGTTCTATCAATTCCTCCAGGGAGGTGACATTATTTTTTTTCATAATGTATCTTATCATCTTTCCGCCTAAACCGCCCATACTCATCTGGGAGAGTTTTAATTTTTGAGGGCCCTTGGGCATCATCATTCCGAACATCCGTCCCAGAAAATCTTTTTTCACTTTCCCGCTGGTGGGTTTTCTCAGAATATTAAGTCCCCAGAAAGTAAAGAACATGGTAACCTTTCTCCCCATGGCAGCAGCCCCATCAGCAATAATAAAAGAAGCAATGGCTTTATCCAGATTGCCGCTAAAGACTACCAGAGTTTTATCATTACCACTACTTTTTATTTCTCTATTATCTAAATTGTCCATTATTTGTTCACTCCCTTTTTTAATCCAGGCTCTGGTAATTGTTCCTTCTTTTATTATTCTTAACAATTGGTTACCGGTACGCTTGCACCAGGATTCCAGGTCAATACCAAAAGCCGGGTCTGTTGCACTTATTTCTAATACTTCTCCTGTTTCCATTTCGTTTATCCCCTTAAATACTTTTATGATTGGTCCGGGACATTGAAGGCCGCAGGCATCTAATTTAATTTTAACTTTTATATCAACGTCTTCCGAAGCAGGAGAAGGTTCACTTGCCTTAATTAAATCAGATTTATCTATTTTTTCGTATTGATAAATGTCCGGATTATCCTGCTTTTGAACAGCCGGGAAATATGTTTTATATCCGCCGCTGAGGTTTTTAACCTCTTTATATCCTTTTTGTCTTAAGATTCGGCAGGCGATATAACCCCTCAGACCTACCTGACAGACGATGATAATCTCCCGGTCTTGAGGAATTTCACTTATCCTGTTTCTTAATTCATCAACTGGAATATTTTTTGCTCCCTCAATGCTGCCCAGGCTGTATTCCTCAGATGTTCTTACATCTATTAAAACGGTTTTTTCTCGGTCTAATTTATTTATATCATGCCAGTGGATTATAACGCTATCTCCTTTTAAGATATTGGATGCCACATATCCGGCCATATTTACCGGGTCTTTAGCCGAAGAATAGGGAGGGGCATAAGCCAGCTCTAATTTTTCCAGGTCGTAGACCGTCATCCCGGCTCGTATTGCCGTAGCGATAACATCTATTCTTTTATCTACTCCATCGTATCCCACTATCTGAGCTCCCAGGATTTTACCGCTATCCGGTGAAAAAAGAAGCTTAACGGATAAGGGAAGAGCTTCAGGATAATATCCGGCATGAGATGAAGAATGAGTAAAAGATTTTTCGTAAGGAACATTACATCTTTTAAGCAGCTTTTCATTATTCCCGGTAGCTGCCACAGCCATATCAAATACTTTTAATATGGAAGTACCCTGAGTTCCTTCATATTCTTCTGTTATTCCGCAAATATTATTGGCTGCGATTCTTCCCTGTTTATTAGCCGGTCCGGCAAGGGGGATAAGGGTGGGATTTCCGTTAATATAATCTACTACTTCAATAGCATCACCAACCGCATAGATATCGGGGTGGGAAGTTTTTAAAGAACGGTCTACTTTTATGCCGCCTCTTTCGCCGATTTCTAAGCCTGCTCCTTTTGCCAGACTAACTTCGGGGCGTACTCCTATGCCAATTAGGACCATATCGGTTTTTATTTCCCGTCCGCTGCCGAGTTTAACCAGGGAGAATTTCTCCTGATTTTCAACTTCTTTTACTTCATCATTTAAATAAAATTCTACCTTCTTTTCTTTCAGATGTTGGTGAAT
>Ga0164313_10006664_pt1 | contig 10170 bp, 8 predicted proteins | sample GuaBasSedimGuay4_FD_113735 | JGI IMG/M metagenome (GOLD analysis project Ga0164313, IMG submission 113735) | Subseafloor sediment microbial communities from Guaymas Basin, Gulf of California, Mexico - Guay4, Core 4569-4, 0-3 cm | ecosystem: Environmental > Aquatic > Marine > Hydrothermal vents >...
CATGGAAAAAGATCCCTACAACAGCAATAACCTCGATACTTATGCATGGGTTTTGTATAAAAGGGAAAAGTATGACGAGGCACGGGAATGGATCAAAAAAGCATACAATAACGGGGGTGAAAGTAGCGGGGTAGTTTTAGAGCATTATGGCGATATTTTGTTTAAACTAGGCGAGGAAGACAAAGCCCTTGAATATTGGAAACTTGCAAAAGAGAAAAAAGACCACAGTGATTTTCTGGATGAAAAGATAAAAGATAAAAAACTCTATGAATAGGCTTTTAAAACTCATTTTTATTTTTGCTTTACCGGTTATTTTGCTAAGTATTACTTCATGTAAATCGACACGGTCCACCCTCAAACAGCCGCTTAAAGAATACGGTTTTAACTACTTGTATTCAAAGATGCTCGAAAACCAGATGAGTTTTACTTACCTGAATGCAAATTTTACTATTTCCTATCAGGAAGGCAAAAAGAAAACGGATCTTAGGGGACAGCTGCGGATGAAAAATGATAGTATTATCTGGATCACGTTCTCACCTGCGCTGGGCATAGCAGCAGCAAGAATTATGCTGACCAACGACTCGATAAAATTTATAAACCGGCTGAATAAAAAATATTTTAAGGGAGAATACAGCTTACTCGATAGCTTATTGAACACCACGATAGATTATTCCATTCTACAGTCGATGCTTATTGGAAATGACATTACCCAATACGATGTAAATAAATACAGGGCTTCAATTGACGGAGGTTTGTACCGGATTACCATACAGGAAAGAAGAAAAATAAGAAAGTATCTGCGTAGCGAAGATATTGACAGCCGGGTGTTGGTACAAAATATATGGCTTGATCCTGATAATTTCAGAATAGCGAGAGTTGACCTGAAGGAATTAAACGATGGCGATAACAAAAGGCTGGAGGTTGTTTACGAGGATTATATACAAGTTGGGGACCAGTTATTTCCCGATAGAATAAAAATAACCGTGGCTTCGCAGAAAACGATAATTATTGATGTTAACTTTATTAAAGTTACAGTGGATGAGCCACTTAATTTTCCTTTCAAAATCCCCAAAAAATATAAGAACATGTTGTAGTTTCGTTTAAGCGAATGAAGATAACAAAACATATCCTTTCCTTTTTTGTATTGTGGTTTTGTATTGGTTTGAGTTCAGCCTTTGGCCAGGAAACAGCCGCACAACTCGAATCGAAAAGAAAGCAACTTGAAGCCGAGATAGCATACACTAACACACTCATCAAAGAAACCAGGAAAAACAAGAAGGCTACCCTTAACGAACTCAAACTGATCAATAACCGGGTCAACCAGCGCAATGAACTTATTGCCACCTTAAAAAAAGAAATTAACTATTTGAATACGCAGATTGACGTTAATAATTTAACGGTCAGAAAACTGAACAAAGAGCTTGAAACGCTCAAACAGGAATATGCCAGGATAGTCTATTTCGCCTACAAACACCAAACAGCTTATAATAAACTCATTTATTTATTTTCTGCGGAAGACCTCAACCAGGCCTATCAACGGCTGCGTTATATCGACCAGGTAAGTGCCTTCATCAGAACGGAATCGGCTCACATCAAAGAACGGGAATCGGATAAAGTGGCAGAATTGAATAAGCTAAACGATCAAATGGCTGAAAAGAGCCGTTTACTCGATAAGGAAAATGTTCAAATATTAAAGCTTGAACAAGAGAAAATCCAAAAGAATCAACTAAAACAGCAATTACAGGGCAAAGAAAAACAACTCACCGCCGAACTACGGAAAAAGGAAAAAGAGTCGAATAAACTCAAAAAGAAAATAGAGGATATTATTGCCCGCGAAACCAAACCCAAAGTCACTAAATCGGGAAAAACAGAGTATGCCTTATCACCGGAAGAAAAATTATTGTCGGCATCATTTTCTTCTAATAAAGGCAGTTTGCCCTGGCCCATTTTGAAAGGAATGATCTCCGAGACTTTTGGCGTACACCAGCACCCGGTTTTAAAAAATGTAAAAACCAAAAACAACGGAATAGATATTGCCACTTCGAAAGGTGAAAAAGCCCGTGCTATTTTTGACGGTGAAATAGTTAGTGTTACAAAAATTACGACAACAAATATTGCCGTGATCATTAAACATGGCGATTATTTTACGGTATATTCCAACCTTGATGAGGTTTTTGTCAGACAGGGCGACATGGTAAGCACTAAAGAGGATTTAGGGAATGTTCATACCAGCTTAAAAGGAATTACTGAGCTGCATTTTGAAGTGTGGAAAGGGAAAACCATACAAAATCCGGCCTATTGGATATTGCCAAATAAATAGGCTATTGCTTCAATATTTTTCCGGTTTTAATTTCGGTATCATCCAATGTGATGCTGTAGAAATAAATTCCTTTTTTAAGGTTATTATCGCTCCATTTGAAAACAGTTCCGGCATTTTGTAAATACTGTTCCCGTACGAAAATTTGTTTGCCTGTCGGGTCATAAATCTGAATAAAAGCTTTATTTGCCTTCACACTATTGATTTCGATAACCACGCTTTCGCGGAATGGATTTGGATAAACTGTAATATTCGCCGAAATTGAATTAACATCGGTAACACCCACACCACTTACCACATGCATCTCTACTGGAATTGTTTGCGAAGGCGAGAAGTTGCCATCAATCGAGATGGAGCAATAGTAATAACCGGTATCTAAACCATGGCTGTCAAAGGTCAGGATTAAATCATCTGATTCCCCTTGTGGCAACGATCCTGAGTGTTGGCTTAATGAAATCCATTCGGGCTGCTCCTCAATAGTTACGGAATAATTGAGTGTATCGGCACCAATATTTTTAATGAGCAGGGTATCAATTAATATTTCCCCTTTCAACACCTCAACCGAAATAGAATCAGGATTCACGTAAAGTATAGGAGAATTAAGCATAAGCTGAAGCGCATTGAAAAGATTCAGCCGACCTCCTGAAACGGTATTTCCCAGCAGGTCGCTGATTGTATCTACGCCATTTAAAATGAAGCCTTTTAGCAATAAACTGGTTTCGGCAGCATTGTCTTTGTACTGAGCAATAAAAGTTGAATCCCCCGCAGAAATCAATAATGCAACCGCCCCGGCAACCTGCGGAGCTGCCATCGAAGTACCGGTTTTGGTATTGTATTCATTGTTTGGGTAACACGAAGCAATAATAGTTCCCGGAGCCCCAAGGTCAATTGTTGTGGCTCCATAGCCCGCATTGGGATATTTTTGATCCTTGTTGGTTGTGTTGGTAACTGATATTAAATAATCTGTTGAAAAAGCAGTCGGAATGTCTCCTACACTATCAATATCCCAATCGGCATTGGCAGTGGCACCAATACTCAAAATACCCAATTGCCCAAGCGAATCATACATGGCTTCCCAAATTGGATAATTTACGGGATCTCCCTTGTTCACGCCAAAAGAGCAGTTATCGACAACTATAAAAGCACCCTCTTCGCCATCGGTTTGGTCATATTGTTCCCTGATCACATAAACATACGAAAGCGCTTCAACAACAGTAGCTTCATTTTGCGAATCCCCCGCAACGGGTAAAATTTTCGCATTCCAGTTCACACCGCTTACACCAACTTCATTATTGCCAATAGCTCCTGCGATACCCGAAACATGTGTTCCGTGAATATTTAACGGAATATCGCCGGTATGGTTGTATGCATTCCAGCCGTCATAATCATCCACATAACCGTTGTTGTCATCATCAATACCGTTGTTAGGGATTTCTGCACGGTTTTTCCAGTAATCCAGGTCTTCATGGGTCAGGTCACAGCCGCCATCTACAATCGCAATAACGATCGTATCACCGTGGGCAGTCAATCCGCCGGTGGTAATGTCCCAGGCGTTTGTCGCATCAATATCCGAACCTGGATAGCCCCCGTTTTGACCCGTATTTTCTAAAGCCCATTGTAAATTAAAAAATAAATCGTCGGGCGTTGTTTCTTCGGTATCCCTTAACTCAATTTGGTGGTTATTTTGCGCGTTTACAACAGATTCGTGAGGTCTTATTGAATTGAGTAATGCTTCGTTGGAAATCCTGGTTTGGTCAAATTTCAATAAATAAATATGAAAGCGCGCAGATACAGTTTGAATATTTTGAAGTCTAACAGAGTTAAATTCCGATAACAAACGATCAATGTCAGTATTGCGTTCAAGTTGTACCAATATTTCACCTTCCTGATATTGCCGGTCTATTGTTGCCTGCGAAAACAATGCTGTCGAGAGGATAAATGAGCATAAAAAGAGAACTGTAGAAAAAGAGATTATTTTCATCCGAATAAATTTATGGTAGCGGCAAAAATATTTAAAATTTAGATTGCCTGTTACAAAAAGCAAGACACAAAAATAGAAGCGGTGGTTGGCTATGCAATTATAATTCTCAAAATATACTTTATTGCGATTGCAAATCCCTTAACGCGGCAGCTTGATTAGTTTTACAAAGGTTCAGTAAAGACAATGACTAAAAGTTTAACTGACACAAATTGGCTAATTTTGCGAACCGGATTTTGGCATCACGATAAAGAACGGAGAAAAGAAGAATGGATAATACAAGATCAGAAACGATATTACGTAAACCGGACTGGCTAAAAATAAAGGTGCCGAAAGGCAAACAATATGTTGAGGTTAAAGACATTATTAAAAACCATAAACTGCATACCATTTGTACGAGTGGCCGTTGCCCGAATATGGAGGAGTGCTGGGGCAGGGGAACAGCAACCCTGATGATACTTGGGGATATTTGTACGCGGGCCTGTGGCTTTTGCAATGTAAAAACCGGAAGACCTTTGCCTGCCGATTGGAAAGAACCTGCCCGTGTAGCCGAATCGGTAAAATTAATGAAGCTCAAGCATTGTGTACTGACCTCCGTTGACCGGGACGACCTTGAGGATGGCGGAGCAGGAATTTGGGCCATGACGGTTCGTGAGATTAAAAAACTGAACCCTGAGACGACCCTCGAAACGCTTATACCTGATTTTGACGGAAGGGAAGATTTGATCAACATTGTGGTTGACTCAGGACAGGAAGTGATTTCCCATAACCTGGAAACGGTCAGGAGAATTACACCCTGGGCAAGAAGCCGGGCAAAATATGACACGAGCCTGAAAACACTGGAAATTATTTCAAAATCCAACTCCGTTTGTAAATCGGGGATAATGGTTGGCCTGGGCGAAACCAAAGAAGAAGTTATTGAAACTATGGACGACCTTCGTAAGGTTGGTGTTGAGGTGCTGACTATTGGCCAGTATTTGCAGCCCACAAAAAAGCATTTGAAAGTGAAGGAATTTATCAGGCCGGAAGTTTTTGAAGAATACCGAAGAATTGGCATTGACAAAGGTTTTCGTTTTGTCGAAAGTAGTCCGTTGGTCAGGTCATCATATCGTGCCGAAAAGCACGTGAATAAATAGTAAAATGACAGCACTAAACAAAAAAGTAACTTTACAGGATATAGGCCTGATCGACTATCAAAAAGCCTGGGATTACCAGGAAACCCTGTTTCAGAAAGTGGTTGATGCCAAACAGGCAAACCGGAAATCAGAAGAAAAGAAACCCACCCCAAACTACCTGTTGTATTGTCAGCACCCGCATGTTTATACGCTCGGAAAAAGTGGAAAAGAGGCCAATTTACTGATCAATGAAGAATTTCTGAAAAGTAAAGGCGCCACGCTTTATCGCATCAACAGGGGAGGAGATATTACCTATCACGGCCCCGGCCAGGTTGTCGGTTATCCCATCCTCGACCTCGACAATTTTGGCGTATCCATCAAAAGTTATATTTACAAGCTTGAAGAGGTGATCATCAATACATTATCAGACTTTGGTATTGTAGCTGAACGTTCAGAAGGTGCAACCGGTGTATGGTTAGATACTGATAACCCGGCAAAGTCTCGTAAAATTTGTGCGATGGGAGTCCGTACCAGTCATTGGGTAAGCATGCACGGGTTTGCATTAAATGTAAATACTGATCTTGATTATTTTAATTACATCGTTCCGTGCGGCATCCCCGGAAAAGGAGTGACTTCACTACAAAAAGAATTGGGAAAAGTGATTGACATTGATCAGGTTCATGAGTCGTTAACGGCTGCCTTTGAAAATGTTTTTGGAATGGAAATAGGGAAAGCTTAGTTTAAGAAATATTAGGATTTCAATATAATTCAAATTAACCCAAGTTCGATATAAGAATCGCAATTTAATGAGTTGTAAAGTAACAAATTGCAAATTTCCTCTGTGTTCTTCGCGTAACAACCAAAGCTAATTCCTGTATTATTGAAATAATTTTAAAAAAAATGTGACACAAAGTTTCGCAGAGGTAATCGCAGAGTTTCGCAAAGGAGGTATTCGAAGTTTTAATAGCCTGATTTTCAGACTCAAAATCAATCCAACACAGTTCGGAGTACGTCAATCGATTTCATTTCGCCAAAACCCGGAAGATGTAAACGGTAATACATCATCAGCATTTCGAGAAGTTTCCTGCGGTCGTTGTTATCTATTTTAATATTACCGGCTGAATCAAACGACGCATCCTGCAATTGGCTGAGCAAATCAACTATCTTACCCGTAAAGTAATGCGGATGCCCGGGTATTTTGTCTATAAACTGTCCCTCTTGTAAATCAAAAACATCAGTTTTTAATTGCGGATCCCTTTTTGGGTAAAACCCAAGAAACCGACTGAGCTGAATGCTGAAAACAAGGTGGTAATTGGCGATATTACCTCCGCTCAGGTCAAGCCAGGTTAAAGCATTGTACAGCCAATTAAACAGGGCTTTGTTCGAAGATTCTTCACGAATAGAACGGTACAACAATTCATTGATAAAAAACAGCAACGACCGCTTTATGAAATCAACGGGAATACTTTGATAAACAAAACTGACTTTTACCTCTTTCAGGTGGTGAAGGTCTTTTTTTTCGCGGTGATAAACAACAAGGTCAAGCAAATTGAGCGGCTGAAACAAAGCCGGTTTTATTTTTGCTTTTTTACTCCGGATGCCTTTAACGATGTACGATTGCAAGCCGAATTCTTCAGTAAAGACCTTTACAATTATACTTGATTCAGCATACTTGAATTGTTGAAATACAATGCCCCGTGTATCGTATAACATTAATAAATTATTTTGTGTCAACTGTAATTAACGGATCATCAATATTTTAGTGACTACTTTTTCCGATCCGTCATTATTCGTGGCAAAGACAAGATAAACACCGGTAGCTGCGCGTTTTCCGTCAAAGTTATATCCATCCCAGATGGCCTGTCCGCCTTCGGAACGGGTTTCGTAAACCAGGTTGCCATAAGTATCTGTAATCTTTACCGATGAATTATTTACCAGGCCTTTTATGGCAATCAAACCTGTGTAAGTTTCCCTTACGGGATTTGGAAAAGCATATACCGGGGAGTTTGGTGTAGGTGGTGGCGTGGCCGTACCCCGGTAAGAAATAATACCCCGGGCTGTACCAAAAAACACTTCACCATCGCTGTTTATCGTAATGCTGCTAATGTTGTCAGATAATAAAGGGCTGTTGCCCTCGGTAAAATGTGCCAGTTCTTCTATGCCATCCGGCGAAAGTAAAAATACACCCGCACGTTCGGTTCCAATCCATTTACGGTTAGCACCATCAATAGTAATGGCCGTAACTACCTCCGTTTCCAATAAAAGATCGGCAAGACCGGTCCCATCATTTCTTGGAACCAGTATTTGTTGCGCATCAAAATTTGCACCCGGTTCAAAAACCCGGTCCGGTGAATAAAATACAGCAACGCCTTTATCGGTTCCCACCCATACTTCGCCGTCGAGGTCAGAGGCGAATGAATACACCTTACTGCCGGGTATTGCGCCATTTCCGGTTGAAGAACCCAATAGCTTCGACTGGTCGTCGGTGGGGTCATCAATAGTACCGTTATCATTAAACACGATCAGGTAGCCGTCTTTCCGTTTCATGATCCATTTTTGGTTGTACCTGTCAACGATTAATTCAGAAACATCAATCCCGCTCAGCGAGCCTCCGAGGTTAAACGAACGCCATTCGCCATCATTTTTCATGACTGATAATATGTCGGAAGTACTGGTATTGGCAACCCAAAGGTTGTGTTGGTCATCATAATCAAGTCCGCTCACAAGGGTTTTTGTAGGATCCCCAATCCACCTTTGCAAACTGCTGTTTTTATCATCAAAAATAGTTTCCAGTTTATTATCGACAAATTTCATTAAACCTTTGTCCCAGGTTCCAATGTAAGCGGTGTTTGTATTTATGGGGTCCACTTTTACAACAACCATATCCGTAATGGTATCAAAAGCATCGGTATTGTGAAAGTTATGTGTATCCCAGATATTATCGATAAATGAAAACACACCGTCTGTCATATATAGTTTTGCCCAGGTTCCCTGTCGGCCACCGGGGGCAACCCAAACATCTTTTCCAACCGCATCCATATCAAACACATTGGTCGAACCGGGGCCATTGGGCTTGATAAACTCACCATTCCATGTATCCCAGTTTTTAATCAGGCCTTTATCTTTATCACCAATCCATAAAAACTTATCATTGCCTTTGTCCACTGCCAGCGGCTGAAACCCTTCACTGTTTATACTAAAGATGGTTGTTGTTTTGTTAAGGTTTTTATCAAAAATACTTACGTTGTACCGGTTAACGAGGTATAATTCGTCTTTATGAGAGAAAAGTTGGTGATGCCTGGAGTCGTTATCCTTATTAAAATAATCCCAGTCCTGCCCGTTAAAAATAAACAATGTATCACCTTCCCAGCCCCCGTTATAATAATTTGCAATGATATTGCCACTAAAATTTTGTATAAGATTGTATATTAAATTGGGATGAATCATGCTGTTGTCCTTATGCCACTCATTGAAATCGGCAAGGTTGGTTGCGTTAACGTTGGCGTAGTAAATTCCTTTTTCGGTGGCTGCAAAAAACGAAGTATCGTTAAATGTAATATCCAATACGTCAATCGCATCCCCGTTAGGGCCAATATAGTATGTGTCGTGGATTTCTTCGCGTTCCAGGTCGAGCACAACTATGCCAAAACCGCATGATAAGTAGGCAAACTTATCCTTGAACAATATATTGTTAATGGTTTTTTTACCAAGTATATCTTTATCCTTAATATCAGAAATATTCACAATTGATCCGTTCGAATGAACAAGATCAAGGTTTGTGTTGGAATAGGCAACAAGCAGTGCATCAACGTTTTTGCTATAACCGATCTTTACAATACCCACATCGCTAAGCCCGGTTACTTTATCGAAGCGCTGTACGCTATTGTCGTTCGTATTGTACGTAAACATACTGTATTCGGTAGCTGCAAAAATGATGTCGCCTGCTACACTAACATCAATTACCTTGTTGAAAGGCAGTTGGGTACGCCATTCACCAATACCAATATCATCGTCACTGTACATCAATGAGGTCAGGCTAAGGAAAAATGACAGTATAAGTATCTTGAGGTTAATATTGGTCATAATTGTAACTTAATTTGGATTTCTTAATTAACTGAATTCTAATCAATTTATTGCAAGACAAAGTTTTATTTGTGCGGGTTGCAAAAATAGGTAAATGCATTTAGTTAATGATTGTTAAAGAGAAGCGATAAAACGGTAAATCAATATTCCTACTTTTGCTTACGCCTATTTACATGAAGGACATTACAAACAAAACCAGAGAATTTATTGCGCTGTTACTCAGTCTTGTAATTTATCTTGTTACCTTCCCACGGTTTGAACCGGTTTACGGCCCCGGATTGGATCCCTCTTATATTTGGGCGGTTAACTACCTTGTTAATTTTGATTATGATGCTTTGACCGGGCTCATTTACCCGATTGGGCCGCTTGGTTTTTTAAAATATGCGGCAGCCTACGAAAACAACCTCCTTTATAACCTTGCTTTCTTTTCGATAATTAAAATTACTTTTCTCTACTTTCTTTTTAAGCTTGGAATTGCGGTAAAAGGACACGTTACAATAGTTCACTTTTTGGTTGCGATTTGTGTCGGGTATTTTTCGGGGATTGATTTTTCAATTATTGGGCTGATGATTATTTTATTGCTGTTGTATGCAAAAGAGCCTGATAAGATTTATTATTTTATGCTGGCAAATGTGCTGGCAGTAGTGGGTTTATTCATCAAATCTTCGATTGGAATC
>Ga0164313_10006665_pt1 | contig 10170 bp, 8 predicted proteins | sample GuaBasSedimGuay4_FD_113735 | JGI IMG/M metagenome (GOLD analysis project Ga0164313, IMG submission 113735) | Subseafloor sediment microbial communities from Guaymas Basin, Gulf of California, Mexico - Guay4, Core 4569-4, 0-3 cm | ecosystem: Environmental > Aquatic > Marine > Hydrothermal vents >...
ATGTGAGCAGGGCTGAAAAAATGCATGCCCAGCACCCGCGACGGGTCGCTGACGGCGGATGCGATGGCTTCAATATCCAGGTAGGACGTATTGGTTGCCAGTATGGCACCGGGTTTGCAGTGTTGGTCCAGTGAGCTGAAAATGCTGTGTTTGACCTCAAGATTCTCAAAGGCGGCTTCGATGACCAGGTCGACATCTGCCAGTGATGCATGATCGCAGCTTCCACTGATCAATTCGAGACGAAGTTGCTGTTGATCCTGGTTAATTCGGCCCTGGGCTGTCATTTTTGCGTAAGTCTTTCCTACGGCTTCAAGTGCCTGATCCAGTTTGTCCTGGTCAGTTTCAATAATCTTTACGGGGATATTCTTGTTGGCAAAGCACATGGCGATGCCACGGCCCATCGTGCCACCACCGATGATGGCGGCCGAGTGAATTTCAGCAGGCTTGTCAGAAACTGAATCCGGTAATTTCGCGGCGGCCCTTTCCGCAAAGAATATATGCCGCAATGCTTTTGATTGAGTGGAGCCCATACAGGCCAGGAATAATTCACGTTCTTTTTTAAGACCTTCTGCGAAAGGGAGCCGGACTGCATTTTTAACCGATTCCAATGCCACCAGTGGTGAGGTTTGCCCCCGGGCTCTTTTGCTAACGCTGGCTTCCCACCTGGCCAGAATTTCCCGGCTTTCAGTTGAGTCCTCCAACCGGGCTGCAGATATACTTTGTCGTACATCGCCTTTTGTTAACACTTGTTCGGCAAATGTCAGTGCCGCCTTCAACAGGTCCTGTTGATCGCTGATCTCGTCAATCACGCCCATCTGCAAGGCTTCTTTGGCCCCGACATGCCGGCCTGAGGTGATCATATCCAGTGCGCTTTCCAGCCCCGCTATACGTGGCAGTCTTTGTGTGCCGCCAGCACCCGGAATCAAGCCGAGATTGACTTCAGGCAGACCGACGCGGGCACCTGGCAGGGCGATACGGTAGCGGCAGGCCAATGCGGTTTCCAGGCCGCCGCCAAGGGCGGTTCCGTGCAAGGCCGCGATAATCGGTTTACTGCAGTTATCCAGTGTTTGCAGGACATCCGGCAGGAATGGCTCGAGCGGAGGCTTGCCAAACTCCGAGATGTCAGCCCCTGCGATGAATGTTCTGCCCGCGCAGATCAGGACAATGGCCTTGATGGCCGGGTCGGCGTCCACAGTGTTAACAGATTCAACCAGACCGCTGCGCACCGACTGGGAAAGCGCATTGACCGGTGGACTGTCGATGGTGATGATTGCGATGTGGCCGTGGCTGGCGATGGAAACGATTGAGTTCATGGGAGGGTCTCTCAGGTATTTGTCGGTTGATTATGCCGTGAAGCGGGTTTTGAGTATTTTGCTGCCGCCGTTGAGGTTACCTTCTGCATTGAGTAACTCCCGGTTGACCCAGGTGGCGGTCTGTAAGGCAATTTCCCGGTATATCCCGCCCACCAATGACTGCGCAGCATAACCCTCCCAGTCATCCGGCAACATGGCGGCAGGCAATTCGGGGTCACTTAGCAATATTCTGCGATATTCCTGCAACATCAGAACCCGCAGCAGAAGTAATGAGTGACCAGTTGGGGGTTTGTCTGTTTGTATTGCACGCAATGCTTTGCGGTACTGGAGGGTGAATTCTTTATAACGTTGCCGCAGGTCATCGAGTTTCCAGCGTGACATAACCAGTTTTTGCAAGCTGCCTGCATTGTCAGCCTGTGCCTGCATGTGCACGGTGCAGTCTTCCAGTTCCAGGTCCGACAACAGCTCATCCAGTGGCGGGCGGTCGTCGCAGGGCAGGGCGTAGACGGCAGCCGCCATGCGTCCATAACCCAGCCATGACAGGCCCCTGTGCAGGGCATCGCGTTTATCTTCCGGTACCAATGAGACAAACAGCAGGGTCCATACACCATCCCAGTCCGGCTTGCCGCTGGCATAAATCCGCCGTGCAGAGCGCTGGTAGTAGTGTTCGCCGGTTTCGGATAAATGGTAGTAACTGCGGCGGCCCTGTTTGCGTGATTCCAGCCAGCCATCCTGCACCAGGCGGAAAACAGCCGTTCGGGTCAGTCGCTCATTAATACCCAGTGGCGCCAGTGCCTGTATGACACTACCAAGCCAGATTTCACCGCCATGCTGGGTGACAACATCACAGAAAAAAGTAAAGACCAGCGCTGTGCTGCTGATATTGCCTTCCTGCATTCTCTCTTGCAGGAACTGATCGAGAGCGCTGGGGTCGAGTGGGCCGGTTGATTGTGAATTCATCGGCTCTGATCAGAACTGATCGAAATCGACAACTATTTTTTCCGAAATAGGGTGTGACTGGCAGGTCAGGATATAACCTTTCTCGATTTCCTCCGGTCGTAATGCCTGGTTCACGTCCATGTCGACCTCACCTTCGATCAGGCGTGCTTTACAGGTGGCGCACACACCACCCTTACAGGAAAATGGTAAATCAACACCATTTCGAAGCCCGGCATCAAGAATATTCTCACCATCGGTGCTCAACTCAAAGCTGTATTCACGACCATCTGAGAGGATACTGACTTCGCTGACCATGCCTTTATATTCCTGCGCTCGGGCATGGTGTCGCTCGATGGCTTTGCGGGCATTTTCAGCGGAGGCGGCAAACAATTCGAAATGGATGTTTTCCTCGGCAACACCTTCGCCGCGCAAGCCGCGTGAAACCTCGGATATCATCGCCTCGGGACCACACAGGAAGAATTCATCGAATCCGCTGATATTGATCAGACGCTGGTTCAGTGCGCCGCCTTTGCGATTGTCCAGGTGGCCACTGAGCAGATCCACTTCCTGTGGTTCACGGCTGAAAATATTGACCCAGTGGAAACGCTCAAGATTGGCGTTTTTCAGGAACGCCAGTTCGTGGCGGAACATCATCGTCGCGGTGCGCTGGTTACCGTAAAGCAGTGTGACCGTGCTGTCCGGTTCGCGTGCCAATACGGTTTTGATGATCGATAGTACCGGTGTAATACCACTGCCTGCGCAGATACACAGGTAATTTTTACTGTGCCCGGGATCGATGCTCGTAAAGAAGTCGCCGCGCGCCGGCATCACATCCAGGGTATCGCCGGTTTTGAGGTGTTCATTGGCCCAGGTGGAAAATACACCGCCTTCAACGTGCTTGATAGCCACGCGTAACTGACCGTCATCCAGGCCCGCACAGATCGAATAGGAACGGCGGACTTCTTCACCGTCAATCTGCTGGTTCAGTGTCAGGTATTGTCCCTGTGTAAACGCAAATGCTTCGGCAAGTTCAACCGGCACATCAAACTCGACCACGACGGCGGATTCGGTGTCCTTGTGCAGGTTTTTAACGTGTAATGGGTGGAATTGGTTGTTCAAGACTTATTACCCTTCATTGTTTAGATACATTTAAAATAGTCAAATGGCTCCAGGCAATCCTGGCACTGGTAGAGTGCTTTGCAGGCAGTGGAGCCGAATTCGGAGATTCGTTTCACATCCCCGCTTCCGCATTGCGGGCATTGAATGTTTTGGGAATCAGCCTGACGCGCAGGCGGGGCGATTCCATAGGCGCGAAGTTTCTCGCGCCCGGCATCACTCATCCAGTCGGTGGTCCAGGCAGGGCTCAGGCTTTGCTGAACCGTGACATGCTGGTAACCGGCGTCAGCAAGTACCGTTTTAATATCTTCCTGCATGACTTCCACTGCAGGGCAGCCGGAGTAAGTGGGTGTAATGGTCACGTTAATCTCATTACCGGCAATCGAAATATCACGCAATACGCCGAGATCCTGCAGGGTCAGCACAGGAATTTCCGGATCGCAGACACTGCTCAATAACTTGAAAAGTGGTGCGGTGTCCGTTTTATCAGTGTCCACTACCATTGCTGACCGGGGTAGTTGCGCTGTAATACCTGCATCTCTGTTAAAAGGAACCCGAGGTGCTCGGTATGCACACCATCGCGGCCACCGGAGATGGACCAACTGTCGTCCGGGATATCCAGCGTCGCTTCCCGCATCACGGCGTACACGGTGGCGGTCCAGTTTTCCTCTAGTGCACGACGGTTAACCGCAATACCGGCATCGACCAGTTGTTGCTCTTCGTCTGAGACATCGAACATTTCAGGAAGGTAACCCCACAAGTCCTTGAATGCCTTTTGCACACGGTCATGACTTTCTTCCGTGCCGTCACCCAGGCGTTTGATCCAGTCTTCACTGCGGCGCAGGTGATAGCGGGATTCCTTGACTGCCTTGGCGGCGATCGCGGCCAGCATCGGATCTTTTGACTGCGCGAGTTCGGTGAAAAAGCCCATATCGTAGACATCCACCAGGAACTGACGTGCCATCGTGAAGGCAAAATCGCCGTTTGGCAGCTCATTGATCAGCAAATTGTGGTACTCACGGCTATCCCTGAGATAAGCGATGTCATCTTCGGAGCGCCCTTTACCTTCAAGTTCGGCGGCATAGGAATAAATCATTCGTGCGCGGCCGATGAAATCCAGTGCGACATTGGTCAAAGCGAGATCTTCTTCGAGAAAGGGCCCGTTGCGGCACCATTCAGACAGCCGGTGGCCCAGTACGACCGAGTCGTCACCGAGTGCGATGCAATAATTAATGAGTGCTGGTTGTAATTCTGTATCCATCATCCCGCTCACATGTTGTCCACTTCTTTTGGAAGCTTGTAGTGGGTGGCATGACGGTAGGGTTTGTCATCCATCGGGTCTAAAAACGATTCCACGTCTTTTTCCTGCGAGGCGGTTATGTCGCTGGAGCGGACCACCCAGATACTAACGCCTTCGCTGCGACGCAAATACACGTCCCGGGCATATTCCAGCGCCTGTTCAGAGTCCTCGGAGTGCAGACTGCCAACATGACGATGGTCCAGACCGCGTTTGGAGCGGATAAATACTTCAAATAAAGGAATTGTTTGTCGTTTTGGGGTTTGTTGGTTCATTTAATTACTCCGGTGTCAGGCGACTTCGCGTGCCTGGCGTTTCAATTCGTAGGCGTGCATGGCGTCACGCACCCACTGGCCCTCGTCCTGGGCGCGCACATGATGTGCCAGGCGCTGGCGGTTACAGGGTCCGTTACCGGAGATGACCTGCATGAATTCATCCCAGTCAATGGCGCCAAAGTCATAAGCACCGCGTTCTTCGTTCCACTTTAAATCCGGATCGGGGATTTCCAGACCAATAAATTCTGCCTGGGGTACCGTCTGGTCAATAAAACGTTGCCGCAATACGTCGTTGCTTTCGCGCTTCAGTTTCCATTTCATCGATTGGCCTGTATGGGCAGAGTCCGTATCGTGTGGTCCGAACATCGTTAGTACCGGCCACCACCAGCGGTTCAGCGCGTCCTGTGCCATGGCCTTTTGTTCGTTGCTGCCGCGCGCCAGCACCATCGTGGCCTCATAGCCCTGGCGCTGGTGGAAGCTTTCTTCCTTGCAAATACGGATCATGGCCCGCGAATAGGGGCCGTAGGATGTGCGTTGTAGTGATACCTGGTTAACAATGGCAGCACCATCCACCAGCCAACCGATCATACCGATATCCGCCCAGGTCAGGCTGGGGTAGTTAAAGATGGAGGCATACTTGGCTTTACCATCGTGCAGCGCCTGGACCATCTCTTCGCGGGTTGCCCCCAGGGTTTCAGCTGCGCTGTAAAGGTACAGGCCGTGACCGCCTTCATCCTGGATCTTTGCCAGCAAGATGACCTTGCGGTGCAACGTCGGTGCACGCGTAATCCAGTTGCCTTCAGGTTGCATACCGATGACTTCGGAATGAGCGTGCTGGGACATTTGCCGAAGCACGGTTTTTCTGAAAGCATCAGGCATCCAGTCTCTTGGCTCGATGCGTTGCTCATTGGCAATCTTGTCTTCAAAAGTGGTCAGTTGAGGATCGATCTGTGTGGTGTTTTCAGTCATGTGGCTTACCAGAATCCAGCAATACGATTATTGATATTGATTGATACGAATATAGTAACAAAGAATTTATAAGTGTATCACTTTCAGGTGGTGCTTGTTAACCGATGGGATATATTCAGCGGGGCCGGGTCGGCCCCGTTTTATTGAATGCCGAGGCGCTGCATTCTGCGCCACAGCGTTGTGCGGTCTATGCCCATGATCCTGGCTGCCTCGGTCTTGCTGCCATTGGCCTGGGACATTGCTTCATTGATCTCATGGCTTTGCAAAAGCCGCTTGTTTTCAGTCGCATCATCGCTTTCTTCATAATCGAAAAACTGAACAATGTCCTGGGGCAGGCTTGCCACTACCATCTTCTTGTTGATGGAACAGATAATGCCATGTTCAATTGCATTTTCCAGTTCCCTGACATTACCTGGCCACGGGTAGTCCATTAGCATTTTCAGGGCTTCCGGTTCAATCTCAACATCATCGGGGTAGCCGCGCGCAGCCAGGCGATTGCAAAAATAGTGGGCTAATAACGGAATATCGCCTGGTCGATCATGCAAGGTTGGAATGGTCAGGGGTATAACGGCCAGTCGATAAAACAGGTCTGCGCGAAACTTGCCATGATCGACGAGTTCGCGAAGATTTTGATTTGAAGCGGCAATGATGCGCACATTAATCTTGATAGTTTTGTCAGACCCTACCATTTCCAGTTCCTGGTCCTGGATAACACGCAGTAATTTTGCCTGCAGGTGTAGCGGGATTTCACTGACTTCATCCAGGAACAGAGTCCCGTGGTTTGCCGCCTGGAAGCGGCCAAGCCGGTCGGATGAGGCATCGGTAAAAGCCCCTTTCACATGACCAAACAGTTCTGATTCAATCAGGGTGCCAAGTATTGCGGCACAGTTAATTTCAACAAATGACTGCGCGGCGCGATCGCTGAGTTGGTGCACCATTCGTGCGATCAGCGTCTTGCCGGTACCCGATTCGCCCTGCACCAGGACCGAGGCAATACTCGGAGCAATGGTATGGACCCTTTCCATGATTTCCAGCATGCGCGGATCATTGCTTTTAAAATCGGTATGTTTGGTTTTATAGGTAGCTTCAAGTATTCGTTGTTCTGTACGGTCCCGAATCAGGATTAAGCGTACATCCTTGTTCTGGCTTTGGCATTGCACCATGCCGGTATGGAATTCAATATAACGTTCACCTTTACGGTGCGGGATTTTTTCTTCGAAAGTGACAAATTTGCCTGTAGGCATGCTGGCAGCATCAATTTCACCCGCATCTATGGCGGCCCTAAGCGATCTGCGTTTTATACTGAATTTTCCGATTTTATCTACATGGTTCAGTTTGTCAGAGGTTTTCAGATTCAGTAACTTGCGTGCCGATGGATTGCTGTAGTAGATAACACCCTGTTTATCACTGATGATCACACCCTCATCAATTACGCCGATGACCGCTTCCAGCATTGGGTATAGAAATTCGTTATCGGACATAGCGTTATTCCGGGTTCTGGTTGACGAGTGAAGAATCCCGAGTGTTGCATAAGTCAATTAGTGTTGCAACATTATGAGCAATATGTAATTCTGTATTATCTTGTTTAATCAGCATGTTATATTTATATTAATATTTTATAAAGTGCAACACTATGCAACGTTGTGATTTATTATGCAGTTAAAAATCAACAACTTATGGTTTGGTATGATATTTGCATAATTTCATTGTTACCCTAAACAATTTACAGGCAATTATGGAGAACCTTGATAACTCGAAAGTATTAGGAATAAACTGGGGGTCCTTTGATGTATTCTCTATTGATCTGCGGTTGTTGTTAAAACTCATGGTAGCTAGCTAAATGAATATAAAAATAACGGGTTTAATTATCCTTGGATGTGTCATTTCAGTCACTGCGTTCATGCAACCTTCCGGGGCGCAATCATCCGGGGCACAATCATCCGGGCAAGGCACTTATTATTATGACAGTAGTGGTCAGGTTGTTTCTGGCGTGCCGGCAGCCGCCGCGGTCATAACAGTCGGCCAGCGTCAGACCGGTGTTTCAACCATCCTGAGTGCCAGCGTTGTTCCCTATAGAGAAGTCACCTTCACGGCTGAAGTTTCGGGGCGCGTTGAATATATCGCCGGACGAGAGGGTGATCGGTTTAGTCAGCAGGAAGTACTGGTTGCCATCGGCACAGAAAAATTACTGGCCCGTCGCGGTCAAGTGGTGGCAAATCTGAATAATGCCAACCTGGCCCTGCAGAATTCACAAATGCAGTATGGGCGTGAGATGTGGTCGCCAAAATCCCGCGATGTCAACAAAATGCCCGGGATGGGTATGCCTTCGATGTTTGATCAGATGTTTACCCGCAATGTGGCCAGTGGCCTGGGATATGGCAATCCATTTCTGGAAAGGTATAGCGATCTTTATTCTTCAGGCACGCAAATGGGGCAAGCCCAGGGCCTGCACCTTGCCGCGTTATCCAAATTACGTGAAATCGATGCGAACCTCAGGGACACCCGCACAGTGTCACCGTTCAACGGCGTGATCATAGAAAAAATGGTGGAAGCCGGTGATACGGTGCAACCGGGTCAACCGTTACTCAAGTTCGCAGATCTGTCCAATCTTCAATTGTCGGTGGAAGTACCATCGCGATTGATCCACGTGATGGAGCAGGGCATGGTGGTGCCCGCCATGCTGGATTTTAATCATCAGTATGTTGATGTGCGCCTGGCGCAAATTTACCCGGTGGGTAATGCCCAGCGCCACACCATCACCGTCAAGTTTGACCTTCCCATTGGAATTTCGGCATGGCCGGGAACCTACGCTGAAATCATGTTGCCCGATAGCGGCGATACCAACGAAACCCTGATCGAGATACCAGAAAGTGCCGTCGTGAGACGTGGCAGTTTACCGGTTGTTTATGCGATCAAAGGTGATCGCCGGGAATTGCGCCTGGTGCGCCTCGGTGCAAGCTATGCAGCAGGGCGTGTCACTGTGCTCGCCGGACTGGAAGCAGGTGAACAGGTGCTGGTAAACCCGCCGGCCGGGGTGACTTCGGGTTGGCACAAGAAACCCGGTGGCATCGAGCCTTACTAAAGGCTTCGGGCAATAAAGAGAAAAAAGTAAATGCAGATTGAAATATGACTGATATTAATCAACAGACATCAGGCGAAGAGACTAAAAAACTAGGCATTGCCGGCAATATTGCCAAGCAGTTCATTGTTTCTCCCGTCACTCCTCTATTGATGTTTGCGTTTCTCGCCATTGGCGTGATCGGTTTGATGCTGACGCCGCGTCAGGAAGACCCGAAAATATCCGTACCGATGGTGGATGTGTACATCCAGTACCCCGGAGCATCTGCTGAACAGGTTTCCAGCCTGGTGACAGAACCATTCGAACGCTTGCTGAGTGAATTGGATGGCGTTCGTCATGTGTATTCAGCGACACAACGTGGTTCCACCATCGTGACCGTCCAGTTTAAAGTCGGTGAAGACTTTGGTCATTCCATCGTCAAAGTACATGAAAAGATTCAAGCCAATATTGACAGGACTCCGCCAGGCGTTTCAGTACCGCTGGTAAAACCTGTCGGCATTGATGATGTTCCTATTGTAACGATAACGCTCTGGTCAGACCCGCAAAAGGGTGGGATTGATGATGGCACTTTAAGAATGCTGGCATTTGATGTATTGCAGCAGCTCCAGTCGTTGCCCAATACCGGTAATAGTTTTGTCGTCGGCGGCCGTGCAGATCAGATTCGTATTGAAGTCTCACCTGAACGCCTGAATGGCTTTGATATCTCACTTGCGCAGGTGGCACGAACCATTCGCACCGCAAATTCAGAGCTTGAAATCGGCTATATCGAAGGCGGCAATACATCTTTTAAGGTATTTAGTGGTGCCTTTCTGTCCACGGCGGAGGAGATTTCCAGGCTGGTAATCGGCGTGCACGATGGTGCCCCTGTTTATGTTCGGGACATCGCACAGGTCATGCACTACCCGGAAGAGACCAAACAACTGGTGAGTTACTACACCGGTGTTGCCAACGCGGATCCAAGGCAGGCAAATGGTGAAGCTGCAGTTACCATTGCAATCGCCAAAAAAATCGACACCAATGGCGTGACGGTCGCCGATTCTATTTTGAACAAGCTGGACTCATTAAAAGGTTATATCATCCCGGCAAACGTCCATGTCGAGATCACCCGTAATTATGGAAAATCCGCCAACGATAAAGTCAATGAGCTGTTAGTCGCGTTATTTGAGGCGTCATTGGCTGTCA
>Ga0164313_10006666_pt1 | contig 10168 bp, 9 predicted proteins | sample GuaBasSedimGuay4_FD_113735 | JGI IMG/M metagenome (GOLD analysis project Ga0164313, IMG submission 113735) | Subseafloor sediment microbial communities from Guaymas Basin, Gulf of California, Mexico - Guay4, Core 4569-4, 0-3 cm | ecosystem: Environmental > Aquatic > Marine > Hydrothermal vents >...
GTGGCCCATTTCCTGTTATTACTCCCTGTTTTTGCTTTTAGTTCGAATGCCGACAGTTTACAATACATTGTTGGGTTTGGAATTGGAACAGTATTGGCCATGACCGCTTATGCCATTGTTTTGGGAAAGTTGACCAAAATTTCGAAACATCACCATAACGATTCATTCTTTAAAGGAATCCGTATGACGGGTGGACTATTCGCTATTATTATTGGATTGTATTGGTTGTATTCGGGGTTTTAATCCAGAAAATCCATGAATTTTCTGCGAATATCCCGACAACATTTGTCGGGACGCTTCGCTTTTGTATAAATAAGGCGGACTAACAGATATCTGCTAAATGTTATCCAATAATCCAGAACTCCGATTGACCAGCCGACTCCTCACCGGACCGGGTTCTTCGTGTTTTAAGCGCTTTTCAATTTCGATAAATTCATTGGCTATTTTATTGAATTTTTCACTTTTCATAAAGCAATCCAGCCATTCGGTAAAATCTATTAACTCAGGGTCGGATTTCGAATAGTCAAAAAATTCAGTCAACATGGTTCGGTCCCAGTTTGATCCTTCCCATTTGTCAAATTCAAGCAATTCTTTTTCTAAAAAATAGTCCAACAGATAAGTATTCGAAACAAAGGTTTGAAGTGCCTTTTTTTCGACTTTTCGCATGTTTCCGGTTTTAAAGAGAATGATTGTCCATTCAAACAAAAAAATCGGATACCCAATATCATCTGAAAAGGTTCTGTCGAACCACCTTAAATACCGTAACCCTGCTTTGTAGTCACTTATTTTAATAAAAAGCTCGGGGGGTAAATACCGAAGCCCTCTGCCATCATGATGATATCCACCCCAGTATTTCTTATCTGCAGCAAGTTCTTTTCTTATTCTTGCTATTTTGTTTCGAACTCTTTCGATTTGTTTGGGTGTCATGTTGCAATATTATATTATCCTCAAAAATAGGACAGTTTAGAAATCGATAAAAACGGCAATTCTAAAGCACAAAATACTTTCCGGTCGGGAAAATTTCCCCTCGAAGGCAGTATTAAAATCGCATAAACTCTTTTGGTTAACCCTTTGGAGCAGGATTTTGTTTAACCCCCCATGGTTTCTAAGGGGCAGGCATCTGCTTCATTTCCGATAGCTATCAGAAGGGTGCTACGCACCGTATGAAGGCTATTTATTGTAAGTAGTTTTTATTTTAATTTCCGTGCTTAATTCTTTTTTTAATGAGTATTGTTTGTCCAAGATGATAGTAAGTATGCTCTATCATTACGTCAATATTTCTATAATAAGTTCCATATCTTTCGTCAACAAAGTTGCTCAATAATTTTTCATCGCTCATATTTTCGACAAGTCTTATAAATTTTTCAGAATCAGAGCAAAATCTGTCCACTAAATTTCTCCAGTCCTCCTTTGATTTGATAGGTGGTGAATCAAAACTAAATTTGTCTTTAATATCAAGAGAGCCACCTTCAAGTACTTTTGTCACTCCAGCAATATAATAATGAATATGAAAAGTCAAGTCAGCAATAGTATTGAAATCATCTACTTTTTGAATAGCGTAATTCCAGTCCAAATCAAAAATTTGTTCTTTAAAATTAGTTCCTACAACCCACTTTCCTTCTGTAAAAACTTCTTTAAGGCGATTGGTTAAATATTCATTTAATTTCATTTTTTCAATACTAAATTTAGTTTTAAAAGCAGTGTTCTCTAATTATTTAGTAGAGTAGAGCTTGATTGCTCTACTATTATTCAATACGAATAAAACAATCAGCACCCCCTTCATCAAACCGTTACAACCATCCCCTCTTGCTGGCTCAAGCTATGCTTGCCCTCCCTCACACAGCCTGGCCCGATTTTAAATCGGGAGCTTACCGATAGCCTTCTTCAGTTGACTTTCACAATAATCTACCCGGACAAAGTATGAACAGTTGGCGAAAACATATCACTATGACCTTCACTTATTATTTGGACAACAGTATAACTACATCTAAACAACTGAAGCAATCTCATGGCTTTTATCAGGGGAAACCGTATAGTAAAAAAAAGCCCGGTCATCGTTTTTATAATTATTGTGTGCAATTTTAAAAAGATCACGGTTGCCATTCGCCCTTAGATCAGCATCGGTTTTATGATCTCCCCAAATTGAAATGCCTATCGGCATGTTTTCAAAACCTTCGAATGGGATTTGCACCAATCCGTTGGTGGCAACATTCATTTCAAAATTATCGTAAATTGTTTCTAGCCTATCTAGCCGTAAACTCGGTTCACCACCGACGATGGTCATAAAATTGGCCCCTCTATTTTTCTCTTTTTCAACGAATTCATAAAAAGCAAAATCTAAATTATCATTGCTATTAATAATATTATCCATTCCCTCTTCGAAATAATAACAGCCGGAACACCATAAATTACACTCATGTGTGAGATCAAAAGAAATTGAACGAAGCGACCCTGCATTTCTAATTTGAGAATAAAGGTCTTTTCCTTTTGGTAAGAGCCTTAACCATCTTTGGTTAAAACCAGGATGAAAAGTGCAATTAATTATTATTCCACTTTTTATGGAAAATGACCATTAATGTGCTTCTTCATCCGGACCAAGCGGAACGGTCTGAGGTACAAAATCAGCTTCGAACGCAGGATTGCTGTAGTCATACGGCCAACGGTGTACTTCCGGAATCTTTCCATACCAATTTCCATGTACGTGCTCAACCGGAGTTGTCCATTCCAAAGTATTCGATTTCCAGGGATTTTGAGGTGCTTTTTGTCCGTTAAATATCGAATTAAAGAAATTGAACAGAAAAACAACTTGGGCAATACCACCTAGTATGGCAAAAAGGGTAACCAATTGGTTCAGGTCAACAAAATTCTCGAACATCGGATAGTCAGAATAACTGTAATACCTTCTCGGTGCCCCTGCCAATCCTAAAAAATGCATTGGGAAAAATACGCCATATCCTGCAATTATAGTCAACCAAAAATGGAGATAGCCCATTTTATTATTCATCATCCGGCCGAACATTTTAGGGAACCAATGATAAACCCCGGCAAACATGCCAAAGATGGCCGACAATCCCATTACAATATGAAAATGACCTACCACAAAATAAGTGTCATGAACGTTGATATCAAGTGCCGAATCGGCAAGGATAATTCCGGTAAGCCCGCCACTTACAAAAGTAGAAACCAACCCGATTGAAAATAGCATGCCCGGCGTGTAAACAATATTTCCACGCCAAAGCGTTGTTAAATAATTAAATGTTTTAACTGCAGAAGGAATAGCGATTAATAATGTTGTAAACACGAATACCGAACCGAGAAATGGGCTCATACCGGATACAAACATGTGGTGCCCCCAAACAATAAACGAGAGGAAACCAATGGCAATCAGCGAGCCGATCATAGCCCGGTAACCGAAAATTGGTTTTCGGGTATTTGTTGAAATAACTTCTGAAGTAATCCCCAATGCAGGGAGTAAAACAATATAAACCTCGGGATGGCCCAAAAACCAGAATAAGTGTTCATATAAAATCGGGGAACCACCGGTTTGTTCCAATACCTCTCCGGCAATAACAATATCTGAGAGGTAAAAAGCCGTGCCCATGGTACGGTCCATAATCAGCAATAAAACCGCTGAGAACAATACAGGAAAAGAAAGTACCCCAATAATTGCCGTTATTAAAAAAGCCCAAATAGTTAAAGGCATGCGGGTCATTTTCATTCCTTTTGTCCTTAAATTAAGGATGGTGACGATGTAATTTAAACTACCGAGCAACGATGAAACGATGAATAAAGCCATACTCACCAACCACCAGGTCATTCCTGCGCCAGATCCCGGCATTGCTTGCGGAAGGGCAGATAGGGGGGGATAAATTGTCCAACCTCCGGATGCGGCACCACTTTCGAGGAACAATGATAAAAACATAATAACCGATGAAACAAAGAAGAACCAATACGACAGCATATTCAAAAATCCGGAAGCCATGTCGCGGGCACCAATCTGCATAGGAATTAGCAGGTTGCTAAAAGTTCCACTTAACCCTCCAGTCAATACAAAGAACACCATAATAGTTCCGTGAATGGTCACTAGTGATAGGTACATATTTTTGTCTAAAACACCTCCTGGAGCCCATTTGTCACCTAAAAAGGCATTCAGGATAGCAAAACTCTCGCCGTCCCATCCCAATTGCAAGCGGAAAAATATCGAAAGCATCATTCCAACGACTGCCATAAAAACAGCAGTAATTAAAAATTGTTTCGAGATCATTTTATGATCCATGCTAAAAACATACTTCGATACAAATGTTTCGGTATGCCCGGCGTGGGCGTGTGCATGGGCTTCAGCTAAAGTGCTCATAGATAAATCGTTTAATTTTCGACTAGTTGAATATTGTCATCCTGCAAAGTGGTTTCAGTAATAAAAGGCTTTTGTTCATCCACCCATTTTTGATAGTCTTCGGGAGAATCAACAATTACATCCATTTGCATATTGTAATGCGCTGCCCCGCAAACTTTATTGCACATTAAAATGTAATTAAATTCCGGGTTATTTAATTTATTCCTCATTTCGGCAGTTGTTATGGTTGGTGTCATTACAAATCGTGTAACGTCACCGGGAACCGAATTCATCTGCAATCGAAAATGAGGCATGTAGGCACTATGTATTACGTCTTGCGATCGAAACAAAAATTCAATTTCGGTATTTACCGGAATATGCATTTCGCCTTTAACCACATGATCATCTTTTCCGGTTTGCAAACCTGCATTCTTTAATTGAATATCCACAATACGAGCCCGTAAACGTTTATTTTTAGCCAGGGAATGCTCTAATTCCTTTCGTTTGCCGTCAGGTAAAATGGTTTCTAATTTTTGTTCTTGCCTGATAATGGTTTCTTCATATTCTGCAAGTTTATCAGCAGTTGATTCATCTGAAATAATTCCTAACGGATTGGTACCTGAAACCAACAGGTAATTCGATTTTCCCAACTGGTCATCTTTTCCGGTGTACCTCGCCGTCCAGTCAAATTGTTTTGAGTAAAGCTCAATGGTAATAGCGTTTTCTCCTTTAGGTTTTTGTATTTCGCTCCAGGTAATCAATCCGAAAATAATAACAGCTGCCAAAACAACTGACGGGACGATTGTCCAGATAAATTCGAGTTTGTTGTTATGCGGATAGAAATAAGCTTTTGTTCCGGCCCGGTAATAGTATTTCCATGCAAAAACGAAAAGCGCAGTATGTATCCCAAAAAACACGGTAAATAACAATGCCCAGTTAAAGTTGAATAGCTGATCGATGGCAGCACCATGTTCAGAAGCAGCTTCTGGAAGCATATATGGTCCCCAATGCACAATTTGCCAAATCACAAACCCAAAATACGCAAATAGCGAAACCAGCATCAAAGATGCATTCAATCTATTGTCGGCATCCGAAATTTCTTCTTCCTTTATATTCCTAACCTTACTGGATAACTGGTAAATGCGCATTAATTGAGCCAAAGCAATAACAGCAAGGGCAACAATCAGCACCACAAAAATGCGATTCATAATTTAGTATTTCTAAGTTTTGCTTAAACTGGTAAAAATCAATAAAAGGCGTTCAAACTTTTATTGCTTGCAATATAAAAGAAGTATTTTAATCTCCAAAAATTAAATTTCGTGATGTACACTTTCATCCTTATAAGGATGGTGTACCGGTGTGAGCGGAGCTTTGGATAAAGTGGTAAATACCACATAAATAAAACCACCTAAAAAGCCAAGCATAGTACCAAAATGTACCCAACTTAAATGCCCGTGTTCAAATAAAACACCCGGAATAAACAATAAATATGCATCGAGCCAATGACCAAGAAAAATAACAATACCCATTATTGCCAGGTATTTTCTGTTTCTTTTACTATCGCGCGACATTAAAATAAGCATAGGGGCAATAAAATTAATTGCCATGGTAAAGAAAAACAAGAATTGATAATTCTCAATCCTGTTCACATAATAAATAACTTCTTCGGCCATATCGGCGTACCATATCAACATGAATTGTGAAAACCATAAGTAAGTCCATAGAAAACTTAATGCAAACATCCATTTCCCTAAGTCCTGTAAATGGTTTTTGTTTACCTGTGGAAGATGACCTTTACTTTTAAGATAGAGTGTTAGCAGTATCGTTACAGTAATCGCCATTAGCCACATACCGCTTAACACGTACCAGCCAAATAAAGTAGAGAACCAGTGCGTATCAATCGACATAATCCAATCCCACGAAAGTGTTGAAGAAAAAACAGCAAACAACACGAGGAATATACCGGCTTGCCCATAGTTTTTATAATGGATTTTCAGGTCTTCTCTTTTATCTTCAGCAAGTGAACGTTTGCGGTACAGCATTGCAAAACCAATAAATACCGCAAGGTAAACGAGGGTCCTTGCCCAGAAAAACGGAATATTAAGGTAGGCTTGTTTAGCCGCAATAATTGGGTCGTAATGATCGCCTCCTTCAATAAATAATTCAGGGTTCATCCAGGGATAAATAGTATGAAGCTGAAATGAACCGGCAGCAAAAACAATAACCAGCACAAGAGCGCCCCAGGGCAAAAAACTTATAATAGCTTCGAAAACCCTTTTAACTAAAACCGTCCAGGCGGTTTCTGTTGCGTATTGCAACACCATAAAAAATAAGGTCCCCAACGATATGGAAAAGAAAAAGAAAGCATTAAACAAAATATTAGACCAAAACATATTGTGATGATGCGAATGATCGGTAAAATAATTTATACCAAGTGAAATAACACCAATAGCTATAAGTGTAAGGCTTAATGTTTTGGCTTTTTTAGAAAACGTAAATTCCATTTTCGATCTGTTTTTCTTTTCTAACTAAATAGTTCTATTGTTCAAGTTCTTCTTCAGCCGGCTTCGTCATACTTCCGCCATTTTGTAAATACTTTACATACTGAATAACCGTCCATCTTTCTTTTTGGCTCAACTGCGATGCATGCGAACCCATCATTCCTTTTCCGAACGTAAGTGTATGGTACATTTTACCTTCGGATAAGTTTTTTACAGCATTTCCATTGTAGGCAGGCGGTGGCGGATAATCGGCCTTTGTGGGTATAGCACCATCCCCTTGTCCGGTTTTGCCATGACAATGGATACAAAAGTTTTTATATATTTTTTTTCCTTCCGCAACGGTGTTTTCATCCATCGGAACAGGGCTCATATTCTCTGCAGATAACTCATACCCCTCAAATGAATTCTCATAAACATAGGGATAGTTATACATTTCTTCTGCGGCATTGGCTGTAAACACAATGGTTCCTTCAACCGGAAGCCGGGCGCTCATTTGATTTGGGTTTTCGTAATCGACGTATGGTTCGATCGAAGGCGAACGGTACATATCGGGCATATATTCAACTCCGGGGCTATTGTTGTCCGACACCCCGCAAGATGCCAGCACAAGCAATACAATCGAAGCCAATCCCAAACGTATATTTATTTTGTTGTACACCTTCATTTAAAATTCTTTTTGATTGAGTTCAACAATATTTGTGTCTTTTAGTAGTTCTTCAACCTTGTTATCGGTTAATTCAGGATTTTCCGACTTTAGTATTTTAATGGCAAAATGGTCGTCGGTTGTCCGGGGGTCTGGATTTTCTGCTGGCATACCGGGCAATGTTTTATTACGTATCAGGTATGTTAAAGACATTCCATGAGCAGCAAACAATACCGTAAATTCAAATGTAACCGGAATAAATGCCGGCAAGTTGAATAACAAGTTTTGGTTCGGTTTCCCACCTATATCCATCGGCCAGTCACCAATCATAAAATACTGGAATCCAACCAAGGCTAAGATTAATCCGGTTATTCCAAATATAAAAGCAACAATGCCCAAACGGGTTTGTTTTACACCGATAATCGGATCCAATCCATGTACCGGAAACGGGGAAAACACATCGTTTACCTTTATGCCTCCCTCAACTAATTTTTTGGCCGCACCTTTCAGGTCGTCATCATCGTTGTAAAGTGCGTAATATACCTTATCAGCCATTTTTAATTCTTTTTCTTCAGCAGTTATTTTTTAACATATTTTTCTCCATTCGATTTTAAAATCGATTTCAATTCGTTTAGTGCCAACACCGGGAAGTAGCGGGCAAAAAGCAAGAACATAAACATAAAAATGCCCAATGTTCCAATAAATACTCCGAGGTCAGTCCAGGTGGGGTAAAACATCGACCAACTCGATGGCAAATAATCCCTATGAACCGAAGTAACAATAATAACAAAGCGCTCGAACCACATTCCTGTATTAATAATAAGTGCCATTATGAATGTGAACATCAGGTTTGTCCTTAATTTTTTAAACCAAAATAACTGGGGCGAAATAACATTAGCCGACATCATGATAAGGTATGCCCACCAATATTTACCCGTTGCCCGGTTAAGAAATGCATAAGATTCGTACTCTACACCCGAATACCACGAAACAAACATTTCGGTAATGTAGGCGATACCAACAATCGAACCTGTTACAATAATTACGATATTCATGTATTCAATATGCTTAATCGTAATATAATCTTCTAGGTGCATGACTTTGCGCATGACCAATAGTAAAGTCAGCACCATGGCGAAACCTGAAAATACCGCTCCGGAAACAAAATAGGGAGGGAAAATTGTGGTGTGCCATCCTGGAACTATCGAAGTAGCAAAGTCAAACGATACAATGGAGTGCACAGAAAATACAAGCGGTGTAGCCAATCCTGCCAATACAAGGGAAACTTCTTCGAACCTGTTCCAGTGTTTGGCTTTTCCCGACCATCCAAAACTCAATATCCCGTAAACTTTTCTCATTACCGGACTCTTAACTTTATCACGGATGGTTGCAAAATCGGGGATTAATCCGATATACCAGAAAATAAGTGATACCGAGAAATAGGTTGATATAGCAAACACATCCCACAGTAGTGGTGAATTAAAGTTTACCCACAACGAACCAAATTGATTTGGAAGCGGAAAAACGAAGTATGCCAACCATATACGGCCCATGTGAATTGCAGGAAATAAAGCTGCCATCATTACTGCAAATATGGTCATTGCTTCTGCCGAGCGGTTAATGGCCATACGCCACCGTTGGCGAAAAAGCAAAAGTACTGCAGAAATCAGGGTTCCGGCGTGTCCAATACCAACCCACCATACAAAGTTGGTGATGTCCCATGCCCAACCCACTGTTTTATTCAAACCCCAGGTGCCGATACCTACTCCAATTAAGTATAATATATTTCCGATTCCCCATAAGGCGATGAGACCGGAAATGGTCAATAGTATATACCAGCCTTTCGGTGCTTTATTCTCAATTGGAGATACAATATCATTGGTGATATCTCCATAGGACTTTTCACCTAGAATGAGTGGTTGTCTTATTTCTGATAATTTATGCATCCTTTATGGCCTATTAAGCGTTTTGTTCTTTATTATCTTCTATGTTCCGCACTTTGGTCATGTAATAAACGTTGGGTTGAATACCGATTTCTTCCAATGCAAGATAAGCGCGATCGTCATGCGTATTTTTGCGAACAACTGTATTCTTATCATTTAAATCTCCAAAAGTGATGGCGTTGGTCGGACAAGCTTCGGCACAAGCGGTTTCTATAGCGCCATCCTGTACAGGAGTACCTGCATTTTTAGCGTCTAATTTACCGGCTTGTATGCGTTGTACACACATCGAGCATTTTTCCATTACACCACGGCTTCGAACCACAACATCGGGGTTCAATACCATTCTCGAAAAGCTGTCTTGTGCAGGGTTTACTTCAGCAAATTTGCTGTAGCCGTTGTAATTAAACCAGTTGAACCTTCGTACTTTATAAGGGCAGTTGTTTGCGCAATAACGTGTTCCGATACAACGGTTATACGTCATTTGGTTTAAACCTTCGAAGCTATGAGTGGTTGCTGCAACCGGACAAACCGTTTCACATGGTGCATGGTTACAATGCTGACACATCATAGGCATGTGTACCGTACGTGGACTGTTCGAGGGGACTTCCATTTGAGCATACATCTCAACCTGGCCCAATCCTTCTTCTTCCCCTTTTTCCTTGGTCATGTCAGAAGTAAAATAGCGGTCGATACGCATCCAGTGCATATCGCGTGCTCTTCTTACTTCATCTTTACCCACAACAGGAAC
>Ga0164313_10006668_pt1 | contig 10167 bp, 20 predicted proteins | sample GuaBasSedimGuay4_FD_113735 | JGI IMG/M metagenome (GOLD analysis project Ga0164313, IMG submission 113735) | Subseafloor sediment microbial communities from Guaymas Basin, Gulf of California, Mexico - Guay4, Core 4569-4, 0-3 cm | ecosystem: Environmental > Aquatic > Marine > Hydrothermal vents...
ATTGCATGGGTTAAAGCCAAAACTGGACAGGAGATTACTCTGCGATGAAAATTTTAATAAATAGGGAATACATCTGGAGATGGACATGCCCGGAATGTCAAACTGAAATGACTTCAACATCAAATATGGAAGCAGATACCAGAATTGTATGTGATATATGTGAATTCAAAACCAAGGATTTCGATATAGTAAAGCTGAGTTCTCTGGAAGATAATTTTATTACTCAAAACAAAAAAGAGTATATAGCCTGGAACGAAACACAGACCACTGAACTTGGCAGATCTTTGTCATATACAGATGCAGTTAATATGGTGATGGTGTATGCAGCGGGCTTGGGGAAGAAGATCGGGGTATAATTTGCTCCTGACATTAAAAAGTTGCGTACAGTACCACATAAAAAATAATTCTACGCAATCTAAAAGGGCAAAAAATGGTGATAAAGGAGAATATGCTGGAGATTGAGGAAGAAATAGGTGATTGTTACCAGGTTAACGCCAACGTACTGTTAGATAGAGCACTTGGTCATGGAATTGGCAGCCTCAAAAATGTAAAGTTGGTTCATGGGATAGTTTATAAAGATCGACATGGGCATTGTTGGATTGAAGAAGGTGATTTTTGTTATGATTATTCCAATGGTAATGAAATAATAATGCCAACTGTTCTTTATTATAGACTTGGCAGCATAAAATTATCTGAGTGCTATAAATATACTATACAACAAGCCAGAAAATTTTTATTGGGTACCGGACACTTTGGGCCCTGGGAGGGTTTAGATGAAATACGTTTTTGACTGCGGATGTATTGTGCCTGGGGATAAAGTGGTTCGGAATAGGAGAAGACAGAAAACCTGCCCGAAGCATCCAAAAGGACGGATTACACATAAAGTTGGTGTCTGTCTGAATGCGGAGTGCAAGATAACATTTATGTATAAAAAGAATGGGCCGGACAGGGACTTCTGTGATGATTGTAATCATATAAAATATTTAGCTTCTCAATCTGATATGTATAAGAAGAAGGTAGATAAATTTCGTGGGGTGCCAGTTACAAGATATCGGCATCCATGTAAAAGGTTCTACACGTTGTGCGGTAAATTTTGTGTAAAACCATATTTCCCATGTAAAATGTATAAGGAATAATTATGATAGAAACTTGCGAGAGATGCAACCAATTAATAATGTCAATGTCCGGGGAATGCAACTGCAAAAAGTTTGTTATAGTAGACGAGACTGGTGAAACTTATGATGTATATGCTCCGACTAAGGAGTGCGCAGCTTTACGGTACGCAGAAGATAGTAATCGTGAAAATGATTATTACTTAATGGACTCTTCGGTGGATATTTTAGTGGAGGGGACGGCGTATCGAATTGGAGCAGAACCGGATGTGCATTACACAGCGAATGAATTAAATGAGCAGGGTGGGCATACAGTATGATTATGAGTAAAAAATTTCAGCTAATTAGTTTTTTAATGTTTCCTATTCACATACTATGTATGGGTTTTATGTGTTTAACTTTTGGGTACCGACCAACGCATGAGATCTTACGCATTTACAGAGAACTGATGGTCAAACGGCGTGATCATAGTATACTTATTTATAATAAATTACTTGCGAGGAGAAATGCCATGGGTGGAGCGGCGCATGACGTAATGACTGGTATTGCATGTCAAGAATGTGGGCAATGGATGGAAGATATGTTTAAAGACGACGAGTTAAATAATAAGCTATGGGATAATCCGCCGGGGTATCCGAGAACCTGCAAGGACTGTATAAATGGAGCGAAGAAACGTAAATATGACACCCGAGGAAAGAAGAGTAAAAAAAATAAGAGATTGTTTAAAGGTAAATGATTGTATTGATGATGCTCAATTATTGAGAGCAACTGATGGTACTTGGTTACAATTAAGCTCTACGATTGCTGTATATATTGAAATATCGGCTGAGTGGATTGCAAAACAGATTACCAAACTTATGGGGGACAAATAACGATGTCTATAATTAACGTGGACTTTTTACCCTTACCAGAAGGAAAATGTGCTTTTTGTGCAGAGGCGAAAGAATGTCCAATGAAAGAAATGTTAACAAAACACCGGGAGAACGCTTTACATTACGGTGAATTATATGAATGTTCCAGACCAGATTTGTGGGATTTGGAAGCTATTGACGAGCCAGAATTTATTGCTGATTACATGACCTGGTGTCCAATGTACACTAAATAATAAGGAGAAAAATTATGAGCTTCTCACAGGTACCTATGAAACTATCAAGTTTAGCCGCTCGTGCAGGAGAGGCAAAAGAGGCTACCAAGGACAACGTACAAAAATTATTATGGGAGGGTATGAGATCGGAATTAAAACAACTGCAACATACCACAAACAATTTACTACAGGAGAGTACGGTAGGAGCGGACGGCCCAGGATGTGCAGAAGACCTGGACGAAGTTCTTGACGTAAAGGCTACACTCTGCCCAAAATGTGAGAATGATCTATTATCTATTAAAGGATTATGCGAAGATCAGGATGGTGTTCGAGAATCCAAATACTGCCCCTTATGTCATATAAGATACAGGTCAACCGCAAGTGGATTGGTAAGAACACGATCATAAATTTAACAGGGGGAAAAATGATTAAAGGAATATTATTATTAAATGTGTATAAGTTTACCGGAGCTGAGATAGGGGAACTTCGAGATGCCGTCAGTAAAAACATGGGAATCCTTGGTATGACTGACCAAGGGTATCTTCCAAAATATGTTGTACGGCGTGAGGGTAACGCTTTAGATACAGCAGCAGACTACCTATATTATGTTACTGAAGGTGAGGAGACGTACATTTTATTCGATGTTGCGGCCATGGACAATTTTGCCCAGAATGAGGTTGACATGGTGGGTTTTGAGGAGGTGTTCGAGGACTCAGATTTAGCAAAATTACTGGCAGATTCTGATGTGGGGCAAACTGTAAAACAGTATAATAGAGCATTACCACACTCTACTATTATTGAACTGGAGATTACTGTACAGGGTGACTACGAAGACGTGGAAGTTAGTATTTATTGCTCAAAGATTTATAAAAAATAACAGGAGAGGGTATGCTTATTGTTGAATCAGTAAAAGTAACGGAAGTACACGAGGACACGCCGGTACACCAGATTTATCACTTATCCCACGCTCTGGAAATACGGCCAGAGGATATGGTATCTAATAACGAGAATCTGATAGCCAGAATAGAAGAAGTGCGAACAGAAGCTTTTTATAATACGTCCGGGGAGAAAGTATTTATTGGGTGGTCAGAAGAGGTGCAGACTGCTTTGGGTTTGCCCTTTGAAGTATTTAACTCCGGTGATTATGACTCTGCTGCTTTGAGTATATTTGTAAGAGATATAACAAACGAGTATAATAAGTTGAATGCCAAATTATCTGAAAAGATAGATCAGTTGCGTAAAAAGACGGCTATTTTACAAGATGAGATTACCATGTATAAAAAGCAATTACATATTAGGAGTTTACAATTTTAAAAGGAGACAAGTATGCAAATGCAAAAGATACGGATTAACACCAAGGGCGGGCTATTAGCTGCTATAGAATGTGCAAAAGATTACATGGGTAAAACTCAAATAGTCCTGGTACGAAAAACAGGTGAATCTGTTTATGATTTATCCTCTCCCTTACACACAGAAAATTTTGGAACACTGCATAAAAAGGTACAGGAAGGTATGATCATAGAAAATGCTAAAACGTACAAAAGGTATTTGCGCAGAATGCAAATGAAAGTTCGCCGGGTTCCTGCCGAGGAGTTACTATGTTAGAAGTGCATTGTAAAATGTGCAATCAATCTTTGGAACTGAGAGTAGAGCAATTCGGATTTGATATAAAAATATACGCAGTACCATGTAGTTGTTTACCCGCAGATGAGGACTGCCCGGAATGTTTACGTCATGAGAATATGATCGAAGATTTGGAAGAAGAGATTGAGCATTTGAACAAAGAAATAAAGAATAAAAATTATGAGGATGCCACCGAATTAATTAATGATTTACAGGCAGAATTAGACATTGCAAAAAATTCTACTTCAAACAAATTAGAAGATATTAAAAAGAGTCTTAGGATTCCGAAAGACGAAGATAAATAAAATAATTCTTGACAAAGTTTTTTATTTATAGTAATATAAAATATGAAAAAAGGGAAACATAAAAACACACGAGGATTAAAAACAGCACCTCCGTGTATAGTCTGTAACAAAGAGATGTTTCCTGATGTATTTAGATTTCGGGGAATGTGTGCTAAGTGCACTCAAGTGCATAAAATTATGAGTAGAAATTTAGCGCATACCGAACTAATTTTAAGACTAATTTATAATGAAAAAGGGGATGGCAATGGACAATGAAAATCAAATTTTGTGGGCGTTAAATCCAGAAGAAATTAAAGGTATGGACATGGATACTTTAATCATGCAACCTGAATTATTATCTGTGTTCAGCATACAGTTGGAATCTATCAAAGATACCAAACTTGCTGTTATAGAAGCTCAAGTAGGCCGGATTGGACAAGGTAAAGTAAACCAGTTTACAAATCTTATTAATGAGACAGTACGAGACTGGTTAAGTTCTATGTCCACATGGTCGAAACAGGATGCTAAAGATATCATCGCTCAATTTGATGCTGAAGACCTTTCTCATTTAGAACGACTTATACCAGAAGACCAGGGCGGTACTCTCGAATCTGAATTACATTTGATGAATCCAGAGTATCAAGAAATCCATAACGATCTCAAAAATAAAGGAGAGATTTAAACATGAAATTAAGAAAATGGACGGGTCAAGTTGACCAAGATGTATTTGCTGATCTTATTTATCCAAAAGACACGGAAGAGGGAACTGTCAGATTAGTATTGCGTGCACCCAGTGGTAGAATTAAAGCCAGTATTTTAGACTTTAATGTGAATACTGGAATCACTACTCATGCCATTACGGATGATTCTCTGAAAGACCAAATGAAAAATGCTTTAACTCCCGGTGGGTTCCCACGAACTTTGAAAATGCCTTCTGATGCGCCTGGCACTGCTGGTGCAGGCCCAGCAAATGCAGAGGAAGCTATACCGGAAAAAAAGACAAGGAAAAGAGTTGAAAAGAAAGATCCTGCCAGCAATCCAAAAAAATAGTGGTTTAAGTTACCCACATTTTATTTGAGAGGAGATAGCAGGGGGCAACTCCTGCTATTTTATATTTATGGAAATGACATTATTATATGGAAGAAAAATTTTTAAGAAATTTGATTATATCGTTATTGGTGAATTAAAAAAAGCTGTTTTGCCAATAGTTGATAAGGTTAGGCAGGGTAAATACGAATCTGGCAATTGTATTGAATATGCTACAAGAGGTTCTGTTTTACTACCCAAAAGTAAAATAGTGCTTGGCAGTATACAGATTGTTTCTGCTACCCTATTATCTTCTTACGGGCATGCGTATCGCCCAGAAGCGGGGGAGTTTCATGCTTGGATAGAGTACGAGGATATGATTATTGATTTTGCTCTTCCTGAAATGATTAAAATTGGTCTAACCCAACGAGATTCTGTTGGGTATTTTCTGGAGGGAAGACAACCAGTTATATTGGCGGGGCATCCTCCAGAATGGATATCCTATGTGAAAGAAGACTCCATGGAATCTTTTATTGTTAAACGAACTGGTTGAGGAGACATAATGTTATTATCTAATTTTATTACCGAAATGCGGGCAATGCGTGGTAAGCATGAAAAAATTGCACATCTGAAAAGATATGATTCAGTATTTTTTAGAGAGTTAATGGAAGCGACATTTAATCCATTTAGACACTTTAATGTAACAATGCAACGACAATTAATGAAACAGTATGGGGAAACAGATTTATCTGAAGTAGCTGATGAAATCCGTACTCTCCTGATGGAATTAGAATTAAGTGCCTCTTCCAAACAGAACAGGCAAAAAGTTTTAGATATAACAAAGAATCTGGATAGAGGATCACAGGAATTTTTAAAAGGTATCCTGAATAAGAAACCCAAAATTGGTGTTGGGCAACGGATATTATTGCAAACGTTTCCTGGGTTATTTGTACCTTTCAATCCACAGAAAGGACACCGATATGATCCGACAAAGGATTATAAAGTTCCTATTTGGTACGCCACTCCAAAATATAATGGAATCAGAGCAGTCTGCTTATATAAAGGTAGCATGTGGAGACTGTACACATACACAGGACATGAGATTGAAACCTGTGATCACATAATTCCAGACCTTGAGATTATTAGAAAAAAATATGGCTATACCATGGTTGATGGAGAACTGTACAATGAAGATTTAACTTTCAACCAGATTGAATCAGCAGTATTATCAGCTACACGACCAGAATCAGGATTTAAAGCAGGAATAATTTTACACTCATTTACTGCCGGGGTTGAGAAATATTTTTCCGCAGAACAGGTTGAAGGGTTTGTACCTAAGTTACCAAATCATAAAGGTACATGGGCTATTTTAATTCCGTCCATACCATTAAAAACAGCAAAGGAAATTAAAGATTTTTACCATTGGTGTATAGAACATGGCTACGAGGGGGCAGTGTTGAGAAATCCAGACGTTCCCTATGCGTTTGCAAAAACCAATGCAATGCTTAAAGTTAAAAAAGATTCTTATGGGGATAATGATATCTCAGATTGTTTGGTTGTGGAGATTATAGCAGGGGAGATTCCAATCGCCAATAAAACAGGCGGTTATGATTATGTTCCTGCTATGGTGGCGTTGCGAGTTGAGCAACCGGACGGTCTTCTTTGCAAAGTTGGTGGTGGGTACTCCAATGATTTTAAAATAAAAGTGCTTGCTGGTGAAACAGATGTTCTTGACCATGTTATAGAAGTAAAACATGAGGGGTGGGGAGATAGAGGTAGAATGATTTTTCCACAGTATAAATTAACCAGACACCTCAAGGATAAAAATGAAGCAAGTTAAACCTGCGGATAAAACTAAGCAGCATAGGAAGATTAAGTTTATTGATGAAATTACGACTGCGCTTAAAATTCCAGACATTTTTAATACTGCTCTTGTAGTAGGTGGAAAATTTAATGGTAACCTATTGCCTCTTCCTGAAATAGAGGATCGGAAAGACTTTTTTTATTCTGCAAACCAAAACCCTATCGGAATACCCGCAGAGTTTAATACTGTAATTATGCCGGAGTTTATTTATTGTGTAGACTATGTATTATTTGATAACCATACGTTACCAGTTATACGGAGATCTAACTTACCAATAGATGCGGCACGAGAGGAAGTTGTGCAATTAATTGCCGATACTTATTGTTATTACATAGAATCTGGATTTGACGGGCAGTATTTTGAAGATAAGGAAGAAATTGTTGCTATTTTTACTATGGTTAAAAGAGATGATGGTCAACTTTTATCTGATAAAATATTGCGATCTTTTAGTGGAAGAGGTAGGATTCGCTCATTAATTGACCAAAATTATGACGAGGATATACCATTTTAAAATAGTGAGGAAAGTATTTTATGGAGATTACCACGAACGATGACGTTGTTTCGATAAAAGATTTGCAAAAATATATTGCAAAACTATCTCTATCCGCAGGGCTTACAACGAGTGTACAAAAAGTTATATACGATCAGATAGCACAACTGGAAATAATTTATGGCAAAGATATTAACCGAGAGACTGCAATAAGAATTTTACAAACTCAAATAGAAATGACCAGAACAGGTTATTTTCAGGAGCCAGTAGGCATAGTTGAATTTGTGGAAAGCTATGATTACATGAATCAGAAAAAATTTGTACGCCCTCGGGTATTGGCAGATTTGGTAAAATTATGGCGTGATCCGCACAAATACACCGAGGTAGTTTTGGGTGGTGCAATTGGTTGGGGAAAGAATTATTTTCTGGACATGAGCATGGCTTACTTTATTTATAGAATGTCGTGTTTGTATTCCCCCCAAGCACATTTCGGTCTGGCTCCTGGGTCAGACATTGTTTTCCTATTCCAATCCAAAACCTATGACTCTGCCCGAAAAGTAATCTTTAATCAGTTTAAGCAGAGAATAGAAGCATCTAAATATTTCACCGAAAACTATATGTTTGAGAAAAGATCTTCGGCATCTGAATTAAAATTCCCAAACAATGTAAGAATCCGACCTGTCTCAAGTAGTGATACGGCAGCATTGTCATTGAATGTTCTTGCGGCTGTTATTGACGAAGCCAACTTTTTGAATGTCATAAAACGATCAGTAAAGGTTTCCGGCCCACATCAGGAGACTTATGATCAGGCTCAGAAATTATACCAAACAGTTTATGACAGGATTGAATCAAGGTACAAGACTTCCACTGGTATTTTGGGTAAAGTGTTTTTGATGTCCTCTGCCAATTACGAAGGTGACTTTATAGATAGAAAAGAAAAAGAAGCTATCACGAATCCAAAGATATTTGTTGCACACATGAGCCAGTGGGAAGCTGCCCCATGGAAGTATTCCACAGAAAGATTCTATGTGAAATTACCGACCAGATCTGACAGTGCTCATATTGTTGATGACAAGCCAGCAGATATGACAGGATATGTTGCGGTGCCAGTTGATTTAAAACAGGATTTTATTTCTAATCCAGAAGAATCTTTGAGAAGTAAGGCCGGAATTGCAATTATCAGTCAGCATAAATTTTTATCTCTATACGATGTTGCAGCAGCCCATAAAGCTTACCTGAAGACGTACAGTAATGTTCAAATATTTAAGAAACGGATACTCTGTATAAATACCATTGATAAACTGGAAGATCTGATTAACTGGGATTTTGTGGAGGCTCTTGTTGAACGTGGCCCGTTTGTATGCCACATTGATCTTGGTATCACAACCGATGCTGCCGGAGTAGCCATTGGGCATGTAGTTGGAGGATTGCAATCTCAAAATGTAAACGCTGAGAATGTTACTTATGCACCTATATATGGATTACCTGGGTTACTTGCTTGCGTCCCACCAGCAAATGCTGTTGAGGATATAGATATTATAAAAATACGAGACTTGGTATTCTTGTTGGCAAAAGTACTTCCTATAGAAATATTAACGATGGATCAATTCCAGTCGGATGCTATTTTACAAGAAGCGAGACGACGAGGGTTTCGGACACACAAAGTATCTGTAGATAAGACTCCTGACCCCTATATTGATTATAAACAAGCCACAAGAGAGCGAAGAGTGCTGTTACCTTCCCATAAGGAATTAGATGCCGAATATAGAGGTCTTGACCAAGATTTAATGACAGGTAAGATCGACCATGCTGCCAAGGGAAGTAAAGATATAGCAGATGCAGTTACGGCGGCGGTTCATACTCTGGCACTTTTAAGAAGTACCTACACTTCTTGTATGACTCCGGTACCTATAATTTATGGCAAAGATCTTCCGATTCCAGATAGGCAGAACCAAGGTAATCGCAGAAGTAGCGGGGATCGGTTTGGTGGTGGTGGTCGATGGAGCGCAGGGAACCGCCCGTCATCTGGTAACAGATAAATAAAATAATTCTTGACAAAGATTTTTATTTATAGTAATATAAAATATAAGTTAAAAATAAAATAAATTTGGTGAGGGGCAAATGATATCCAAAGTGCAAGCTATACAAGCAAGAAAACACCTACGAGAGAATCTTAGGAATTCGTGGACAGAAGTGCACATGAATTTCTACAAAAAAGATTCTTATAACTTGTATACTGATTTGCCAGAATGGGAACTTTATAAAGGTGAAACATTCTGTGGGCGTGGGTATTATCAAGGGCGAATGATGGAAAAAATAAAAATAGCAATGACCAAGGGGAGGTAATTGTGTATTCATTTGATTATTGTGGTGGGCAGGGGCGGCTACCTTTGCCGAGGATACAATCTGAAGAGGGCAGTATTACCGCAGGATTACATGCGAATCTAAAATTTTATGTTTTTTTAGTTTGCGAGGATAAAGAATTAATTTTGTTCGAGGCTATCCGAAAAGGTTATATTACCAAGGGGTGTCGTTCGGGGGCTGGTATAACACGTCCTGATGGTTCCAAGTTACGTTCTGCAAGATATGATATAACTGAAGGTATCTCAAATCCCGTAGTAAAAATATTTGCATCCATAAATGGTTTTGGAATTCAGAATAGATATGTATCGAAGTATTTTCAG
>Ga0164313_10006669_pt1 | contig 10167 bp, 6 predicted proteins | sample GuaBasSedimGuay4_FD_113735 | JGI IMG/M metagenome (GOLD analysis project Ga0164313, IMG submission 113735) | Subseafloor sediment microbial communities from Guaymas Basin, Gulf of California, Mexico - Guay4, Core 4569-4, 0-3 cm | ecosystem: Environmental > Aquatic > Marine > Hydrothermal vents >...
AGGTATTCGTTGGCGGAGTAGACGCCGACGAGGTTTTCGCCCTCGATGTTCATGAAGCGCGGAAGCCCGGCGCCGGTGCCGATGAAGAGGGCGTCGAAGCCGTCTTCGTCGAGCAGGGCCTGAATTTTACGGGTGCGGCCGATCACGAAGTTGGGTTTGAGTTCGCAACCCATTTTGGTGAGTGCATCGATTTCCTTTTGCACGATGGCCTTGGGCAGGCGGAACTCGGGAATGCCGTACACCATGACGCCGCCGGGTTTGTGGAAGGCTTCGAAGAGTACGACACTGTGGCCTGCGCGCCGTATGTCGGCCGCAACGGTGAGTCCGGCGGGGCCCGTCCCGATGATGCCGACTTTCTTGCCGGTTTCGGGTTTGACGGCGGGGATCTCCATGAGGCCGTTTTCGCGTTCCCAGTCGGCGACGTAGCGTTCGAGGCGGCCGATGCTGACGGCTTTGTCGACGGACTTGAGTGCTTTGCCGACGGTGCAGGGGGCTTGGCACTGTGTTTCCTGCGGGCAGACCCGGCCGCAGACAGCGGGCAGGAGGCTGCTTTCTTTAAGGATGTCGATCGATTTCTTGTTGTTGCCATCCGCAATGGCCTGGATGAAGCCGGGGATGTCGATGCCGACCGGGCAGCCGGCGATGCAAGGGGCGGTTTTGCACTGAAGGCAGCGCTCCGCTTCGAGCTTTGCCTGCTCGGCGGTGTAGCCAATGGCAACTTCTTCCATGTTTGACCGGCGTACGGCAGGATCCTGCGAAGGCATCTCCTGCGCCGGGATCGCCATGCGGTCCCTGGGCTTGAGCGGTTCGGTTTTCGCGGTGAGTTCTTCCAGGGATCGGATGGCGTCTTCGGCCAGTTTTCCGGCGGGGATATAGGTCATGCGTCCTCTCCTGTTTTCAGGCCGACCCTGCAAGCGTGCGCTTCGCTCTCCTGTTTCTTGTAGGAGTTGAGCCGGTTCATCATGTTGTCGAAGTCGACGAGGTGGCCGTCGAATTCGGGGCCGTCGACGCAGACGAATTTGGTTTCGTCGCCAACGGTTACGCGGCAGCCGCCGCACATGCCGGTGCCGTCGACCATGATGGTGTTGAGCGAAACCTGGGTGGGCACTTCATAGGGCCGCGTGGTCTCGGCGCAGAATTTCATCATGATGGGCGGGCCGATGGCGACGGCGAGATCCGGCTTGGGATCCTGCTCGCATAGTTCCTTGAGGGGTTCGGTGACGAGGCATTTGCGGCCGGCCGACCCATCGTCGGTGCAGATGATGAGTTCGTCTGCGATAGCGCGCATTTCGTCTTCGAGAATGATCAAATCCTTGTTGCGCGCGCCCATGATGATGATGACTTTGTTGCCGGCGGCTTTCATGGCCTGCGCGATGGGGTGGAGCGGCGCAACGCCGATCCCGCCGCCTACGCAAACAACAGTGCCGAAGTTTTCGATATGGGTCGGGGTGCCGAGCGGGCCGACCAGCGCGGCGATCTCTTCGCCGACTTCCATTAGGGCCATGGCTTTCGTCGTTTTTCCGACGGCCTGGAAAATGATGGTGATAGAGCCTTCTTCGGGATCGGCATCGGCTACGGTGAGCGGGATGCGTTCGCCGAAATCCTCGCAAAGCTGCAGGATGATAAACTGCCCGGCCTTGCGTTCGCGGGCGATCAGCGGGGCTTCCAGCCGCATTAAAAACACGGTTTCTGAAAGCTGCTTCTTTTCTAGTATTCGGCTCATAACTCCCCCCTCCTTCAGTTGAATAAAAAACTTCCTTTCCCAAAAGAGAAAGGAAGCCATATATTCGACGGGTTTCCAAGGAAACCCGTCAGTCATTTTTCAGGATTAGACCACGCCTTGGTCGATCATCGCATCGGCCACTTTGGTGAAGCCGGCAATGTTGGCGCCCATGACATAGTTGCCCGGCTGGCCGTATTCCTCGGCCGCCGCAGCGGCAGCGGCATGGATCTTGACCATGATGTCGTTGAGCTTTGCATCCACTCGTTCGCGGCTCCAGTTGGATCGTGAAGAATTTTGGCGCATTTCGAGGTAGGACGTGGCCACGCCGCCGGCGTTGGCCGCCTTGCCCGGACCGTAGAGGATGCGGTTTTCAACGAACAGCTCGACGGCTTCCGGCGTGCTCGGCATGTTGGCGCCTTCGCTGACTACATAGCAGCCATTGTCCAGCAGCGTCTTCGCATCTTCGCCGTTGATCTCGTTCTGCGTGGCACTCGGGAAGGCGCAATCGCACTTGATGCCCCACGGGCGCTGGCCTTCGAGGTATTCCGCGCCGAATTTCTCGGCATATTCCTTGATGCGGCCGCGGCGGACATTCTTGAGTTCCATGATCCACGCGAGCTTTTCAGCGGTGATGCCGTCGCGGTCGTAGATGGTTCCGGCGGAGTCGGACACGGTGACGACTTTGCCACCGAGCAGGTTAATCTTTTCGATGGTGTATTGCGCCACGTTGCCGGAACCCGAAACCGTGCAGATTTTTCCATCGAAGGTTTCGTTGCGGGTTTTCAGCATTTCCTCGGCGAAGTAGACGGCGCCATAGCCGGTCGCTTCCGGGCGAATCAGAGAGCCACCCCACGTCAGACCTTTGCCGGTCAGCACGCCGGTAAACTCGTTGCGGATGCGCTTGTACTGGCCGAACATATAGCCGAGCTCGCGTCCGCCTACGCCGATGTCGCCTGCCGGAACATCGGTATGATGGCCAATGTGGCGCTGGAGCTCCGTCATGAAGGATTGGCAGAAGCGCATGACTTCGTTGTCTGATTTACCTTTGGGGTCGAAATCCGAACCGCCCTTGCCGCCGCCCATCATGAGGGTGGTCAGGGAGTTTTTGAAGACCTGTTCGAAGCCGAGGAACTTCAGGATGCTCTGGGTTACGCTCGGATGGAAGCGAAGCCCTCCTTTGTACGGACCCAGTGCGCTGTTGAATTCGAAACGGAACCCGCGGTTGACCTTCACTTCGCCTTTGTCATCCGTCCACGGCACGCGGAACATGATCTGGCGCTCCGGCTCCACGATGCGTTCGAGGATACCCGCTGCTTCATACTGCGGATTTTTTTCCATGACCGGCTCGAGCGAATCGAGCACCTCGCGGACGGCCTGCAGAAACTCGACTTCCCCGGCGTTGCGCTGCGAAACTTTTTCCCATACTCGTTCAATGTAACTCATAGTATCTCCTTAGTTGTTTATTCCCCATTAACTGCAACCCATTGCCGCAATATTAACACAATATTGCCGTTACTCAGGATCGACTTATAACTAATAACCCATTTCAGTGCAAAATATTTTTTAATAAACCTTGAGTCGCCCATTTTTATCGGCAATATTGCCGTAAGAATAGAGATTATCTCATATGGATAAGCGCGAAAAAAAACGACTGGCCATCCTCGAAACCCTCCACCGCAGCGGTGAGCTGCTCAGCAGCGCACGCATCACCGAGTTGCTGATGACGCAGGGCGTGGATGTTAGTGAGCGCAGTGTTCGCCTCTACCTGCAGGAGCTCGATGAGGAGGGCCTCACCGACAACCATGGCCGGCGCGGTCGCTCCATCACCGAAAAGGGAAAGCGCGAAGCCGGCACCTCCCGCGTCCTCGAACGCATCGGGTTGCTTTCCGGGAAAATCGATGCCATGGCCTATCAGATGGACTTCGACCCCGCGCTGCGTCGCGGCTCCGTGGTCGTCAACGTTTCCGCCATCCCGCTCGAAGAGTTCACGGAAGAGCGCCGTAAGTTGATCGAAAAGGTATTTTCCAAAGGCTATTCCATGGGCAAGATGCTCGCCCTTTTCGAGCCGGGCGACACCAGCGTCGACATTGATATACCCGCTGGATATATCGGCATCGGTACCGTCTGTTCCATTACGCTAAACGGCGTGCTGCTTCGGCGCGGTATCCCCACCTTTTCCCGGTTCGGCGGGCTGATGGAAATGCGCGACGGCAACCCGGTGCGATTTGTCGACATCATTCACTACGACGGCACCAGCATCGATCCGCTCGTCGTCTTCATCCGCAGCGGCATGGCCGACTACATTGGCGCCGTCACCACCGGCAACGGACGCATTGGCGCAAGCTTCCGCGAGTTCCCGGCCGACAGCATCGAAGCCGTTCACAGCATTTCAGAGCAGCTCGAAGCCCTTGGGCTCGGCAGCCTGCTCTGCCTCGGCAATCCCGGCCAGAGCCTCTACGGCGTACCGGTCGGTCCGCAGCGCGTCGGTGCCATCATCATTGGAGGACTCAACCCGATGTCGATCTTTGAAGAGACCGGGCTTCGCATACAATCGAGCGCACTTTCGAGCCTGGTCGATTTCAACCGCCTCTTCCACTATTCCGAACTAAAGAACCGCCTTGCCGCCCTCGAATAATCTTCCAAGGGTTGGAAACGAGCGGCTAACAAAAGGATGCGTTGCCATGAGTACGATAGATGCAGGATTGACCTCGGGGTTGCCGGGGCTCGACAAGGCTTTGCGGGGAATTCTGACGGGCGACAATATTGTCTGGCGGATCGATTCGATCGAGGAGTACCAGGAGCTCGTCACCCCGTACTGCGAGGCGGCGGTCAAGAACGGCCGCAAGCTGGTCTATTTCCGCTATGCCCGCCACGAGCCCCTTGTTTCGGCGGAAATGGGTGCCGAAATCCATGTGCTCGACCCCGAAAAAGGATTCGAAAACTTTATTGCGGACATTCACGATGTCATTAAAGAGGCGGGGCTGGGCGCATTCTATGTGTTCGACTGCCTGTCGCGGCTGGCGGTCGACTGGTATTCCGACGAAATGCTCGGCAATTTCTTCATGCTGACCTGCCCCTACCTCTTCGACATGGAAACGGTCACCTATTTCGCCGTCTACCGCAACTACCACACCTCGCGCGCCATCGGCCCGATCCAGAAGACCACCCAGCTTTTCCTGGATGTCTACCGCCACAAGGACGAACTCTACGTACGGCCAATCAAGGTGCAGCACCGCCATTCCCCTACCATGAACATGCTGCATGTGCGCCACGGCGAAGCCTTCGTCCCGCTCATGTCGAGCGCCGTCATCTCGGAGATCCTGACCTCGGCCAAGTGGTCGGGTCTGCACTCCGACAGCAGCCTCGGCTTCTGGGACTCTGCCTTCCTCCAGGCGGGCGAGCTTCTGTCTTCGGGCGAATACCGCCCCGACCTGCCCGAAAAGGGGCGGGCCATCTACGAGCAGCTCGTCCGCATGGTGATCTCGCGCGATGAAAGCATGCAAAAACTCATCGCGCGCTACTTCACCCTCCAGGATATTCTCGACATCCGGAAGCGGATGATCGGCACCGGCCTCATCGGCGGCAAGGCGGTGGGGATGCTGCTCGCCCGCGCCATCGTGAAGAAAACCAACCCCCGCTTCGTCGACCTGCTGGAAGCGCAGGACTCCTTCTTCATCGGGTCGGATGCCTTCTTCACCTTCCTCGTGCGCAACGGCATTTGGTGGGTGCGGCAAAACCAGCGCGACCCCGATAAATTCCTGGAGGGGGCCAAGCAGGCGCGGCGCCGGATCATTACCGGGGAATTCCCCGACTACATCATGAAGCAGTTCGACGAAATGCTCGACTACTTCGGGCAATCCCCCTTCATTGTGCGCTCCAGCTCCCTGCTCGAAGACAACTTTGGAAACTCCTTCGCCGGGAAATACGAAAGCGTGTTCTGCGTAAACCAGGGGCCGCGCGAACACCGCATGCAGGACTTCCTTGCCGCCGTCAAGCGAATCTATGCCAGCTCGATGAGCGAGCAAGCGCTGCGCTACCGCGCGCGCCGGGGCATGCTCGATCAGGACGAACAGATGGCCCTGCTCGTCATGCGCGTTTCCGGAACCATGCATGGTCACAATTTCTATCCCGAAATGGCCGGCGTCGGCTTTTCCTTCAATCCCTACGCCTGGCACGAAAGCATCGACCCCAAGGCCGGTGTCATGCGGCTCGTCTTCGGGCTCGGCACGCGCGCGGTCGACCAGGCCGACGACGACTACACCCGGATCGTTGCGCTCAACGCGCCCGACAAGCGCCCCGAAGCCAACTTCGACGAGGTCGCGCAATACACCCAGCGGCGCGTCGACTATCTCGACCTCGAAGCCAACCAGGAGGTTTCCGACTATTTTCAGGATCTAGTGAAGGATGCCGAAAACCTGCCGATCGACATGTTTGCCTCGATCGACAAAACCCAGCCGCGCAGCGCAACGCCCCACCGCATCCTGACCTTCGATAAGCTCCTGGGCGAAACCGGGTTTGTGGCCGACATCCGGGAAATCCTCGACACCATCGAGGCCGCCTACAACTATCCCGTCGACATCGAATTCACCGCCAACTTCATCGACGACGAGCACTACCGCATCAACCTGCTCCAATGCCGGCCGCTGCAGGTGCATGGTTCCGAATCCATCGACCTCCCCGACGTGGATATTTCCGCCGAAGACCGGATTGTCGAAGCCCACGGCGCCGTCGTCGGGCAGAGCCGCGTCGGGCAGATCGACCGTTTCATCTACATTGTTCCCGAACGCTACGGCCAGCTGCCCGTCAACACGCGGCACGAAATCGCCCGCTTGATCGGCGACATCAACCACGCCGAAAAAAAGGATGCGCCCGAATGCGTCATGATCATCGGCCCCGGCCGATGGGGGACCAGCAGCCCTTCGCTCGGCATCCCCGTTTCGTTCAGCGACATCAACACCGTTTCCATCCTCTGCGAAATCGTTGCCATGCACGACAACCTCGTGCCGGATGTCTCGCTCGGAACCCACTTCCTCAACGAACTCGTCGAGATGAAAATGCTCTATCTCGCCCTCTTTCCGAACAAGGGCGAGAACTATCTCAACTCCGCGTTCTTTGAGGAGGCGCCCAACAAGCTGCTCGACCTCGTTCCCTCTGCTGGAAAGTGGGAGGATACCGTTCGCGTCATCGATGCGGCCGACGTGGCCAAAAACGGAGGCATCCGCATCATCGCCGACGCCCTGCACCAGACCGTCAGCTGCTACTTTGATCGGCAGTAGGCTTGCCAATCCGTGGGAGCTGACCTGATCCCTTAAAACTGGACAGTTTATAAAGAGAGTTTTCCGGAGTTGATCGAGAAGGGAGTGGGTGGTGTTTTCTAAGATTCCTCGACCGACCCGAAGGCACTAAGTTAAGCGTTTTTGTGTGTTGGAGGGCGAGAACGGTCGCAGACGTTGGCTTGCAGGTGTTCAGCCTCGCGTCCCGCCGCAATCCAGAGGGTTAAATCCGCACTCAAACGCTTGCAATTGAACAATGTTGGGCGAGCCTCCGAAACGGAGGCGGGAAGGTTTCGCAAGCTGGCACCATTCCAGCCCTACAATCCTCAACTTAGTGCCATTCTCGGCTGACTCCTATTCTAGAGTCATATTTTATATATATCGTATACTATATAATTATGGGTAAAAATGACGTATTTATGGGTATTTTATATCGTATATGATATATTTATTTTTCGTGTATCGAACGTCCAGGCTATTTTCGGTGCGCATAACTGCTGTCTTCAAAATGGGCATTGTTCACCGTAAAGTGGAGTGGTTATGCTTTTCTTCTTTTCAGAACATTCACAATTTTAATGGAGGAGTCCATATCCCAATCCTCCGCTTCGGATAGCCCCATGTTTCCCAGCCCTGCCTCTAGCAGGCGTTCGGCCTCCAGCATGTCGAGTCTTGCGGTTTCTTCGCCCACAAACGAATCCCGCCGCTTCCCCGCCATAACCCCATCGAGCAGTTCGGTCATCCGATCGCGAAATTTCCCGCCTCCAAAACACCTCCCCCGCCGCTTTTTTCTGACACCTTTTTTGTGTTTGCAAAAATTTGTTTGTTCATGATTTCTCTTCTGGTTAGCAACCCGTCTCCCGCAGGTCTCAATGATCCCAAAAACCAGGATTTACTAAAACTGGCACGCTGACACCTCTACGATCAATACACGGTGACCGGTAGTCTCGCAGGGAAGGTGCGGATACACTTCTTGTCCATAAAGTTCCCCACGGAAAGCTCTTTCAGATTTTTCAGATTCTCATAGAGCCAGTTGTTCGAGCTTTTCACCGCGATTATCTCCCCGCGCTCGTCTGTGACCGTCACCAGAAATCCGTAATACCCTTCTCCGCGCATCGCACCCCACCAACCCATCCACTGGAGGAGCTCCATTTTTCTGGGACTCCAAAACTTATAGAACCGTTGCTCCACCTGCGCTGGATTGAAGGTGGTTTTCTGATGATCCAGAAGCAGATATTTAGCATCGCGTTTGCTGACCTGCCTGCCAATAACGAACATTTCAACATGAAGATCGTGATTGTACTCACCGGCACTGTCCTGCTTGAAGCTGACACCGTAATGCCCCCAGTCTTCGGGGCGGCGGCCAAATGATTCATAGAATCCTCCATGAAAAGTCTTGCGTTTAAACTTCTTTACAAAATTGATATCTAAAGCAGGAGGACGAGCCAATTCAATATAGGTTCGGTCCTCATCGGAAAACTGTTCCAACGAAACCTTTCTGATCTTTCCATCAGCGTTTTTCAGCGACACCTTTCCGCCGATAAGCGTCACGAACTCCGCTGTCACTGTGCGACCGTCCAGAAACGTCCACGTCCGGATTCCGTTTTCAGTAGAAGCTTTCGACTCGACGGGTTCGGGTGTTTCGATGGAGTCAGAATGGTCTGATGAAGCCGCTCCGGCCACGCTTTCGTAGTCGTTGAACACTGGCCCGTTGGTCAGGCAGAACTCGGCCTCGGGTGACTCCTTGTAGATAGAATCCATCAGATCGCGTGATATCTTAGCCGTCTTGAAGGCCGGGAGAATCGGATTGCCCTGCCGACCTTTTTCATACTCCACCCCTTTTTCCTCGACGAGCAGGTAGAAGGCTGCTGCGCTGCCGTTGTCGCCCATGAGAATTTCCATATCCAGCGGCACACCAGGTTCGAGCGTGATCCAATCCCCTACCACACTCCTGTTGTTTCCGATCCAGTATTTGCGGGAGTCAGCTGACTCCGAATCCCAAAGCGACCCGATCACCCTCTGCTCTATGGCACTGGTGGTCTGGCCCCAGTTCGCCCACCCTAAGGCAAGTACAAGTTCGCCATTCACCCGCACTGCCAGGAATTCATCGGCCCCGCCCCAGAACCGGAAGGTAATGCCATCCTTATGCACCAGTTGACCTTTATAGTAGACCATCCACAGCGCGCCAACAGCATCCTTGTCCCCAAACGCGAGGGGGGCAGCAGATGAAGGCATCAGCGGAACAAGGAGGCTTGTTGCATACAACTTCCGCGACGAACGGTAGTAGCGCGAAAAAACTGAGGTATCCCAGCCGCTCCTGAGAAACTTGTTAATCACCCCTCGCCATTGATCTCCAGTATAATCCACCGGCAGGTCACGGCCGGCACGGTCGCGCTTGCTATCGTAAAACGTGCCTTCAAAATCGTTCCCTATGCTTTGCCCGCCACCAAAAACCGTTACTTTGTCGAGGTCCGGCATCATGTCGAAGCCATCGCCGACACCCCCACCGAACCCTTCGCCGCCCATGCCGCTCATCTCCGGCAATTGGATCTCCGGCATCTTGGCGGGATTGACCTTGGCCAGAATATGCTTGGCCTGTTTGGGCCTGGAGGTTTTTTTGACCTTCACCTTCACCTTCGGCTTCTTGAGCTTCATCTTCGGCCGCTCAACCGCCTTGGGCGGCTCAAACTTTTGCTCCTCCTTCTTCACGACCGTGAAGCCCACCAGCATCCCGGCCAACAGGAAGAGCCCTGCATGGATCAGGATACTCAACAGCACCGCACTCGACATTCCTTTGGTCACCTTCTGCTTTTTGGCTGCTCTACGCTTCACATCTCTCTCTCTCTCTCTCTCTACAATTCGCTTATGCGTACCCATCAAATTTTCCCTATGCCTTCGCCGATTGAGCCCGGCATGGAAATCGATACATTTTCTTCTTGGCTCATTTCCGTATATTCCACACGCTTCCACCAACACTTTACGGATTAGTTAATAGAACAGGCTAGCACCCATCCATATGCCATGTAATAGCAGAATCCGCGTAATATTTAACGTTTTGTACCGTCCCGATACGAAGAAGGGGTCAGTCCTATAAAGTAATGATTTGTGTTTGACGGGTTGCGTGTAGCTGATAGATTGCGCCTATGCCGAGAAAGCCGAGAGTCGAGTATGAAG
>Ga0164313_10006670_pt1 | contig 10165 bp, 8 predicted proteins | sample GuaBasSedimGuay4_FD_113735 | JGI IMG/M metagenome (GOLD analysis project Ga0164313, IMG submission 113735) | Subseafloor sediment microbial communities from Guaymas Basin, Gulf of California, Mexico - Guay4, Core 4569-4, 0-3 cm | ecosystem: Environmental > Aquatic > Marine > Hydrothermal vents >...
GATCTCGTCGTCTTAAAGATGACAATCACCTCGAATCCCAAGGATCCCGACGGTTCGACGAGCGCAAATCAGGACGTGAACCTGACTCGTTGGGTGATCACTCCATATCGCACCGACGGTGGGTCGACGGCCTCGCCCGAGTGGTCGTACGACCAGGCGGTCTTTGTGCCTTCCGGCGGATCGGCCAACCTCGATAACTACAGGGTCTATCCTCTGGAGTTCCTGAGAGAGGTGCCGCTCGCATATCTCCTTCCGGAAAGGGGTGGGTTCGATCCCGAGACCGGTAACAGCAACATCCGCCAGAGCCTCGAGCTGCAGATCTTCGGCCGGACGGTCTCCGGCAAGAGCGTTGCAACAGAAAAGGTGTCCATTGGCTACAATTTCACCTGTAGTGGCGAGTAGAGTGGGGGGCTGAAGCCATGAAGAGGTTTATTCCGTTTATTGCTCTCGTGGCGGTGGTCGCCATGGTCGGGTGCTCGGGGGACAGCCCCACCGCCAAACCGGTGCCGACCGTCGTTCCCGTTTCATCGTGGAACATCGTATCCCTGACGGTCAGTGACTCAGACGTTCCTCTCGGCACGCCGATTCAGGTCGATGTCGAGGTGACAAAGGACGGCTCGCCGGCCCCGGACGGGACCACGGTCGAAATGTCGGCCACAGGCCCCCCGAAAGCGGTGAACTTTGGATATGGCGGTGTGCCGTCGAAGGATGCCACGAAGCTCGTGGCGAGATATTCCGCGGTGACCGAGGACGGTCATGTAACGGTTTATTTCATCGCGAACTACGCCGACGGGGTGGACGACGATCCCGCCGGTACCTACGTCCTCCAGGCCAAGGTCTCGAACGTGGTGAGACAGACCTCCGTGAACTACCGCCCATCGACGACCTCCGGCACCTTGCAGATCTTCTCCGTGGACCCGAACCGTGGGTCTTATTCAGGCGGTCAGCAGGTCGTCCTGGCGGGTAAGGGCATCGTGGCCCCGATAGAGGTCGACTTCATCCTCAACGGCGTGCCGTACAGCGGCCAAGTGATCGATGTGCTCGAGAGCATCCCCGACAGCGCGCCGGGTTCGATCGTCGTGATCACGCCGAGGTTTACCGGCACGAACACCTCCATCGAGCAGTCCGCGGACATCAGGGTCGTCGCCCGCGCGGGCGACATGGGGCAGGAAACCGATACCCTGTTCCGGGCGTTTAATCTCTTGCCCGGGCTCGGCACCATCATCTTCGGCGTGGCGCCGAACTCGGGCCGGTCCTCGGGTGGTGAGACCGTCAACATCCTCGGACAGGGCTTTGGTTCGAATGCCGCCGAGGTGAGCGTCACCTTTATCGACAACGGCGGCACCGTCCGCGTGGGTCGGGTCCTGGCGGTTGCGCCGGATGGTACCCAGATCCAGGTCGAGACGCCCCGCTTCAGCACCTTGCCGCTGGAAGTGGACATGCCTCAGGATGTGTCGGCGACAACCCCCGAAGGCGAGGCCAGGATCGAGGACGGCTTCCTCGTCCTCGCCGACGAGCCGCAGCCGATAATCAGCGCTATTTCACCCACCTCGGGCCCGCTCGACGGCGACACCCTGGTTACCATCTTCGGTGAGGGTTTCCAGATTCCGATGCAGGTCAAGTTCGGGAATCTCACGGCCCTCGACGTCAACGTTTTCGACGACACCTCGACTGCGGACAACGATCGCATCACCTGCGTCACCCCCGATTACAGCGTGCAGGGCGCGGTGCCGCCGGTCACCGTGGACGTGACGGCCACCAACCTGACCACGGGCAAGACCAACACCCTGGGCGCCGCCTTTACCTACGGTGATCCGCTCTGGATCAGCGGCAACTCGCCGAGCGAGGGCGGGCTCGGAGATCTCGTGATCATCTACGGCTCAGGCTTCGAGGATCCGTTGCAGGTCATCCTCGGATCGCAGCAGATGGAGGTCATCAGCGTCTCCGGCACCGAGCTCGTGGTCCGTATCCCCGACGATCTCGGGACCTCGTGCGCGGCCACCAGCGGGCCGTTCAAGGTCAAGCTGCTCGAGACCAACCAGGAGACCACCGGCGGCAGCTTCACCATCCGCGGTAATAACCCGCTCGTGCTGTCGGTAAGCCCAATCACCCTCCACGAGGTGACCTTCCCAAGCGATGGAGTCGACCCGGACGCGATCACCATCACGGGTCAGTTCTTCGCGGACGCCGCCTTTGTGGGCGTCGGATCCTACGTGGTGCCGACCGCCAACCTCACGGTCAACAGCGACACCAGCATCGACGTGATCAATCTTCCCTCGGTTGGCGACATGGGGGTCACGTTCTCGACGGCCTCCTGCACCACCGGCGGCGGCCTCCCGGGCCAGCGTCAGGTGGCCACCTCGGTTTCTGTGACGGTAACGAACTTCCCCGGAGAATGCTCCGACACGCTCACCGGCGCCATTGTGATCGAGCCCGAAGACCAGACCTGTGTCGAGGCGGCGAACATCCAGGTCGTACTGGTCACGAGCTTCCCACCCACCGCCGCCGGCACGTGTTCGCCGGCCCAGAACCTGGTCATCAACAACACCGGTGGAGGTCAGCTCGACATCTCCAGCCTGACCCTCCAGGGGCGGTTCTTCTATGACGGTGTCTGGCCGCCGTTGAGCCAGCTCGCCGGGCCGATGTTGATCGCCGGTTTCGCGTCCAACAATTCACTCAACGTTTACTTCTGTCCCGATATCGACAATGACGGTGCATACACCGGCCGACTTGTGATCAACAGCAACGATCCGGATTCCGGGTTGCTGAGTATCACCTTGGGCGGGAGCGAAGCACCTTGATCCGATCCTTCGGGATGCCCCGGCAGATGCCGGGGCATCCTCTTTGATATCTATGGACTACCGTCTCGAGCAGCTCCGCTTTGAACTCCGGGAGGATCCCTCCTCCCGGATTTTCTTCAAGCTCGGCGAGTATCTTCGCCGCGAAGGCGAGCTCGACGAGGGGGTTGAGATCCTACGCGCGGGCCTCGAGGAACACCCGAGGTACGTCGCGGCCTGGGTCAGCCTGGGTCGGGCCCTGCTGGTGAACGGCGACAGCGCGGGCGCGTCTGAAGCCCTCGCCAGCGCCCTTGAGCTCGATCCCGACAACGCGGTCGCGGCGCTATTCGCGGGTGAGGCGGCGATCGCCAACGAGGACTGGGTCGACGCAGTCAAGGCGCTCAAGCGGGCGCGGGGGCTGACCCCTCAGGACGATGCCCTCGACGAGAGGATCGCATTCGTCGAGGAAAAGCTCGTCGGTCTGGGTCTGTTCGAGCAGCCGACCCCGACCGCAGCGGCGACTCGGGAGCCGCCTCCGGCGCTCGTGGTGACTGACACCCACGGAGAACCCTTTCCCGTCCACTCGGCCGGCGATACCGGCGAGTGGAAAGACGCCAACGATGTCTTTGCCGCGGGTTGGGTGGACGACGAGGATGTTGCGAGCCTGAGCGCCGATGATGTGCCGGAGCTGACCTCCGAAGAAATCACGGCGGATGAGATCGATTTCGAGGTCATCGACGAGGAGACTCTCGAGCCCGAGCCCGAGCCCGTGCCCGAACACGTGCCCGGATTCGAGACGGAGGCCGAACCCGAGGACCTGCCTCTCCCGACCATGACCCTCGCCCGCCTCGCGGTTGAGCAGGGTGACCACGACTTGGCTGAAAAGACGATCCGCAGCGTTCTCGAGGCGGACCCCGAAAACCACGACGCTGCGCACTTGCTCGAAAGCCTGATCGAGGCGGCGCCGCGACCGGACGATGGCCTCCACGCAAAAGATCGAGCAGACGTCAGGGTCTATGCGTTGCAGGAGTGGCTGGAGGCGGTTAGACTGGCTTCGGAGAGGCTGGATTCGTGAACTTTGAAGAGCCGATGCAGCGCCTGCTGGAGGATTGTCCGGGGGCGCAAAGCGCCGCCATCGTCGACCCGGACGGCATTCCGGTGGTTGTGATTCCGCGTGAGGGATCGCTCGAGACCCTCGGCGCGGAGCTTGCGACGATTCTTCGCGATCTGGCCGAGGCAGCACGGGAGTTTCAGCACGGACATCTGGAGCAGTGCTCGGTTTTTGCCGAAGATGCGGTCATCATCTTGACCACGATCACCGCCGGCTACTTCCTGATACTGGTCATGAACCGTGACGGTCTCGCCGGCAAGGGCCGGTTTCAGAGCCGGCTCACCAGTGCGCGCCTGTACTCCGAATTCATCTGAGGTGACACGAGACAATGTACAAATTCGAAGAGATTTGTGAGCTGATCGAGTTGGTCGGCTCGTCCGGAGTTTCGGTTGTCGAGATCGAGCACGCCGGATCCCGAGTCCGGGTCGAAGGGCGGTTGCAGGCGGCCGTGGTGCAGCAGATTTCTGCGTCCGCCGAAGCTGCCGCCGTCACAGATGTGCAGTCAGCGGAGGTCGCCGCGGACACGCAGCCGGCACCCGCGGATTCAATCGACGCTGACGAGGATATGCATGGCATCAACTCGCCGATCGTCGGCACCTTCTACCGCGCGCCGAATCCCGATGCCGATCCCTACGTCAAGGTCGGCGACTTCATCGAGCAGGGTCAGACTCTGTGCATCGTCGAGGCCATGAAGCTGATGAACGAGATCGAGAGCGATGTCAGCGGAACGGTCGTCAAGGTCCTGCCGGAAAACGCACAGCCCGTGGAGTACGGCGAGCAGCTCTTTGTGGTCCGTTCATCCTGATGTTTTCCAAGGTTCTGATCGCCAATCGTGGGGAGATCGCGGTGCGGATCATTGCAGCCTGCCGCGAGTTCGGTATCTCCACGGTGGCGGTGCAGTCAGAGGCGGACCGTGACTGTCTCCACGTGTTGCTCGCCGACGAGTCCGTATGCATCGGCGCGGCAGACTCATCGGACTCCTATCTGAACGTGACCTCGGTGATGTCCGCTGCGCGCATCACCGGCGCCGATGCGATCCACCCTGGATATGGTTTCCTGGCTGAAAATGCCCACTTCGCGGAGATCGTCGGTGAGTGCGGTCTGGCGTTCATCGGACCCTCCGCCGATTCCATCCGTCTCATGGGCAACAAGTCGGAGGCCCGGCGGACGGTTGCGGCGGTCGAAGTGCCGATTCTCCCCGGCTCCGATGGTCCGCTCTCCTCGAGAGACGAGGCGGCAGAGATTGCCCGGGAGGTTGGCTTTCCGGTGATTCTCAAGGCCTCCGCCGGTGGCGGTGGCCGCGGGATGCGTCTGGCGTGGGACTCGGACGAGCTCCTTCGCGCCTACGATACGGCCTGGAACGAGGCTGAGCGGGCCTTTGGCGATCCCACGCTCTATCTCGAGAAATATCTCGAAAAACCTCGCCACATCGAGTTTCAGGTGCTCGCCGACTCGCACGGCCGGGTGATCCATCTCGGTGAGCGCGAGTGCTCGATTCAGCGGCGCCACCAGAAGATCCTCGAGGAGGCGCCGTCTATCGCGCTCGATCCCGAGTTGCGAGCAGAGATGGGAAAGGCGGCGGTCGCAACGACCCGCGCCGCTCGTTACGAGAATGCCGCAACGGTCGAGTTTCTCCTCGCCGAGGACGGCAGTTTCTACTTCATGGAGATGAACACCCGAGTTCAGGTCGAACATCCGGTGACTGAGCTCGTGACCGGAGTCGACATCGTCAAGGAACAACTGCGGATTGCCGCCGGCGAAAAGATCTCGATCCCCAAGCGCAAGCAGGTCCGACCTCAGGGCCATGCGATCGAGTTTCGAATCAACGCCGAGGATCCCGAGACCTTCGCCCCGTCACCGGGTCGCATTACCGACTTGGTGATTCCCGGCGGCCCCGGGGTTCGAGTCGATACCCATATCTATGCCGGCTACACAGTTCCTCCGTTTTACGACAGTCTGATCGCCAAGCTCCTGGTTCACGGCAAAGACCGCGAGGAGGCGATCGTTCGTGGTCGCCGTGCTCTCCAGATGCTGCGCATCGAGGGAATCAAGACCACGGTTCCCCTCCATCTTCGGATCCTCGACAACGAGGAGTTCAACACCGGTCGCGTCGATACGCACTTCATGGAGCGCCTCCTTGGTTGATTGAGGGTCGTTGTTCTTTTCTCGGCCTCAGGTTTTCTTTGAGATTGGTGCCGAATCACTGCGCTCAGGCTGGAAAACTGAGGCCGAGAAAAGAAAATAGGGAGTGGGTTCACGGGCCTCTGCAGCATGCCTCGAGTGATACCATTGTTGAGTATGCGCAATGTCTTCCTGGTCGGCTTTATGGGTGCGGGCAAGAGCTCGGTGGGCGCAGCCCTGGCGGCACGTTTTGGCTACCGGTTCATCGATCTCGATGAGCGGCTCTGCGAGCGGTTCGAGGCGTCGATACTGGAGATCTTCACGGTGCATGGAGAGGGAGTATTTCGCGCGGCCGAGACCGACGAGCTCGGCCACTGCGCCGACGAGCAGGGAGTGGTCGTAGCCACCGGTGGGGGCACGTTCTGCATCGGGGCCAATCGCGAGATCATCAGCGGATCGAAATCTGTTTCGGTCTACCTCGATCTTCCATGGGAAGAGCTCGATCGGCGATTGGCGGTCGACAACAGCGGCCGGCCGAAGTACGACGACGCAGAACAGGCGCGCAGCCTATATGAGGAACGGCAACCCGAGTATCGGCGTGCAGATGTAGTCATCGCACTCAAGGGATCGGAACACCCGGATGAGATTGCAGACAAAGTGCTCGATGCCCTCCAAAAGGAAGTGCCGTGCGCTATCTGATCCTGAGTGATATCCACGCCAACTGGGAGGCGCTGCAGGCCATCAGGGCGCACGTCAGGCGCAAGCGGTTTGACAGGGTGGCGTTCCTCGGGGATGCGGTTGGCTATGGCGCTTCGCCAAACCAGGTGTTGGCGTGGCTTCGTTCACTGGGTCCGGCGCTGGATGTGGTACGCGGCAACCACGACCGGGTCTGCGCAGGGCTTGACAGCGCCGAGTACTTCAACCGGTATGCTCGGGAGGCCGCAACCTGGACCCTGGAGCACCTCGAGGAACGAAACCTGGAGTTCTTGGAGTCCTTTCCCCAGGGGCCCCTCGATCTGACCGACCATGTGGCGATCTGTCATGGTTCGACTGTCGATGAGGATGCCTACGTTTTCTCCGCCCACGACGCACAGATCGCCTTCGCGGGTCTGCCTCACCAGCTCATCTTCTTCGGCCACACCCACGTCCCGTCGCTCTTCATGCTCCAGGAGGACAACGGCGTGCGAACACTCAAGGTGCGGCTGCTCGCCGGCCGGCGAATCGTCCTCGACCTCGAGCCCAACAGGCGATACCTCATCAACCCGGGATCGGTCGGCCAGCCGCGGGATCGCGACCCGCGCGCCGCCTATGCGATCCTCGACACCGATCAGCGTCGCATTTACCTCTACCGGGTTGCCTACCGCACATCGATTGCCCGCCGCCGAATCCTCGCCGCCGGTCTGCCGCCGGTGCTCGGCGACCGGCTGCTCTACGGGGCGTGACAATGAAGATCACATCGAGAATTCTGGTAATCGTGGTGCTGGCCGCGACCTTTGTCGCCGCGCAGACGCCGAGCGGCATCGGTTCGCGGCAGGTGTACCTGTACCGGGCGATCGACGGCTGGAACCTCGAGCTGAGGATGGCGGTTGCGATGCTTGGCGACCCCTTCCCCGCTGTCCGCGCGCATGCGGCTCAAGTGTTGGCCTCAAATGTTGACGCCGCTGCGTTGCCGCTGATCAGGCGCTATGCGGCGGACAACGATCCCCGCATTCGCGAGCAGGCCATGTTGGCCGCCGGCAGACTCGGCCCATCGGCGCTCGATCTCGCGCTCTACGGCCTCAATGATTCTTCACCCCTCGTACGACAGGCGGCGGCATGGGCCGCCTGCCACAGCGGTGATCGCGCGTTCGAGCCGCTGGTGAAGCTCCTCGAGGCCGAACGCAGTCGACCCGTGCGCGAAGCCCTGCTTGCCAATCTCTGGCGTATGGAAGACAGCCCATGGCCGGCGGCGGTCGCACCATACGCTGCGAGCTCCGACGTCTTCCTGCGGCGGGCTGCAGCATCTTCGCTCTCCCGCACCGGTGCAGCGGCGGCGCGCCCTGCCCAGCGCCGGTTGGCGGCGGACGAGGAGCCTGTGATTCGTGCCACAGCGCTCGGGGGCTTTGCGACCGGCGCCCTGGAACCGCCCGACCTCCAGGTCGTTCTGGCCGCTCTCGAAGATCTCGACTGGCGGGTCCGCGCCGCGGCTTGTCGGGTGCTCGCGTCCCGGGACGAGATCACCATGTCCGCTGCCTCGGCTCAAAGGGTCGTCGCTGACTTTTCATCCAAGCACCCGCACCTCGCGGTGTCGGCGCTGGCGGCGGCCGGCGCCCAGGCGAGTGTGGGCACGACCGCCGAAATCCTGATTGTGGTCAACGGTGGCGACCGCTGGCTGGCGTCGGAAGCCCTCGCGGCGCTCGCGCAGCGCGACCCCGCTGTGGCGCGCAAGGTGGCCCGGCGGTGGATCGGCTCGCCCGAGCTGTGGCGACGCCGGGCGGCGGCGCGGATTGCCGTGGCCTCGGGGCCGGAGATCGAGCGATCGGCTGCAGCGGACCGTGACGCGGGCGTGCGTCTCGCCTGGCTCGGGGATCTCGATGGCGAGCAGACCATCGAGCGACGCGAGTTGCTCCTCGATTTGCTCGAGTCTGACCCCGACCCGGCGGTTCGCGCGCAGGCGCTGTCGTCGCTGCGGGAGGCCGGAGCCGCGCCGGACGTCGAGAATCTGGTCGAGCTCTTTGCCTCGTGGAAGGGCGACGAGATGGGTGATGCCCGCGCGGAGGCCATTATTTCGGCCCTCGCTGCGGCCGGTACCGAAAGCGAACGCGACGGCCTACTCGCACTCGGTCTCGAGGACGCGAACTCGGCGGTGGCGGCGATGGTCGTCAACGGTGCCCGTAATTTGGGCATGGAGGTCGCGCTGCCGGGCCGCGAGCCGCGCCATGGCACGCGTTGGTACGAGAACCTCGACACATGGACGGCGGAACCGCGTTTTCTGGATGTCATCACCGACCGTGGCAGCTTCCGGATTCGTCTCGACGTCGACTCGGCGCCTATCACCTCGCGCGAGATCTGGGACCTCGCGGTTGACGGCTTCTACGATGGGCTCGATTTTCACCGTGTGGTCCCGAACTTCGTCATCCAGGGTGGCGACCCAAGGGGCGACGGTTGGGGCGGGCCGGGCTTCGCCCTTCCGGACGAGCCGTCTCTCGTACCCTTCGACTCCTGGCGGGTGGGCATCGCCACCTCGGGCCCCAACACCGGCGGCTGTCAATTCTTCGTCACTCTCATGCCCGCAGACCGTCTCACCGGCCACTACACCAACTTCGGCGAGGTAGTGTCGGGGCGTGAGGTGCTGACCGAGCTCCGGGTCGGCGACCGGATCCGGACCATCCGGACCGTTACCGGCGGCGAGTAGCGGAGCAGAGGGGCGGCGGGGACCACCTACCAGCATGAGTTTTAAGTTTTTAGTTTTGAGTTTTTAGTTCCCATACATTCTCCCCTGCAGGCTCCTGAGTGGGTGCGTGAAAACTCAAAACTCAAAACTCTCTCGTTTCCTTTTCTGGCATCAGGTTTCGGCGGGGACACGACGTACCAGCACCCGCGTGGCGCGACCGTCCTCGACCTCCTCGACGACAAGGCGCAGGCCGTCCCACTCGACGTGTGATCCGACTGCGGGATCGCTCTTGAGGAGGTGGGCGACGATCCCACCGACCGAGTCGAGGTCTTCCGGTTGTTCGATCGTGCGGTGGAGAACCGCCTCCAGCCGCCGCAGCGACAGATGGCCGGCCACCCGCCACCCGCCGTCGACGACCTCGACGACGCTTTCCCCGCCGACGTCGAACTCATCCCGGATGTCACCCACCACCAGCTCCAGCACGTCTTCCAACGTGACGATTCCGGACAGCCCGCCAAACTCGTCGAGGACAAGCGTGATGTGCTTCCCAGTTCTCCGGAAGTCCTGCAACAGATCGGGCAGGGAGCGGGTCTCGGGGACGAAGAGCGCCGGCACCACGAGGTCGAGCCACGGCTGATCGGGGCGCCGGCGCAGCAAGTGTTTGGCGTGGAGCACGCCGACGATGTCATCGGGCGATCCATCAACGACCGGGAACCTGCTGTGCGGGGTTGTTGTGATGAATTTCTTCAGGGTCGCGAGATCCCACGAGCTGTCGACGGTCAC
>Ga0164313_10006671_pt1 | contig 10165 bp, 9 predicted proteins | sample GuaBasSedimGuay4_FD_113735 | JGI IMG/M metagenome (GOLD analysis project Ga0164313, IMG submission 113735) | Subseafloor sediment microbial communities from Guaymas Basin, Gulf of California, Mexico - Guay4, Core 4569-4, 0-3 cm | ecosystem: Environmental > Aquatic > Marine > Hydrothermal vents >...
CGCTCGACGTCGTGAAGAAGTCGGCCGGCAACGTCGTCGTCGAAGCAGCGATTCAGGAGACGTCGAACAAGATCCGCGAAGGCCGCACGATGGCCGAGCCCCTCATGGAAACCAACGTATTCCCGCCGATGGTCGTGCAGATGATCGGCGTCGGTGAGCAGACGGGCGCCCTAGATACCATGCTCAACAAGATCGCCGACTTCTATGAAGACGAGGTCGATATCGCGGTGGCCGCGCTCACCTCGTTGCTCGAACCCCTGATGATGGTGTTCATCGGCGGCATCGTAGGCGTGATCCTCATATCGATGTACCTGCCGATCTTCTCGATCGCGGGTAAAGTCAACGCGGAGTGACTCCGTCTCGAGAGAGCCTCACCGGACAGCCCGAGGATCCCAACGCGAACCGGCGGCTGCAGTGGGTTCTTGGCGGTCGGCTCATCATCGCGACCGTTCTGCTCGGAACGACCATGTACCTGGCGCTGGACGCCATTCGGTACGGCCACTTCACACCCACGTTCCTGCTAATTCTGATCTCGGCGATCTATGGATCATCGATCCTGTTCGGCGTTTGGCTGCTCCGTGCCCGTCAGGAGAACATGGTCGCGATCGCCGTCACGACCTTGGACGTGCTGCTGATCACCGGCTTGGTGTATCTAACCGGCGGCGCGGGAAGTATCTTCTCCTTTCTCTACGGCGCGCAGATCCTCACCGCGGCCCTCACCCTCGGGACGAACGCTGCCTACTACACCGCGGCTGCAAGCCTCGCTTGCTACTTGCTGCAGGGGATCGGCCTGAACGTGGGCTGGTTGCCCCCACCGCCCGATCAGCCGCTCAGTCAGTACGTGCTCAGCTCGCGAGATTTCCAGCTGGCCTTGGTCTCCAACATGGTGGGCATTGCGGCCGTCGCGCTGCTGGCGACCAACCTCGCACGGCGAGCCCAAGTGGCGGGCGCGCGGCTCATCGAGGCGCAACAAAGCACAGCCCGGGTGGTGCGACTCAACGATGACATCGTTCGGTCAATTGCATCCGGCCTCATCACCGCTGACGACGACGGGCGGATCCTCGGCGTCAACCGCGCGGCAAGCGAGATTCTGAGGGGCCGCGAGGGGACGCTCGTCGGCAAGCCTCTGTCGAGCGTGCTCCCCACCCACGCCGCCCAATCGCTGGGCGAGCCGCCTAAGCGGGCGGATGCGGACGGAAGGCGGGCCGATGGGAGCGAGTTCCCGATGGGATACACGCTCAGCAGCCTGCTCGATGCGAACGGAAATCCCTCCGGTCTGCTTCTGGCCTTCCAAGACCTGACCGAGATTCGGACACTCCGAGATAGAGCCGAGACGGCCCAGCGCCTCGCCGCGCTCGGACAACTCGCAACCGGGCTCGCGCACGAGATCCGAAACCCGCTGAGCTCGATCTCCGGCTCCGTCGAAATGGTCCGCGAAGGAAACGCGCTTGGCGCTGAAGACAGACGGCTGTTGGGCATCGTCATCTCGGAAGTGGATCGGCTGAACTCCCTGGTGACGACGATGCTGCAAGTCGGACGCCCGAGTCAGATCGAAACGGAGCCGATCGACCTTCGCGCGATCGCGAACGAGGTCGTCGCCGTGGCCCGTGGCGAAGCGACCGTGAGCAACGGGCTACGAATCGACGAGAGCGGGCCGGAGGAGTCCATCATCGTCACTGCTGACCCGGACAGGATACGTCAGGTGGTTTGGAACCTCGTGAGGAACGCGGTCCAGGCGTCACCTCATCGCGGCAAGGTGGAGGTCCGTACGGGACGCGACCCAGCGGGCCGTGCCTTCCTGGAAGTCGTAGATGAGGGCGCGGGTATCGGCGCTGCGCAACGAGACCAGCTCTTCGACATGTTCTACTCAGGCCGAAGTCACGGTGTTGGGATCGGGCTCGCCCTGGTGAAGCAGATCGTCGACCAGCACCAAGGACGAATCGAGATTATCGACCGGAACATCGCAGGCACCTGCTTCAGAGTGACGCTCCCGCGAGACGAGGAGTTGGTCATACCGAGGTCAACAGCTCCGACAGCCGAGCGCCCGGATCCTCGAACCGCATGAGCCCTTCGCCGATCAGCACAGCGTCTGCGCGCCCCTGAGCGACATCGCTGAGGTCGTCCGCCGAACGCACTCCGCTCATGAAGACCGCGACGCACTCCGTCGGGATGCGTGCAACGCAATCCCGCGCCGCCTCCTTATCGACTCGAAAGGTGCTCAAGTCGCGCGCGTTGACGCCAACGATCGTCGATCCCGCCGCAAGCGCGCGATCGATTTCGTCTGAGTTGGCGGCCTCGACGACAGGCTCCATGCCAAGTGAGCGAATCTGCTGAATCAGGGCGCGAAGCTCGATGTCTTCCAAGGCTCGCACCAGCAACAGGACCAGCGATGCGCCCACGTCGTATGCCAGGTCGACCTGAACCGGATCGAGAACGAACCCCTTGTAGAGCACGGGCACGCTGACCGCCTGCACGACCCGCCGTACGAGCAAAGGCGAGCCCCCGAAGCCCGGGCCGTCGGCGAGGACGCTAACGGCCGAGGCGCCGCCGCGCTCATAGCCCTGGGCGATCCGGATGCCCTCGCCCGGACTCCAGGGGTGGATCTCTCCTGCGCTTGGACTTCGAAATTTCACCTCCGCGACCACCGAGGGCGACTCACCGGGCGCGCGTCGTAGGGCGCGAATGCCTCGTTCGGAACGCTCGGGTTGCGGGACGCGTTCGACTGGCTGCATCGCCGCAACGTGTCGGCGCCGCCGGGAGTTTTCCCGCCGCTTGCGCGCGAGAATCGCCGAGAGGACGTCGGTCATGAATCTCGCGTGAATTGCGCCCAGCGCTCGAGCGTTTCGGTGGCCGCGCCGCTGTCGACCGCCTCGGCGGCCCGCTCTGCGCCGGCCCTTGGATCATTGGCGACCCCCGCAACACACAGAGCCGCGGCCGCGTTGAGCAGAACGGCAACACGCGCCGGCCCCTGCGCGCCACCCAGTACGTTGCGAATGATGTCCGCGTTACGCGCCGCGTCTCCACCCCGAAGCCCGTCGAGAGGCACCGCCGAGAAGCCAAAGTCCTCAGGACTGACTTCGAACGTACTGACGTGGCCGTTCCGTAACTGAGCCACCGCGGTGGGTCCGGACGGGGAGACCTCATCGAGTCCGCCCTGGCCATGAACGACCCAGGCCGCGGTCAACCCCAGCGAACCGAGCGCCTGCGCCAATTGCTCGACCTTGTTCGAATCGTAGACTCCAACGACCTGATGTGTCGCTGACGCCGGATTCGACAGAGGCCCGATTAAGTTGAAAAGCGTGCGAATCCCGAGTTCCCGGCGCGCCGGCGCGGCGTGCCGCATGGCAGCGTGATGACTCGGTGCGAACAGGAAGCCGATCCCCACTTGCTCGATGCATTGCTGAACTCGTTCCGGCGTGAGGTCGATGCGTACACCGAGCGCTTCCAGCGCGTCGGCGCTGCCCGCCTGTGACGACACGGCACGGTTGCCATGTTTTGCCACGGCAACTCCACACGCCGCCGCCACCACTGCCGCGGCTGTCGAGATATTGAAGGTGTGAAGGCCATCCCCGCCCGTTCCACAGGTGTCGAGCAGTGGGCCGTCGACGTTCGGTCGAATCGCTTCGGAATGCTTCCGAAGCGCGCGCGCCGCCGCGGCAATCTCGTCGGCGGACTCACCCTTCATGCGAAGTGCCACGACGAAGGCGGCGATTTGGGCGCCGGACGCTTCTCCGCCAAGGATGGCATCCATCGCAGCCTCGACGGCGGCAGGGGACAAGTCATGCCCCGCGACGACCTCTTTGATTGCGTCCGCAATCACGACGGCCCCGATACCGGAAGCGACGACAGCCAGTTGCGAATCAGATCGTGACCGTGCTCGGTCAGAAAGGACTCGGGGTGGAACTGAACGCCTTCGATCGGGAGCCGGGTGTGTCGAAGTCCCATCACTTCGTCTCGGTCGGTCCAGGCGGTGACCTCGAGCTCGTCGGGGATGGTGTCCCGCTTGACGATCAACGAGTGGTAGCGCGTGGCGGTGAATGGGCTTGGGAGGCTCTGGAATACGCCCCGACCCTCATGGAGAATCTCGGACGTGCGACCATGCATGAGACGCTCTGCCCGCACTACTGAGGCCCCGAAATGCTGCGCAATGCTCTGGTGGCCTAGGCAGACGCCAAAGATGGGAGTCTCGGCGCCCAGCTTCGCGATCAGTTCCAAGCTGACGCCGGCCTCCTCGGGCCTTCCTGGGCCAGGGCTGATCAGCACTCCGCTTGGCGCGATCTCACGGATGTCGTCCACGCTCACCGCATCGTTGCGCTTGACCACGACCTCGGCCCCGAGCTCCCCCAAATACTGGACGAGGTTGTAGGTAAAAGAGTCGTAGTTGTCGATCACTAGAATCATTGGTTTCGATCGCTAGCGGCTCGCGCAGAGCGCGTCAACCGGCCCCCACCTGTGCCGCTTCATAGCCGCGCTCCCGCCAGAACTTCTCGAGCCTCAAGTTGACCATCTCCGGATACTCCAGCGCCGCGTAGTGCGTCGCACCCGGGAGGACCATTATCTCCGACCCGCGCGTGCGTCGGGCCATGCGCTCTGCTGCCGACCGGGGCGTGAAGACGTCTCGCGACCCAACGATGATCAACGTGGGCACATCGATGAGCGGAAGGAGATCCCACCCATCGTGCTCCCCCATCCGCTCGAGAAGACGAATGAACGTGTCCATGTCGAGCTCGCGGAGCTTCGCGACCAGCTCGCCCACCACCTGCTCATCAAGCGTGCTCGCTGCCAGTCCAATCCGCTTCGCCCACTCGCCGGGGTCAGGGAGGCGCGTCGCCTGACCGACGACCACCTCAATCGCTCGAGGGACCGAGCGCAGGCCGCGAAGGAAGGGAGGCAATAGTCGTCCAACCAGAGTCAGATTGAAGACATAATCCCATGGCCGGCCAGCCACGCCATTGAGCATCGCAAGCGAGGCCACCCGCTCCGGAGCGGCCCGAAACATCTCGAGGCCGACCTGAACACCCATCGACCACCCGACGATGGCGGCGCGGTCGGCCCCTTCTGCCTCGAGGAGGTGCAATGCGTCCCGGGCGTGATCGGTGATGCCCAGCGCACCGGGGTTGGCTGGGAGCGAGGAGCCGTAGAGGCCCCGGTAGTCCCAAGACAGAAGGCGGTAACGGTCGCGAAAGTACTGAATCTGATGGCTCCAGGCCTCCCAGCTGCCCCCCAGGCCGTTGCAAAGCAAGATGGGGCGCCCTTGGCCCACGGCCTGATAGGCGATTTCAGTGCCATCAAATGACACAAAGCGGCGTTCTTCGACGGGGGGTGGCATCATGGCAAGGGGCCAAGCCTATCAGGGGCTGGTTGTGGACGCCCGCCTTGACAAGATCGGTCTTCCACGGATAAATTTGAGGAAGCTGAAATGTCGGACGAACTCCAAAAATCCAAGCAAGTCCGCGATATACGCGAACGACTCGGCAGAAAGACGGCTCCACCGCCGTCAGGCAACCTCGAAGAGGGCAGCGTGGCACCGCCGCCGCCGCCGACGCTCGGAGGTGTAGCGCCGCCGCCAGGCTTCGTCGGAGGTCAGGCCGCCAAACGGTCCGGACCGTTTGCGGGGGCGACCTCACAGGCCGTAGCGCACCAGGAAGTGCGCATCGTCGTCGATGAGCAGGCCGTGACAAATGCACACGAGGGCAAGAGCCGGCGTGTTCGCAAGTTGATGATGATCACCGGCGGCGGAGCGGCGCTTCTCGGTCTGTTCCTCGGCATTCTTTCCTCGACCGTGATGAACAAGCGGAGCGAGTACAATGTTGCGGTTCGCGATGGCAAGGCCGTATACGAAGGCGTTCGCGCGGCGGCCGACCAGGTGACCGAAGCCAAACGACTGCTCGATCGAACGGCGGGTGCGGCCAAGGCGAGGCCCGGAGAGGGTCCTTCCGTCGACTACGAAGCGGTTGAGCAGCTTCGCGCACTGCCCACTCCGTTTACGGCCGCTGACTTCACGGGCCTTCACTACACCAAGTTCAGCCGCGAGACGGTCAACTCTTTGTTCGTGTACGCCCGTCAGGTAGACCAGCTTTGGGACAAATTCGACAGGCTGGCGGGGGCAGTCCTTCCGGAGTCCCGTCGCACCGAACTCAACGAGGCTGCTCAGGACGAGACCGCCATTACGACCAGCCCTACCGGCTGCGTCCCCACGCTCGGTGAGGGCGGCTTTCGATGTGGCCTGGTGTACGTCGACATGCCCGACGGAGATTTGGCGTCGAAGAAGCTCAAGGTTCGCGTGACGCGGAGCGGCAAGCCGTTCGAGAAGGAACTCTACGTGGGTCAGGACTTGCGCCAAAATGCAAGCAACTACGTGATTCTCACTAACCCCGAACAATCTGCCGGGGTGCTCGGCCAACGCAAAAACGCGTTCGCCTCGTACCGCCGGGACCTGGCAGAGCTCTCGCGTCTCATGGACTCGACTCTGGAGACGCAAGGCAGCCTGGAAAAGGGCCTCGGGGCCGTGGCTGGGCTCGAAGAAATCGCCAACTTCTGACCTGAATTTCCGTTGAGGTATAAAGGGGTTTCGCGTGCGCTTCATTCGACGCGCGGCCCCTCCAACTGCTACCTTAGTACGTGGGGTGCCGCGCTATAGACTGCGATATCAGTCGACCAATCTCGAGATGCCGCTCGGGGAGTTTGCGATTGGTCGAAGCTCGTCATGCAACCTTGCATTGGCCGACGGACTGGTCTCTCGAAAGCACGCTGTCCTTCACGTTGGTCCCGAAGCAGTCGTGGTCGAAGACCTCGGTAGCCGCAACGGAGTAGCCGTCAACGGAGTGCGCATCAACGCACCACGTCGATTGTCGCACATGGACCGCGTGTACATCGGCTCACAAGAGCTCGTCCTGATCGACGCTGCGAAGCTGAGGGAAGGCACGAAGGAAACCGCCGAGTACGTCGTCTGCATATCCTGCGGTGCAATCAACGGCTCTGCAAAGCGGCGCTGCGGGGAGTGCGGCAAGCGGCTCTCGTCGACTGCGGGTGAAACCATGGCCAGCACGAACAGCCGGGTGGACTCGTCGTCGCATGCGTGGGGCGCAGAGGACACTCGCACCGCGCGCGCCCTCGACGTGATCGCCGGCATTGCTAGCAAGGCAATCGCCATGGGTCGTTTCGAAGAGGCCGAGCGCATCCTGCTACCGCATCTGGACACACTGCTCGAGCGGGCCCTCGCGCACCAGCCGCTCAGCGAGTCCGAGCAAGACGATTCCGAGGCACTCTTCGTAGGAGCAACCACCTACGCGTTGCAGTTGGCTGAAGGGCTGCGCGAGACGAGGTGGATCGATTGGGTCTTCCGGACTCACACGGCCTTGGGGCGGCTCATGGAAGCGGAGACCATCGAATCGCTGCACAGCCTCGTGCGGACCAACAAATACTCCAAGCCCGGATACCTTCGCGCATACCTGCACGTGATCCAGAACCGCGCAGCGGAGTACGGCGCATCCGAGCGGTTTATCGTGCGGCGTCTCGAAGGACTAGAGCAAGTCGTTTCAGCGCACTAGTGTGCGGATCTTTTTTCTCGCACACTAGGTTCTTGGATCAAACACTAGTCCGGACCTCAGCCGGGCCAGCATGGCGCAACGCGCTCATCGCGTCGGCAAGACGGACGTCCGCCGGCAACTCATCTACGAGGGCGAGCACCTCGCGCGAAGGGGGCTCACCGGCGCGCCCATACAACCGGGCTCCTATTTCGAGCCAGCGCGCGCTCCTGAGCACACAACCAAGGTGGGCGGCGCACTCGGCCACGCCCTTGACGCGGCTCGGCTCGATGTCGATGCCCTCCTCGATTTGCTCCTCGAGCTCCGACACCCCACGGGACATCATCCGTTCGGCGTCGGCGAGGCGGCCCTGGTCGATGGCTCGGTCGACGACCTGCGAGAGCAGATGGAAGGTCCAGCCGGAGGCGGCGACGTCGCGAACCGAAGTGCTCACGCCCTGCTCGGTCGAAATCGCGCCGCAGTGAGGGCATTGTGCGCTCGTGCTCGGATAGGGAACGGCGCACCCGACGCAGAATGTGAGACCGCAAGTCGTTCGATGGTTCTTCTTCACGGCGTTCGGACTCAGGAACACCAGCTCCTGCGTTCCGATGCGGATGCGGTCTCCATCTTGGAGCGTGGCGCGGCCAACGAGAGGCCGGCCGTTGAGTTGAGTGCCATTGCGGCTGTGAAGGTCTTCGAGCGTTGGCTCCGAACCGGAAAGGTCGATTCGAATGTGCTGACGCGACAGCATCGGATCATCGATCGTCACGTGGCCCAGCGAGCCTCGCCCCACGACAATCTCGTCGCCTGTGAGGTCGACCTCTTGTAGATGAAACCGCAGACGATATCGTAAGCTGGAAACCTTCACGACTCATCAGGCTAACTGGGACGATGGGGCGGTGTAAATCCTACCCCTACCTACGTCAGCGCTATTTCTTTTCGGCGACGTCCGGGGCCTCGTGCCGTCGAATCTCGCCGGTGATGCGGTCGGCAATGTCGGCATGCCGGTCGTCGTCGCTCTCGTCGGCAACCATGTCGACCAGCGTGTCGCTAGCCTCGGCCGGGGCCGCCTTGTTCTTTCGAAGCTGGCCCAGCCGCGCAACGGTCTTCGGGTCCTCGAGGATCAGGCAGTAGAAGCCATAGAATTCGTTGTTGTCGACGGCCCGTGCAAGCACCCGGGACTCCCTCCACTCGTACCATTGCGTCGGCTCACTGCCTGCCACGAGGGACCTGCTCTTCTTCTTCGCCTTGCCGTAACGCTGCTGAAGGGCACTTCCGAACTGGGCGAACGTCGCTCCCTCGAACACCGACGCATCGAACGCGCGGTATCGCTTCCACAGGCGCTCTTTGATGAAGAAGAAGTAATCCTGCGTGCCCTTCGTTCGGACCCGAATCAGCGACTCGCCGTTTCTGTGAGTGAACTCACCTTTCAGATAGCCGGAGTCGTACGCACTTGGCGTGCCGTCGAACTCGAAATACGAGTCGCGAATCTGAGCGGACTCCTGAGCCATCTTGTGGCGAATCCGATCTTCCTCGATCGCATCAGTCGTCTTCGAAATAGCCTCGTGATACGAGGCCTCGATATTCTTCTTGAGGTGCCGGTACACCTGCTTCGGCGTCCAACCCCATTGAAGGTCCCCCATCGATTGCTCGAGCGCGCTAGGCCCCCGATTACTGGCACTCCCGGTGTCCGCATAGACGCCCGCACCAAGCACCAGCCCAAAGGCCACCAAGAACGCCCCATATGATGAACGTCGCATACCCATTCCCCTTGCCGTACAGGTTAGCACCCGCCGAATGAGCCCACAAAAACCCGATCGCCCAACGTCCAAGATCCAGGACAACGGGCACGGGCCAGTTTGGCTAGTGGGAGCTGTCCAGGTCCTGGAGCGCCACAAAGAGCATGGTGCCACCGGCCACCGCGGCGGGCATGAAGAAGAGGTTGACCAGGGGGATGAAAAGAAGGAGCCAGACGCCGGTGCCAAAGCCCGCCACGGCGGGGAGCTGGCTACGGGTGAAGGCAACTCTATCGCGTACCGACCAGTTGCGGCGCGCGGCGGGCCAGTCGATGTAGTCGATTCCGAGGTACACCGCGGTGAGCGCGAAACCGACGAGCGAAATGACTTGGCCGACCCCAGGGATCACGAACGATGCGAGGAACATCGGCCCGACGACGGCCAGGTAGACCAACACCTTCAAGAGCTCGAGCCGGATCGTGCGTGCGATGTCCGCGAGCATGCGACTAAACGAAAACGGCGGCGCCGGCTCGCCGGTCAAGATGTGTTCGACCGCTTCGCTGAGCGCATCGTTGAAGGGAGCCGCCACGATGCTCGACAGCAGCAGGACCAACACCAGTCCAAGGACCGTAATCAGAATTCCAACGACCAGCTCGATCAGCCAGCGCAGCGCGCCCAGCAGCCCCCCGACCCACCCAGTGGCCTCGTTCCAACTCTCCGGAAACAGAGACCACACAGCCCCGCCGAGGTCGTCGTAGTAGCTCCCGGCGCCGTAGAACACGGCTCCCAGGGCGAACATTGTGATCAGGATGGGCAACACCCAGTAGCGAGCGAGCTTGGGATGCTGGAGGTAGACAAACCGCATGCCTCGAAACCCGTACGACAATCCGCGCGCGAAACCGA
>Ga0164313_10006672_pt1 | contig 10164 bp, 6 predicted proteins | sample GuaBasSedimGuay4_FD_113735 | JGI IMG/M metagenome (GOLD analysis project Ga0164313, IMG submission 113735) | Subseafloor sediment microbial communities from Guaymas Basin, Gulf of California, Mexico - Guay4, Core 4569-4, 0-3 cm | ecosystem: Environmental > Aquatic > Marine > Hydrothermal vents >...
AGCTTCGTTTATATCTTTGGCGGGAATTGTTTCCTTCACGGGATATGACGGATCAGTATATTTGTTGGGATGGACAGGTGGTTATGTTCTTTTGGCATTATTATTAGCGCCCTACCTAAGAAAGTTTGGAAAATTTACAGTACCGGATTTTATTGGTGACAGATATTATTCTAATGTGGCCCGTTTTGTTGCAATTATAGCGGCGTTGATGGTGTCGTTTACTTATGTAGCGGGTCAAATGAGAGGGGTTGGAATAGTCTTTTCCAGGTATTTAGAGGTGGATATAGATACAGGTGTTTACATAGGAATGACGATTGTTTTATTCTATGCTGTATTAGGAGGCATGAAAGGAATTACTTATACCCAGGTCGCACAATATTGTGTATTGATCTTTGCATTCATGGTTCCTGCAATCTTTATTTCTATACAAATGACAGGCAATCCGATTCCTCAATTAGGATTTGGAGATAGTGGTCAGGATGGCGTTTATTTATTGGATAAATTAGATGGGTTGCAGAAAGAACTTGGTTTTGCCGAATATACTTCAGGAAGTAAATCGATGATCGATGTTTTTGCAATTACCTTAGCTCTTATGGTTGGTACTGCTGGATTACCACATGTGATCGTACGGTTCTTTACGGTTCCGAAAGTTAAGGATGCACGTATTTCTGCAGGTTGGGCACTGTTATTTATTGCAATTTTATATACAACAGTACCGGCGGTTGCAGTTTTTGCAAGAACCAATTTAATTGAGACCGTCAGCGAAAAGAGATACGATGAGCTGCCGGAGTGGTTTAGTAACTGGGAAACAACAGGTTTGTTAAAATTTGTGGATAAAAATGGTGATGGTATAGTACAGTATCGGGCAAATAAAGAAATTAATGAATTAACCATAGATCGGGATATTATTGTATTGGCAAATCCTGAAATTGCCAAATTACCAAACTGGGTTATTGCCCTGGTTGGCGCAGGTGGTTTAGCAGCTGCTCTGTCGACTGCTGCGGGCTTGCTTTTAGTTATTGCATCATCTATATCGCATGATTTGATTAAGAAAATGGTTAAACCAAACATTACTGAAAAAGGTGAATTGATTGCAGCTAGATTGAGTGCAGTTGCAGCCGTTATGGTTGCGGGTTGGTTTGGAATAAATCCGCCGGGATTCGTGGCGGCTGTAGTGGCATTAGCATTTGGACTGGCCGCTGCTTCATTTTTTCCTGCAATTGTCTTGGGAATTTTTTATAAAAGAATGAATAAAGAGGGTGCCATTGCAGGTATGGTCGTAGGTCTTTTGTTTATGTCATACTATATATTAAAGTTCAAATTTGGAATTTTTGATGGAGGTAGAGAAGCAGTTGAAGGACTTAAAAAAGATTGGTGGTTAGGTATTTCTCCCGAAGGATTTGGTTCTGTTGCAATGGGTGTAAATTTTATAGTTTCTTTGGTGATATCCAGATTTACACCTGCACCACCACAAGAGGTCCAGGATATCGTGGAAGATATTAGAGTTCCCGCAGGAGCAGGGGATGCCACGCATCATTAATTTATAGAATATTAAAGTTCGTCGATAATTTTAAGTTAACCGTAGAAAAAATAGCTTAAAATTGATTGTATTTAGTACTTTAGAATCAAATTTGAAACCTCAGCAAATATTTTGTTATATATTAAAAATCATAAGGTATGAGTAATTATCACATAAAACACTTGGAAGAGTACTACCAAGTTTATAGAAAATCAGTTAGAAATCCACAAGTATTTTGGGAGGAAGTGGCAGAAGAGCATTTTATCTGGCGGAAAAGATGGGATAAGGTCCTAAGTTGGGATTTTACAAAACCTGAAATCAAATGGTTCGAAGGCGCTAAGTTGAATATTACTGAAAACTGTATTGATAGGCATCTGCGTATTCGTGGTGATAAAACAGCAATACTCTTTGAGCCGAATTCACCAGACGATAAAGCGGAGCATATAACTTATATGCAGTTGTATCATCGTGTAAATAAATTTGCTAATGTATTAAAGGATGAAGGTATTAAAAAAGGGGATAGGGTTTGTATCTATTTACCCATGATTCCCGAATTGGCAGTTTCCGTATTGGCCTGTGCGAGAATTGGAGCAATTCATTCCGTCGTGTTTGCAGGTTTTTCTTCTACGGCATTATCAACGAGAATTAATGATAGCGAATGTAAAATGGTAATTACGTCTGACGGATCTTATAGGGGGGCAAAAACTATTGATTTAAAAGGTATTGTGGATGAGGCTTTGGAAAACTGCCCGTCAATTCATACCTCTTTAGTTGTGAAAAGGATTAATTCTGAAGTATTTATGAAAGATGGACGGGATAAATGGTTGGAGCCACTTTTAGAAAATGCCGACTCAGAATGCGAGCCTGAAATAATGGATGCGGAAGATCCATTGTTTATCTTATATACCTCAGGATCCACTGGAAAGCCTAAGGGGATGGTGCATACCACCGCGGGATACATGATCTACAGTGCGTATACATTTAAGAATGTGTTTCAATATAGAGAAAATGACATCTTTTGGTGTACGGCTGATATAGGTTGGATCACAGGCCATAGTTATATTGTTTATGGACCATTAGCCAATGGAGCAACAACTGTAATGTTTGAAGGAGTCCCTAACTATCCGGACTTTGGTAGATTTTGGGAAATTGTTGAAAAACATAAGATCACTCAATTTTATACTGCTCCAACGGTCATTAGGGCTTTGGCAAAAGAAAAGTTAGGCTTTGTTGAAAAATATGATCTTTCCTCTATAAAGGTGCTTGGCTCTGTTGGCGAACCGATTAACGAAGAAGCATGGCATTGGTACAATGATAATGTAGGGAAAAAGAAAAGCCCAATTGTAGATACCTGGTGGCAAACAGAAACAGGGGGGATTATGATATCTCCAATTCCATTTGCAACCCCAACTAAACCTACCTACGCAACATTACCTCTGCCGGGAATTCAACCGGCTTTACTGGATGAACATGGAGAAGAAATAACAGGAAATCAAGTAGATGGCCGTTTGTGCATAAAATTTCCATGGCCTTCCATTGCAAGAACGATATGGGGAGATCATGACCGCTACAGAGATACTTATTTCTCCGCTTTTAAGAATCAATATTTTACGGGCGATGGTGCCCTGCGGGATGAGGTTGGCTATTATAGAATAACAGGTAGAGTGGACGACGTAATTATTGTATCAGGGCACAATTTGGGTACGGCACCCATTGAAGATGCTATCAATGAGCATCAGGCTGTAGCTGAATCGGCGATTGTAGGATTTCCACATGATATAAAAGGAAATGCATTATATGGGTATGTTACACTTAAAGAATCTGGAGAATCAAGAATTCATGACAATTTAAGGAAAGAAATTAATCAGATAATAACGGAACATATCGGACCCATTGCCAAACTTGATAAAATACAGTTTACCAGTGGATTACCTAAAACCAGGAGTGGTAAGATCATGCGTAGAATTTTGCGTAAAATAGCGAGCAATGACACCGGTAACTTAGGAGATACATCTACTTTATTAAACCCTGAAGTTGTCCAGGAAATTATGGATAATGTGCTTTAGGGAGAAAATGAGTTAATTAGAGAAGGAGTTTATGAGGGAATGAGTTAATGAGGGAATGAGTTAATGAGGGAATGAGTTAATGAGGGAATGAGTTAATGAGAGAATGAGTTAATGAGGGAATGAGTTAATGAGGGGATCAGTTAATGTGACAATGTGTTAATGAGTCAATTTGAAGGTTTGTTGATGGATTAATGAGATAATTGTTAATTTGAAATGTGATAGTGGTTGAATAATTTTATGAAATAAAAAAATGAAAATTCAAAAATCAACCTTAGATTTTTTAGCAACTTTAAAAGAAAATAATAACCGGGAATGGTTTAATGAGCATAAGACTGAATTTAAAACAGAACAGACACTTGCCAAGGATTTTTACAATGCCATTAGGGATAATTTGAATAAACATGATGCAATTGATAAATTTAAATTATTTAGAATTTACAGAGATGTTAGATTTTCTAAGGATAAGACGCCCTATCAACCACATTTTGCGGGATCTTTTTCCAGGAGTGGAAAAGAACTTAGGGGTGGTTACTATTTAAGAATTAGACCGGGAGAATCATTTTTAGCCGGTGGCTTCTGGGCTCCGAACAAAGAAGATCTATTTAGAATTAGAAAAGAGTTTGAATTTGATGATACCGAGATCCGTGGTATATTGGCAAAGAAAAAATTTAATTCTTTTTTTGGTGGGGAATTGGTGGGAGAGGAGCTGAAAACTGCTCCTAGAGGATTTGACAAACAACATCCTAGTCTTGATCTAATAAGAAAAAAGGGGTTCATTGCCGTTAGAAAGTTCACTGACAAGGAGGTATTATCACCAAATTTTTTGGATGTTGTTGAAGATGGTTTTTTAGCACTTCGTCCTTTTTTTGACTACATGAGCTATGTGCTGACCACAAATTTAAATGGTGAATCGATTATTGATCAGTGAAACCAATAGATTAATAATGATTCACAGATGAGCACCGACCTTCCTTGAATTTAATATAAAAGGAACACTTCCAGGCTTGGTTTGTGAGAACTTACAACTGTTCCAAATTATTTTATTATTTCCAACCCGACTAAAATGCTACAGGTCTCTCTTTTGCAATATCTTATAGGACGCATAAATAAATATATAGGTCCATGCCAGCACAATAGCTATTTGATACCAGTGTACTGAAAAATCCTTCGACAATTCTTCTCCAACTTGTTTGGCCACACTCTGTACAGCATTTAGCCTTGTGAATGGTTCTTTTAGCAGATTGGACATAGATTCTAATGGCAGGAATTGTAATATGCTGTTTACACTATCAGATGGGGATGGATTATCCTTGAATTTCCAGTATAAAAACCCCTTAAAGATACTTTCTCCTATAAACCATACCAATAATGCACCAACGGCAAAGGCAGATCGCTTTATCAAGATGCCCATAAAAAGTCCAAAAGAGAAAAATCCAACGAGTTTAAAAAAGAATGCTCCCAAGTATTCCAAGTCAGAAAAAACTATTGAAAGTTCGTCGAAATCAGAGTAGATAAAGCCTAGAACTAAGGAAATAAAAAAAACAAAAATGGTAGATATTAAGGCAAAAACAACAACGGTGTAAAACTTAGAAAGAATGAATTCTTTTTTACTAAGGCCATCTATTAAGTTTTGTTTTAAAGTTCTGTTCGTATATTCATTGGCCATCATGGATACGATCACTAAAAGTAAAAAGAATTTAAAGATGGAAGCTACAAAGCTATTAAAATGCCAAATATAGGGAAAGTTAAAAATGCCCTGTTCTGCCAGGTGAAATTGGACAGGCCCAATATCGAATTTTATAGCGGCTATCAGTGCAATTGACGTAAGTAAGGCGAAGTATATTATGATCAGTACCTTACTCGCTTTGCTATATTTTAATTTGTGAAATTCAATATCTAATAATCGAAACATATTTATTTTTTGTTATTAGTTAATGTTAAGAACTGCTGTTCTAAGCTTGGTTTGCGCTTTACGAGATGTGTTAAAACAATATTGTTTTTAAATAAATAACTATTTAATTCGGAGGCTGAAACCGGATTTTTTAAAGTAGCTATGATTATATCATGATCTTCTTTTACGGTGTTTATACTCTCATGTTTGGATAAGAGATCGAAAAGTTTTTCTTTATCAGTATCAACTTTCAATTCAAACAGACCATGGGAAGAGGTCATTTCGTCAACAGTACCGGAATAAAGTTTTTTACCTTCCTTAAGAACGACGACATGGGTACAAACTTTTTCAACCTCATCCAATAAGTGAGATGCCAATAGAATTGTTGTCCCTTCTGTGCTGATATTTTTAATTATCTGTCTTATTTCGTGGATTCCCTGTGGGTCGAGACCATTGGTTGGTTCATCTAAAATTAATATTTCAGGATTGTTTAACAAGGCGGAGGCAATTGCCAGACGTTGTTTCATTCCAAGAGAAAAGGTTTTGAATTTACTCTCTCTTCGTTCGTATAGATTGACAGTTTTAAGCTTTTCATCTATATTATCTTGGGAAACGCCTTTAATTTTACAAATTAATTTTAAGTTCTGCTCTGCGGTCATATATGGATAGAAATTCGGGCTTTCTATTATAGCTCCAACTTTTTTAAGCGCATCGTGAACCGTGACATTTCCTTCGAACCAACTAAAACTACCTGAAGTTTTATTAACAACATTTAGAATAATACCTAAAGTAGTTGACTTACCACTTCCATTAGGGCCTAAAATACCGTATACGTTACCTTTTTTTATTTCAAAGGACAGATCATTTACAGCATGTATTCTGCCAAAATTTTTACTTAGATTTTTTAGAGATAAGATTGTTTCCAATATGCTTCATTTTATTTATTCAAATGTATGACGATTTATTGTTAAAAATGTTACTCATTAATTGATTTGCGGAGGTATTTTACCATATGTTTAGGAATAAGAATCAAAGTTTGTTATATTCGTGAGGCAAAGATTTATCGCAGTTTTGTTATGGAAGAAAAATTAATTTCAAAGAAGAAACCTACGTATCCCATCAATAAAAAATTGTATAATTATTTATCGGAGTACAATCGAAATATAAAAATACCAGTTTTTTACGATGATCTATTGCGCTTCTCAGGATCTGTAACAGTGTATGATAAAAATGATAAGGACACCCTTTGGATAAGAGTGTATTATCCTGAATTTGAGCAAAAAGAAATTGATATGAGTTTGAAGCAAATGTATAATATTTTGCATGGAGATGGAACCGATGATAATTTGGATATCCTGGTCGTTGATGAAATTGATTACTGTACTTTTGGAAATTCCAAGCCTTTCCGTATAAAAATCAGGAATATGCTCAATGATAATTATACGTATATCTATGTAAAAAAGGCGGATGCATCGAGAGTTTATGGATTAGAACTAGAGGATATATTGTCTCCGAACAATATCAATTTTTTAATTTATAAAGAAACTTTGATCGAAGAACACGTTTTAGGGATTCCAGGGGATGTTTTCATGGAAGAGAGTCTGGAAGAGTTAACCAAATCAGAAAAACTTCGATTGTCAAAGGAGTTTGTCAAATTCAATGAACGTAATACGATCAGATTACTAGGTGATATGCGCTCTTATAATTACGTTATTGTGCCAACTTTTGATTTCGATCAAGTACAATATCGAATTCGATCAATGGATTTCGACCAACAGAGTTTTGAAGGTAAATTAAAAGTGTATCGACCTCAATTTTTTAAGGACAACTATCCTTTTGTTAAGATGGTAGAGGACAATCTTCAAGCTGAATCCATAGAACAATATCGAAGAGAAGAACGTTCTATTCTTGCTAAGAGATTAAAAGGTTCACATGATAGGATACATCAATTATTAGATTGCATGAAAAATGATATTATCTCAACCCCTGAGAATATTGAGAATCTAAGGATGGAGTTGTATTATTTTACAAAAGATAAAAACTTTAAAACCTGTGCTAATATGGGATATATTTTAGAAGTTGCTTTTGATTTTGTCGTAAGAAACTATGAAAGTGTGAATACCTATATTATCAGATAAGAAAAATCAATATTCACTTTATCCTTTTTTGAATTTATCGTTTAATTCGAGTGTTGTTATCATTCTTAACAGGCATAATTTAAATAATCTTTTAACCCGCTTTATGTATTGGAAGTTCGTAATGAGGATCTAAACAGCAAAAACTCAACGAAGTTTCTGATTTGCAGATGTTTAGAAACGGAATAGATTTTCCAATACATAAAGCGGGTTTAACTTATTAAGATTGTTGTTAGTCCAAATTTTATCGTTGTATGTCGAAAATATAAATATTTACCATCTTAATACACATATATTTATCTTGCACTAATTCAATGTTTAATTTTGAAGATTACCTCTAAAGTCTTATTTGGTTTTATGATGTTTCTATTTATCCAATGTGATGAAAAGAACAAATTACCAGATGAGAATGTCCTCAATGGAGGCCTTTTTTTGCCCGAGGATTTTGAAGCTATTGTTGTTGTTGACAGCATTGAAGAAAAGGCCAGGCACATTGCCGTTAGTAAGAAAGGCGATATTTATGTTAACCTAAGATTTTCAAAAAAAGGAAAATCTGTTGCAATTTTAAGGGATACTAATGCGGATGGCAGTGTAGATGTGGTTGATAAATTCGGAATCTCTTCGGAAACTGCATTTGGTAGATTTGGAAGCTATGCAACCGCCATGAGGATATATAATGGCTATGTGTATTTCAGTTCAGAATTAGTTGTATATAGGTTTAAATTAAATGATAAAAGCTTACTTCCGGAAGGAGAAGCCGAAATTATCGTGAAAGATGATCATGAACATGGAAGGCATCAACATATCGGAAAACCAATAACATTTGATAATCAAGGACATATTTATGTTCCCTTTGGAGGGCCATCCAATGCTTGTCAGGAATCAGGCCGGACTCCGGGATCGCCGGGAATTGATCCTTGCCCTCAGTTGGAATTTCATGGAGGAATCTGGAGATTTGATGCCAACAAAATCGGACAAACTCAAAAAGATGGTTATAAATTCGCCACTGGAATTCGAAGTGTTGTTGCTTTAGATTGGAATCCTGTTGATGAGAATTTGTATGTAGTTGTTCATGGAAGAGATGATTTGTTAAGGTTGTTTCCGGAAAAATATACCCCCTGGGAAAGTGCCATGCTTCCCTCGGAAGAATTTATTAAAGTCACAGAAGGTTCGGACTTTGGATGGCCCTATTGTTATTACGATCAAATACAAGGAAAAAAGGTTTTGGCACCGGAATATGGAGGGGATGGAGATATTATTGGAAGATGTGATCAATATGAGGATCCTATTTTAGGCTTTCCGGGTCATTGGGCACCCAATGATCTTGTGTTTTATAGAGGAGATCAATTTCCTGATCGGTATAAAAACGGCGCTTTCATTTCGTTTCATGGCTCTACCAATCGAGCACCTTATCCACAATCGGGATATTTTGTCGCTTTTGTACCCTTTAAGAACGGCATACCAACCGGAGAATGGGAAGTTTTTGCGGATGGTTTTGCAGGTGTAGACCCAATAGTAAATGTTAAGGATGCCGTTTATAGGCCAATGGGAATTTCTGTAGGACCTAACGGCTCTCTATACCTGTCTGACACAGAGGAGGGTAAGGTCTGGAAGGTCATATACAGAGGTGATAAGAATCATTTTGGTAAAGAAGAACTCGCCGAAATGGAAAATAGGAAAAAGCTCTCTCATATTAGAGCACCACACGTAATCAATGATAATTTGATGAAAGAAAATTTATCAGAAGGGCAAAAATTATATTATACTTATTGCAGTGCTTGCCATCAAGTGGACGGTAAAGGAGCAGGAGGCAGATTTCCTACTCTTGCTGGTACCGACTGGGTTTTAGGCGAAAAATCAAAGTTAATATATACTGTATTGAATGGGCTGGAAGGGAGTATAGAAGTTAAAGGCGAATCTTACAGCGGGTTGATGCCACAACATAGTTTTTTAAATGATGAAGATATATCGGTGATTTTGACTTATATTAGGTCAAATTTTGGAAATAATGCCAGCGCTGTTGAAATTGAGGAGGTAAGAGAGGTGAGAAAGAATTTATAAAAGGAGCAAATATTAATTAATATACTTATGGAAAGAAGATCATTTATAGGAAATAGTCTCGCTCTGGGTATGGCTCCTTTGACCCTTAAGTATGATCAGGAAAGCATTAATGCCGAACAACTTATTATAGAGAAATTTGATCAAGGGCAGCCTCATAAGGGTAAAGTTCTGGCGGCTATTCAACCACACTCAGACGACATTCCAATTTTTGCGGGTGGAACTGTGGCTAAATTAATAAAAGAGGGCTATGTTGGATATCTGATTAGAACAAGCAATGATGATCATGCCGGACGAGGAAATTCTCCCGGAGAGGTGATTTTAAATAATGAGAAAGACAATAATAAAGTGTCTAAAGCCTTAGGTTTAAGCAAAGTGTATGATCTTGGTTATCGGAATCATAGGATGGACAATATAAGTGTTCAGGAGTTAAGAGGGAGATTAATCTTTCTTTTTAGAATGCTTAAGGTAGATACGGTAATTACCTACGATCCC
>Ga0164313_10006674_pt1 | contig 10162 bp, 6 predicted proteins | sample GuaBasSedimGuay4_FD_113735 | JGI IMG/M metagenome (GOLD analysis project Ga0164313, IMG submission 113735) | Subseafloor sediment microbial communities from Guaymas Basin, Gulf of California, Mexico - Guay4, Core 4569-4, 0-3 cm | ecosystem: Environmental > Aquatic > Marine > Hydrothermal vents >...
AAGCAAGCCCAGCCCTAGAAATTTCTTGTTCACCAATTCTTCTATTCTTTTCAAAAGCCTCGAATTGAAGGTCTACATTCCCTCTTGCAGACAACAATCCCTTTCTTAATTCAGAATCCGTAATACTGCCAAATTGTTCTACAAGCTGCGCCCTTACAGTCCTAATGTGGCTTTCGCTTGCTCCACTTTCTATAGCTTCTTTTAAAGAGCTTTGGGTTTTAATAAATTGTTGCGCGGCTTCACTGTTTTTTTGGAATGTTGCGGTTATTTTTTGGAACTTTTTATCTAACTCCTCAAGACTAGGGGCTAATTTATTGACCTCTGATTTAAGAACCCCAAATATACCACCTATTGCAGCACCGGCTATAATGCCGGGACCACCACCAAACAAACCAAAACTAGCCCCCACACCAGCCCCCTGAAGGCCACCGCCCAAAGAGCCTTTCCCAACAGCCCCGCCAATACCAGATAAAGCAAAAGACCCCATAAATGCCGCTTGAGAAAACCTATCCCCTCCAATAAATTTTCTGGCTTTTGCGAATGCTCCCGGTTTTTTTTGTCTGACCCCCGTATCCTTGATACCATAGTCTTTAAAAACCTGCGCTTGACCCTTAACGGACGTTCTACTTAATACTTGTTCTGCCGCAGCATCGTTGACACTTTTATCAACCTGCGTTTTTAAATCTTTTCCCAAGGTACTATACATTCTCGGGTCTAAACCTTGTTGTGTAAAAAATTGATTTCTCTTCCTTTTAATTAAATAGTCTCTCTCTGTTTTGTCAAGAGGTGTCCTTTCGGATTTTAACAAAAGATCAGCTTCTTTTCTAGAGTCTTTTTGCTCTTGAAATGATTTCTTTAATCCGTCTTTACTTTGCTTGAGATCAAATTCAAATTGTGACAGAGCATTAGAAGAAGAAACTATAGTGTTAGCAAGTAAGCCGGGTTTTATTTTGTTCATTTGCGACAAATCTTTACCAGCTTCCTCCATAGCCTTAGACAAATTCCCACCATTTTTAAATAATTTATCTTGGACTCGAACTTGATAGTCTGTTGTCAGATCGGTGGCGCTACCAATTTTAGAAATTGTTTCATAGAATTTGGGGTCTTTAACAAGAGCTTTTGGCTTCTTAATAAGAAACTTTCTTACATTTTCCACTTGAGTTTTTCGATCTTGTTTCGTTATATCTCCTTTAAAATTAGGAAATTGACTTCCTATATTTTTACCAAGTCCTTCTAAACTTGTATCTAAAACCTTGCCGATGTCTTTACCCAAGGATTTTTCTAAAAAAGTTTTCCCAATAGGGGTTTTAATTTGGGGGAGACCCTTGGCCGGGACTTTTTGAAGATATTGATCTGCGCCAGCGGCACTTGTGATCTGTCTTCTTATTTTATATGTAGGGGTTCCGTAACCCTTTTCAGGCTCTTCACTTCTTTTTAAAATAGTGTTTAATTTTTGAACTGAAGATCCTTTAAGCTCATCGATATCTTTTACAAGCTGCGAATCCTTCTTAAAAGTTTTTCCCCCAACAGAAGCTCTTCTTCTAAGGCTCTTGAGAGCTTTCTCTCCTGTTTCTTCATCTCCCACGACATCTCTAACATTAAAAGCTTTGCGCTTTCGGACTTTAACTTTGGAAAGGTCTTTCCCAGATTCCTCGATGATTTTCTTCGCTTCATCTATCCCCTTCCCGGCAATTTTTTGCACAATATTGGACAGAACTTTTTTATTCTTTTTTAAACTTTTCGATGGGGCGAAGCTTAAACCTCTTTGTAAACGATTTTCTTCACCACCAGATTTTGAGATTCCTATTTTATCAGCCAAATAATCTTTTATTTCATCAGCGACATTCCCCAACCCCGGAATTGTCGCGTCCCCCTTAGCAAAAGAGGGGAATAAAGTGCCATGAGTCTTAGGGTCTAAACCAGCCTTTTTAGCTCGTCTAATGCCTTGGCCTATACCTCTGGGTTCTTCTCTCGCATTAGTGATCCCTAGGCCCAAAGGATTGAATCGTGAGGCTAATGAGGCATCACTCTCAACTCGTATTTGGGATTTTGGCAAACCTGTGGCTTTTATTTCACGATCAACAGCTTCATCTAGTGCTGGATTGGGGAAATTGGGGATAAAACCTTTTGCAAAAGACCCAAATCTTTTATTAAATGTTTCAAATAATCCAGCATCAACTGCCACAGCTCGATCACTAAGATAATCAATAATATTCTCTCTTCCCCCGACCCCTTTATTTCTATTAATAAAACTCTCTATATCAGCTTGTCTTCCCTTTATAATAAAATTCTCTGAACCTACAATATGACGACCTCTTAAATCAATAGGGTCAATTCCCTTTGCTTTAAATTTTGCTTCTAATCTATTTGCAACATTATAAAGAATATCATCGCCGTCTATTCCTTGCTGATTAATATAATTTTTAACGCTTCTTCCTGTAGGACCATTAATTCGCTCTTTAACTATCCTACCCTTTTCTTGCGCCCTTTTATGAGTCCCATAGACTTTAGAAATAGGAAGCTTGTTTCTTTCGGCCATTTTTGACATAAGAAACTCTTGAGATATTGTTGATGTTTTATTTAGCTTATTAAGATCAATAAATTTTTTCTCAACGCTCCCTTTTAATCTTCCTCTTCCCCCATAGACATCTGCAAAGCCCCCAAAACCGATTCTTTCAGAATTAAACCCTATTCCACTTTGCTTATCGTGGAAGTCTCGACCAAAACTTACTTCGGGTGGAGAAAATGGGGGGACTTGCCCTTTTAATAAAGGTTTTTTATTCCTATCTTTAAAGCTCTTTCCAAAAATAGGAAAGTTTGGAATAAGCCCTTTGGCGTAATCCACAATCTTATAGGTTCTGCCCCCTGTCGTAAAGTTCTTAAGAAGGGTAAGTCTTGCCGATTCATAAGCCCCTTTTCCTATAATTTGCTCAAGATCTCCACCGAATTCTGGATTTTTATGAGCAGCCTTCAGCCTCTTCATATTAACCAGAGGAACCGTCTTTTTATTTTTCTTTATGCCTTTCCTATAAAAACTTGTTTTCGCCCCTTGTCTTGGAAGTGATTTAACAGCAAAACCTCTTTTGTAAGTCCCACTTCTAGGTTCGCCGTCTATAGTATCATACTCTAAACCAAAGATTCTTTGACCTCTTTTTAATTCTTTTCTTGTCCCATCCTTTCTTTTCTTGCCTTTAGCATGGAACCATTTTATAAAGTCTTTTCTTAAAACCTCTCCCTTTCTTATCTCTCTTGGCCCTTTGGCAAAGTTAGGAATCAGCCCTTTAGCGGCAAGACGTTCTGCGCCATCTGGAACCCCAAATTTATGCACCATATTTTTATTAAATATAGCATCTGCGCCAGTTCCTCCAAAATTAGGAACCATAAGTTCATCTGTATTAGCAACAACAGTCCCCGTCTTTCCTTTGCCAAAATTAAAATTAGGGACTACAACCGGGGAAGCTCCTCTTCCTGCTCCGCCGACACCTTGTTCAACAGAGCGTTTCTCTCTTGCAATAGCTGGAATTAACTCTTTAGACCCTTCTGCCCTTCTTCTTAAAATTGACCCTTTGAAAATTCCCTCTTCTTTCTTAAATCTTAATCCCTTGTTATGTAAACTCGCCCCAACATTTATTCCGATATCACCCTGTCTTAAAGCATTCTGCTGTAGTAAAATTGCCAAAACTCTTCTTTCTGCTTGTTCCACACCTTTTGCCCCGGCTAATATAGCATGATAGGAAGTCCCAGCTTCTTGTAATGCTACGTTAATACTATCTTGTAAAACTTTTATTTTTTGAGCCTGTCCCCCAACCTTAAGATAACTACCAACAGCTTGGCTAGCAAATCTAGCGGTAGTGAGGATTAACTTGGTAGCGATAATGGCGGCGGAAACTAATGCTGGACCACCCAAAACAGCACCGAACCCCTTAACGAAACCTTTGGCTAAATTACTCCCAGAATCTTCTCCTAATTTATCTTGAAAAAATTCGGCAATATCGTTTACTATCCCCAAAATATTTCTAATAGGAGTGTCGGCACCAATATTCCCCAATGTGGAAAGGAGTTCCGAAACATTATTCTTAACTTCATTAACACTAGCTGATATCGTTTGGTTTAATCTTTCGTTTCTTCTTATAGCCTCATCGGTAGTTCTATTAGCAACACTTAATGCGCCATCATAAATACTTACCTCTCTACCCAAATCCCCCAATAAAGCTTTCAATACATTGATTTGAAAAACACCACCAACCAATTCAGAAACATAAGCTTTTTGACTATCTTGCAATGTATCATAGCTATTAGCCAAATCCGAAAGCAAACTAATGCCATCTCTAAACCCACCGTTTGCATTTTGAGTCGCTATTCCCAAATCTTCCAAAGCCTCTAATGTAGAACTTCTTTGAAGTCTGGTAAAGATAGTTTTTAATGAATTACCAATAACTTTACCACCTCTAGCGGTGATTTGCTGTGCGGAAGTAACGATGGAAATAAGCTCATTGAAACCAACACCAGCACTTTGGGCGGTAGAACCAACACGAGCAAGAGCGTCAACCAAATCAGCGGTAGAAACAGCGAATGCGGCATCGACATTAGCCAAAGTATTGATAATTTCAGTGGTATTAATAGCCTGACGAGCAAAACCATTAACAACAGCGGTCAAACCTTCAACCGCTCTCGTAGCGTCAATACCAGAAAGACGGGTTAAAATAAGGGCATCATTCACTCTTCTTAATGTTTCTTCTGCCCCCAAACCTTGACGAGCCAACTCTGTGGCTGCAGCCGCAGCGACCTTAAAAGATTGTCCGGTGTTTTTTGCTATTTCAAAAAGTTCATTGGAAAATTTCCCCAAACCAGAAGTAGTCTCATTAAGAATAACATTGATATCTGCTAAAGCCTTTTCTACTTCGACGGTTTCCGTTACCAATGCCGCAAAAGCTCTTTGGACACCAGCGATAATAGCAACAGAAGCTCCGAAAGCCAAAACACGAGCATTGGAAGCGGCAAGAGATTTTTCGAATTCCCCTGCGCTTTTACTGATTTGTCCCAAAGGCTCAGTTATCCCCTTAGTGTTAAGATTGAGAAGATTGCCGCGATTGATCTGCTTTTGAAAGCTTTGGATCTGCCTCGTTATACCTCTCTGATTTCTTAACCTTAATTCAGCATCTAGAATTACCGCTGGATTTGCCATATATTATATATTACACTATTTCTTTTCGCCTTGTAAATTCAATAGATCCCTCATGTTCAAACTTTTTTTGCCACTTGCCTTTGCTTTTTGATGAGTGTCATCCACATCATACTCCCCCTTTAAAGCTTCTAGATCTTTTTTAGTTGCTCCAATAACCCCCACATTGGTGTTTTGATTCCCTCCAATTTTAGAATCTCTATTCCTTGACATCTCTATGTAATCTACAAGTTTATCTGGATCTTCCGCAATATTATTGGGGATATTTTCCACACTAGATAATAAAGATTTAAAATATCTACCATAACTCGCTATTCTAGATTGATATATAGTCAGTTCGACAACGGGTTTCCCAAAAAAATCAACAACATTATCATTACATAAGCTATAATAATTTTGGAAAAAATTTGAAATGGCTAGTTTTTTAATCTCTTTTATATCGTATTTTTTGGTAGAAATATTGTATATAGCAATTAATATAAAAAGGTCTTCTTTTGTTAGTTCTTCGAAATCCTCATCTGAGAAAAGTTTCTTTTTAAAATTGGGGTCTAAATAAAAAGCGTTATGAACATAATGATTGTTCATTTTACCTTCTGCAAAAACCTCGCATGTTAACCCGAGCACTTCTCTTTTTTCTGCAAGCCAACCATTGAGTTTCTTCTTTTCGTTTTTTATTCGTAATACTGTAGATTCTAATTGGCTAGGGAGGATAGCTTTTTTCTTATGAAAATTTAAACTTTCTATCGTTTTGCGAAGAGTCTTTATCTCCGCCTCTCTTTGCTCTGTCCAAAGATCACTTTCCATACAGAATTTGAGCATAGACTCATCTGTATGGACATTTCGAGCTTTAGCTCGTTGATAATGAAAATCATAAAGCTTTTCAAACTCGGCCTGATCCAATAAAGAGAAGTGCTTTAAATAGACTCTCTTTTTAAGATATTTAGCTTCGCTATAACCCTTTATAATATCCCCTAAAGATTGTAGAAGACCTTTGGTTTCCACTACTCAACCTTTTTTTCTTCAATGGGGGTTTTGGAGGGGATTTCTTTAACTTCTTCCTCTGGTTTTTCTACCTCTTCTAAGTTTTCCTCCTCTGAATCGTCCCCCCACAATTCCTGTTCTTTTTCCAAATCTTTCTCAAATTTCTTGAAATCTTCTGCGTTTATTATCCCATTATAATAATACAGGCTAATGTAAATTGTAAGTTTTTCTACAGTCTTAAAAAAGAAATCATTCCCTTTTTCTTCCTGTTCGTCATAATACTCAAGTTTTTCTTCGAATGTTTCCCCTATGAAATAATCTTCCAACTCGTCATCTTCGCCCCATCTTACACGAGACAACATAAGAATATACCAAAGAACAACATGAGCCTCTGCTTTAGATTCCGCCGTATGCTCAAAAAGCTTTTGTTGTTTAGAGTAAAATTGGATAAGTCCTTCCTTTAAATCAATAATGCTGTTTTCAAGATCTTCTATCTTTTTCTTATCTTTGCGTTTTTTGCTTCGCTCATCAATGAGGTCTTCTTCGGTTCTAAACCATTGAACGAAGAGATCGTTATATTTCTTTGTTTCTTCATTAGATACTGAACCACCGGCATCTGTATACTTATTGGCAAGCATGGCCTTAGTCACAATGCCTCGATTAATGCATTTAGAATAATGCTCTGAATAAATCAAGTCCGCCTCTTCCTTATCAACCCTAGTTGGGCGCTTAATGGCAAACTCTATTGTATTGTCGCCATCTTCCAATTGAAAACCATATAATACTTTCATTAATTAAATTTATCTATCTCCTCTGTTAAGTTCCTAATATTTTCGTTCCCATTATCCAAAACCCGCTTTCTATAAAATTCGAAATCTTGTTCTGAAATCTGTTCACGATCCGTCATTTCCTCAAGGATCAGCAAAAAATGTTTGTAGACATTCTTGATTTGCTGGTGAACCTTGAACTTCAAGTAGTCCTTTTCCTGTAAATCCATAGCCTAAAATAGATTACACTAAAAATAGGCGCAAAAAAAGAGGGTCTTATAAAAAGACCCTCGATTTTTTTAAGAAACCTTAGAATTATGAATATGCGCCAGACATATAAACTCCGTTTACCGTATCATTTGCAGCCGAAATCTGAGAACTGAACGTCAAGGTGACACTTTCAGATGGACCGATTGATCCATCAAAAGTCTCGCCATCAAGACGGGCATTCTTAAGAGTATATTCCATCACAGAAGCACCTGCCCCTAGAGGATCGCACTCTTTCATAACTACAATTAAATCTTGAGTAGACTCTGAACAAGCACGAACATAATCAGACAGTCTACCAGTCGTTAGATCGGAGACATTGGCTGTAATCGACATAGTAGCCGTAACAGGAAAATCAATCTCCTTCTTAAAAGCAAAACGACTCCCGAGCCTATTCAAAGGGGTTCTTGACAAAGGAATGTCAAGGGAGAATGACTGAATGTGAGCATTTCCCTCGCCAGCCATCTTTGCTCCAAGAGTATTCGGAACAGACATTGTGATGTCACCATAAGCAATGGCGGTAGGTTGACCATCAACACCAGAGACCGCCGTTGGTAGTTCATAGTCGATATCTGTAATATTAGTTCCGTCTTCTGGATTAACAGCAGGAATGGCTCCTGAAGAACCGATATCATAGTTCACGTTAAGACCTTCTACTGTAACAGTCGCAGAAGGGATATCACCAACAGAAGCTTCTGCGGTGTAATTTGAAATAAATCCATTACCAATAGCGTATACTCCATGAGTCCCTGTATTGGTGTCGCCTACGGCATCAAGACCTTCAGGAGCAGTAAGGACAAAATAATTCTTTTCGTCTTCAGTTCCATCAAGAAGTCCAGAAGCAGCACTAACTGAGCCACCAATATTGAACCCTAAACGAGATTCATTAACGCCATTAGAAATAAGATAGGAAAAATCTAAGTTGACTGTGGGAGAGTCGAGTACGATTCTGTCAATAGCTGCTAATTGTCCATATTGATTTACATCTTGTCTTGCTAACTCAAAACCGTGAGAGACGGATTGAATTCGATGTAATTGAACAACAGCATCGTAATGAGTTCCCGTAGCAGGGGTTGGCCCAACATAAACAGCTTGATTGTTATAAATAGTTCTATTTCTAGGCATATATTCTTTAGGTTAAATTTTCTATAAAGTATTACACCGCTTTTAGTCAGGTGTGATATTACTGGCGGGGAAATCTGGGCTTACCAACGTCAAAATCCAAGTATCCGACATAAAATGTATCATCTTGAACAGTATATCCTTCCAATATTTGAGATGAAAAGACTTTTTCAACATATATCTTGTCCGAACTGTACTTTGCCGCAAGATCATTATAGTTATAGTAACCGGTTTTTAAATCGCCGTAATAATTCAAAGGCAAATCAGACCAATCGGTGATGTTTGCAAAGCACGTATGGTTCCTATCCTTCATCGCTGACATTGCTCCATTTAATTTATAGTAATTGTCAGACAGGAAAATCACTTTAATAGAGCTTTTCGTCCAGTCTTCGCCACCAAATGCGAATGGCTCATTTTCTTCACTTACGTTATATTTAACTATCGCGCATGGCGCAACTATTTTATAAGGAGGGACATACGACACACCCCTATTTACCTTTTCTTCAGCCACGTTAAAGGCTTCTTCAAATAGAAACTCTTCTTTTCTTGGGCTGAGATATGTATTAAAATCCTTTGTCGCATACGCGCCACTAACGGCCAAACCGTCATTACCATTATCAAATATAGCGCGACCGTTATTGTAATCTATTTTTAGACCACTGGTCCCACGGCCAACAAAATTTAAAGAAGAATCATAAACCCCACTGATTTGATTCGCTCCAGTGATACTATTATCATATACAAATTGTGGATTAGGCGCACCATAGACAGAATTAGAAGGTAATTTCATGTCATCATACCCATAAAAATACCCTGTTTTGTTTTCGTATGCCTCTGCTTTTTCGAGCAGCATATGATCAAACCATAGATAGAAACTTGTGACTAATTGGTGCGAATATTGTACGTTCATCCTTTTTTAAGTTTCCTTTTAAAATTGGTTATTTGACTTGACAGATAAGCTGATTGCGGGTACATACTCCCTTGCTGAACTATACCATCTAATTGCAAACCTGTGGTTGATCTGCTTGTTCTAAATTGCCTTATCACATCAAAAATGTATTGCCCATATCCAGCTTGCCCTTGTCTCACCCCTTTTATCCACCCCTCATTCGAATATTGATCGGTAATTTTATTTGCAGCACTATCTTCAATATCGTCAAGAGATGGGATTGTTACATAACTTCTAAATGTCAAGTCTTTTCTCCCTCTGATCCTTTTACTCGGACCCTTTTTAATAGTTTGATCTAAATACTCTAGTAATTTTCTAACTGGATCGGCACCAATAGGGAAACCAAAGAAGGAAAACAAATTTCCTTCCCTACTAAGAGTCCCAGAAAAATTCGCCGCATTCGGGCCAGCAGTTAGCTCTTGAGATATGGGGTCTTCACCTATTTCAATTAAAAGCTTTTCACGAGCCCTTTCGTATCTATTATCTAAAATTTTATCTGTTATTTTGGCAATGCGAGGCCCAGCTTGTTGCGCCACTTGCTGCCTTATTCTTTTAAAGTTAATGGTGGCCATTAGTTCACCCTCCTTAAATAATATGTATAAAAGTCATTGCTAAACAGCCCATGAGGTCTTTCCATATCCGCAATGGTAAAATTATACCCATCAAAAACAACCCGCTCTGTATCTTGCAAATATTGGTGGGCATCCTCTTTAACCTTTAGTCTTACTTCGCCCTCGTATATAGAGAGTTTGATTTCATTATCTGTTCCATCCGAAAATGGGCGGATTGTTTGCCTTTTCTGATAATGAATCCTTACATCAAACACGCCGCTTTGTTGAACTAATTGGATCTCAGTGTTATCTGGTGAACCACCAAGCAAAAAATTATGATCAC
>Ga0164313_10006675_pt1 | contig 10161 bp, 9 predicted proteins | sample GuaBasSedimGuay4_FD_113735 | JGI IMG/M metagenome (GOLD analysis project Ga0164313, IMG submission 113735) | Subseafloor sediment microbial communities from Guaymas Basin, Gulf of California, Mexico - Guay4, Core 4569-4, 0-3 cm | ecosystem: Environmental > Aquatic > Marine > Hydrothermal vents >...
TAGGAAACTACAGCTTCAGCTTTCGACGCCTTGCATCTGCGCCAAACTTGATTCATGAATAATATAGGTTAATATCAACAATATTAATATTTTCCACTATGCCACCATCCTCACCATCACAAAGCTACAGCGGAGTACGGTAAAAATTCAGCAACACCTGGAAAGACACTAATTAATATTGCTCATTATTACCAGCCCTGACTGCCCTTCCGTTCGATCAGACGGGTGTCTCAGAAACATAAAAACATGTCGTCGCTATGCGACTTATAATTAAGCTCTAATTATTACCCAGGATCAAAGGCATTCCATCTTTCCCACTACCAATAACAACAACTTTTGCGTTTGCTGATTTAGCCAGCTCCAAAGTTGCATCGATACCCTTTTGTTTTAGGATTTTATCCGTAAGGCTAGAAGTTAATATCTGGTTGTATGTAGCAATACCTTGTGCCTCAATTTTCTTTCTATCAGCTTCCAGCTTCTCTTTCTCAATATCATATGTCATAGCCAGTGCTTCCTGTTCCCTGGTTAATTTAAGTTCAATTGCTTTCTTAATATCCGGTGGAAGATCAATTGAACGGATCAGCAATGCCTGCATTTCAATATTATTTTCTTTTAAGATAATAGCTGTTTCCTCAATAATACTGCCTTCAACTTCATTTCTCTTCGTAGAATAGATTTCCTCTGCAGTATATCTACCTGTGACCCTTCTAACTGTTGAGCGAACTTCAGGAACAATCAAACGGTCAGCATAAGTTATTCCAAAGGTTTCATGTAAATAGCCTATCTTGTTATACACAGGATTGTACCGAACGGTTATTTCAACTTTAATAGCTAGTCCGTTTTTTGAAAGCACGTCCATGGTCTCTTCAATTTTCTGCTCCTTAACATCATATATAAAAAGCTTATTCCAGGGTGCTACAACCTTTAATCCGGTACCTACTATATTATCTTTCTCAAAAGATCCTGAAACAGATCTGAAAACTATAGCCCTTTCACCAGGACTTAGCACATAGAACATTTTACTTCCAAAGATCATAAGCATAATAACTATCGCCACAACAACGATAATAAGGGATTGTTTTTGTTTCATAATTAATATTTTTTATTTGAATAATTTTGTAAGGACAAAAGTAGTTTAAAATAGTTATAATCCTTGCCATTTTTATTATTTCAGCAGTTTAGAACACTTCTAACATGCGTTATTGATGCTCTGCGTTTGATATAGATACAAGGAGAAATGGATGTAACGAAACCTGGGCTATAGTTTAATTATGGGTTTCAAATTTGGTGGATATTGTTGTCCTGGTGCTTTGGTAGCAATAATTTTTAGCCACTAAGTCACGAAGGCTCTAAGATTCACTAAGATAATTGTAAAAACGTTTTTCTAAACTATAGCCAAAAACAGTTATATTGCCATTAATAAATATTTTAGATAGCTTTGGAACAGGAATATAAATGAAAAAACCTAAAAATGATTCATGTTAGAGAAGCTGACTTAATCCTTAATACCGATGGCAGTGTTTTTCATCTCCACCTTAAACCCGGGGAGATAGCTGACAGGATAATACTGGTTGGGGATCCGGGAAGGGTTTCTCAGGTATCTGCCATGTTCAGTTCCATCGAAATAAAAGTGGAAAACCGTGAATTTATCACCCATACCGGCATGTATAATGGTAACAGGATATCGGTAATCTCAACAGGAATAGGAACGGACAATATTGATATTGTAATGAATGAACTGGATGCATTGATTAATATTGACCTGAATAAAAGAATCCCTAAAAGCAAAACAAGATCATTAAGTATTATCAGAATAGGAACTTCCGGGGCTTTACAGAAAGATATTCCGGTCGGATCATTCTTAATAACAGAAAAAGCCATTGGATTTGATGGCCTTTTAAATTATTACAAAGGCTTGGAAAGCATAAGCGAGGCCCTATTTGAAGAAGCTGTTACTTCCTTAATACCATGGAACAAAAGATTTGCAAGGCCTTATGTGGTTCCGGGTGATGAGGATTTGTTTCAATTGTTTTATGGGCCTCATACTACAAAAGGATGTACAATATCAGCTCCGGGATTCTATGCACCCCAGGGAAGGTCATTACGTTTGGAGATAAGTTTTCCTGATTGGAATCATTCAATTGAAAAATTTAGTTTTAACAATCAAAAAATAACTAACTTTGAGATGGAAAGTTCTGCCATTTACGGACTTTCAAAACTGATGGGACATAAAGCACTTACAATATGTGCCATTATTGCAAACAGGGTCAATCAGGAATACCTGTCATCATACAAACAAGTTATGAATGATCTGATCCTTTACACATTAGACAAACTAAGTGGATGGAAAACGAAGGTAAAATAAAAGCTTTAATCCATTTGTTAGAAGACCCGGACTCCAGGATATATGATTCAATTTCTCATAATCTTATGGAACTTGGTCCAGATGTTATTCCTGAACTGGAGGAAGCATGGGAACAATCGACCGATCCATTAAAGCAACATAGAATTGAAAATTTAATACAGGAAATACAAAGTCTTACTGTATTAAAGAGCATGGAAACCTGGCTAAAAGATAGTCAGGGCTTAGTTAAAGGGGCTTATCTTGTTGCAAAATACCAGTATCCCGATCTTAATTTTCAGGATCTGGATAAAAAAATAGCCAATATTTCAAAAGACGCCTGGCTTGAACTCAATAAGAATCTTACAGCCCTGGAAAATACCAGGGTACTCAATTTAATTTTATATAAAAACCTGAAGTTTGGTGGAAATGTAACCAACTTTTATGCTCCTCAGAATAATTTCATAAACCTGGTACTGGAAACCAAAAAGGGAAATCCTATAAGCCTGGGTATCTTATACAGTATTATTGCTAACCGTCTGGGTTTACCCGTATATGGAATTAATCTGCCAAAAAACTTTTTACTGGCTTATATTGACCCTTATGCTTCTGAAGGTCTGGCACCTTATACTGAGGATCAGGTTCTTTTTTATATTAATCCATTTCGCAAAGGGGCAGTTTTAAATAAATCAGATATTGAAAATTTTCTCAGGGCACAAAAAACGGAGATTAAAGAATCATACTTTGTTCCTAATTCAAATCAGGATATTATAAAAAACCTTATTAAAAACATTATAGGTTCCTATCAAAAGTTAGGTTATGAAGATAAGGTGAAACGTTTCCAGGTACTTCTGGATGTATTTAATAGTAATTCAAGGCTCTGATGATAAGGCAGAAGGCAAAGTATGAGGTAAGAAGTAAAAAGTAAAAAGTAAGAAGTCCGAAGTCAAAAGGCAGAAGTTGAAAGTGAAATAGCCTAAATATACAGTATTTATCAAATATTATCCCGAAGTTTCCTTCCTGACTTAATACAGGTTTTTCCTGATTATTCTGGCAATTCAGCCTTATAGAAGTCAAGGTACCACTCAATGAAGTTATTTACACCTGTAACAATGTCCGTATCCGGGCTATAGTCAAAATCACGAATCAGGTCTTCCACATCTGCCCATGATTTCCTGACATCGCCTGGTTGCATTGGCTGGTATTGAATTTCTGCTTTTTTCCCAAGGGCCTTCTCAATAGCATAGATGAAATCCATAAGTTTTACCGGACGGTTACTTCCAATATTATATACCCGGTAAGGAGCTTCTGAGTTTGCAGGATCTGCCTTTTTTGCATCCCATGCAGCATCCCTAACAGGGGCGTTATCCAGCACCCTTTTAATTCCTCCTACGATATCATCAACATAGGTAAAATCACGTGCCATATTGCCATTATTGAAAGCCAGGACAGGTTTATCTTTTAAAATTGCTTCGGTAAAAAGGAATAATGCCATATCCGGTCTTCCCCAGGGACCATACACAGTAAAAAAACGTAAACCGGTAACAGGCAGGTCAAATAAATAACTATAGGAGTGTGCCATCATCTCGTTACTCTTTTTGGAGGCGGCATACAAGCTTATCGGATGATCTACTCCATGGTGGACGGAAAAAGGCATGGCCTTATTTAGACCATATACACTGGAACTACTGGCATATACAAGATGTTTTACCTTATGATGCCTGCAGGCCTCAAGAATATTTAAAAAGCCTGTAAGATTACTGTCGAGGTAAGCATGCGGATGCTCCAGGCTATATCTTACACCAGCCTGGGCTGCAAGGTTTACTACCTTTGTGATCCGGTGTTCATCAAAGACTTTATTTAGAACATTTTGGTTGGTAAGATTTGCCCTGTAAAATATATAATCGGGATGTTTTGAGCTTTGCGTTGGCTGATTATCCCTGATTTCCGACTTATCGATTCCTGTTTCAGTTAACCTTGCATATTTAAGGCTGATATCATAATAGTCATTCACACTATCATAACCAATTACAGCATCCCCACGTTTCAGTAACTCCTGTGTAAGGTGAAAGCCAATAAAGCCGGCAGATCCGGTAATTAAAGTATATTCTTTCATGTATTAAAATTGCTTATTAGTTCGTTGCAGATAAATTCGGCGGCTTTCCCATCTCCATAGAACTTGGGAAACTTAAAAGTATTACCATTAGTAAACTTTTCAAAAGCCTTTATTATCTCATTCGTATCAGAATCAGCCAGGTATGATGTTCCATTTTGCACTAACTCAGTCCACTCTGTTTCCTCTCTGAGAATTATACATGGTTTTTCAAAAAAATGGGATTCTTTTTGTACGCCACCTGAGTCGGTAATAATAAGTTTTGCATTCTTCTCAAGAAGAATAAACTCAAGAAATGAAGCCGGTGGGATAATTTTCAGATTCTTATCATTCTCAATTTCCTTCAGGAATTTCTTTGGTAAAGACTTCTCAAGTTTTGCTTTTGTACGGGGATGTAAAGGAAGTACAACAGGCATTTCCTTTTCACCGGAAATTTTCATAAGAGATGAAAATACGGCCTGTAAATTCACCGGATCATCGGTATTAGACGGACGGTGGATTGTTGCCAGCACAAATTCATTGGACTCCACACCATATTTTTCAAGCAAACCATTCTTTTCCCTAACTAAATTGCCAAAAAACAGGGCATTATCATACATAATATCCCCCGAATGGTAAATTTTCGGATTATCAATGGTATATGGAGGACTATTCTCAGGGCGAAAACCTTCGTTAATCAGGTTTTTAAAACCAGTTATGGTAGGCGAAAAAAGTAAAGTTGACATATGGTCAGTCGCAATCCTGTTTATTTCTTCGGGCATAGATTTATTGAAAGATCTAAGTCCGGCTTCAATATGCACTACAGGAAAATGTAATTTTGAAGCAACCAGGGCTGCTGCGATGGTTGAATTTGTATCACCATAAACAATTATGACTTCCGGTTTTTCTTTATTTAGCAACTCCTCAATACCGGTCATCATTTTGGCAGTTTGCCTGGCATGGCTGCCCGAACCAACTTTAAGGTTATATGCAGGATGGGGCATCTCCAGTTCGTCAAAAAAGACATTTGACAAACCATGGTCATAATGTTGCCCTGTATGAATAATTATTTCTTCTAAAGAATCCCGGAAGTTATTCCGGATGGCACGACTAATACCAGAAGCTTTTATGATCTGCGGCCTGGCCCCTACAATATTGAATACCTTCATTTTAAAACCAATTCTGTATTGTAAGAGCTTTAGCTTTTATTTAAATGAATGCAATCTTATCAATACAATTAATCTATTTTGCATAGTTTACGGCCCGGGTTTCCCTGATAACCGTAATTTTCACCTGTCCGGGATAAGTCATCTCATCCTGGATTTTTTTAGCAATATCATACGAAAGAGTTTGGGCATCCTCATCTGAAACTTTTTCAGAGCCCACTATTACCCTAAGTTCCCTGCCCGCCTGAATAGCATATGTTTTCATAACTCCGGGATACGAAAGTGCAAGAGACTCCAGCCCTTTTAAACGTTTGATATAAGACTCAACAATTTCCCTCCTGGCACCAGGACGTGCCCCGGAAATAGCGTCACAAACCTGAACAATCGGAGAAATTAATGAGGTCATTTCAATTTCATCATGGTGTGAACCAATAGCATTACAAACTTCAGGTTTCTCTTTATATCTTTCGGCTAATTTCATGCCCAAAACAGCATGTGGCAATTCTGGCTCATCATCCGGAACTTTGCCAATATCATGTAATAAACCAGCCCTTTTCGCAATGGATGTATTTAAACCAAGTTCCGAAGCCATAATAGCTGATAAATTAGCTACTTCCCTCGAATGTTGTAATAAATTTTGTCCATATGAAGAACGATATTTCATTTTCCCAACAAGCCTGATCATCTCCGGATGCATACCATGGATTCCAAGATCAATTGCAGTCCGCTTTCCAATTTCGGATATTTCCTCTTCAACCTGTTTTCTTGTTTTATTTACCACTTCCTCAATTCTTGCCGGATGAATTCTGCCATCGGTAACCAGCTGGTGTAAGGCCAAACGGGCAATTTCCCTGCGAACCGCATCAAAACCTGATAAAATAATTGCTTCAGGCGTATCATCCACTATTATCTCAATACCTGTTGCAGCTTCCATAGCCCTGATGTTCCTGCCTTCACGTCCAATAATCCTTCCTTTAATTTCATCCGATTCAATATGAAAAACAGTTACAGCATTCTCAATGGCTGTTTCCGCAGCAACTCTTTGTATTGTTTGTACCACTATTCTTTTTGCTTCCTTATTAGCTGTCATCCGGGCCTCATCCATTATTTCATTCACATAGGACATTGCTTCAGTTTTTGCTTCATCCTTTAATGAGCTAATAAGCTCTTGTTTCGCCTCCTGCGGAGAGAAGCCGGATATTGTTTCTAACTGTTCCACTTTTTGTTTATGGACCCTGGATAAATCTTCTTTCTTATTTTCCAATACGTCCATTTGAGCCATAAGGTTATCCCTAACAGCATCTATTTCAATATTTTTACGTCGGTTATCTTCAATCTTCTGAAATAAAGAACTTTCTCTCTGCTTAAACTTGTTTTCTGAAAGCACCAGTTTATTAGTCCTTTCATTAATCATTTTTTCATGTTCAGTCCTTAATTGGAGGAACCTTTCCTTTGCCTGCAGTATCTTATCCTTTTTAATTACTTCAGCTTCAGCTTTTGCCTCATGTACTATTTTATCACTTTTTGATTTCAAGATTACTTTTATGATAAAAAATGTAATACCAACACCCAGAAGGAGCCCAACTACACCAAAAGCCAATGGTGTAATTAAGAAGCTCATCATACCTGTTATCATTATTAATTCCATTATTAATTAATTTTAGTTATAAAAAAACCCGCAATACCTCCTGCAATGTTTTATAAAACCCCATTCAGTCATGGGTGGAGCCTCCAACACCTCTCTGACTTCCATTGTCTTAAAAAGAACCCAAAGGGTTATGGCCTGTCATTAAAGCATTGAGTTAACTCCAATGTTGAAAATGTTGAGTTTAAAAAATAATTGCAGAAAATATGCGGGCAAAATCTTTATATGTATAAGAACGCTATTCCTCTATTTTATTTAGATATTCAGCCATTTCACTGTCCATGGCCTTCATTTCTTCAAGTATGGGTATAATATCCACATGGTTTTCACTATCAATCACTTTCACAACATATTGAAGAGCAGCCATAGCTAAAAAATCCTGAATATCTTTATCGCTGTATTTTTGCTTATATAGCAATATTTTCTCATTTATCCTTTTTGCCGCTTTTCGAATTTTCTCCTCATCCTTCCTGACTATTCGTAATGGATAATATCTGTCTGCCACATTTACCCTTATGGTTAACTTATCATCCATATTCAAAAAACTTATCTATTTAACAGAGCAATACAATTATCAATTTCCCGCACAATTTTATTTACTTTAATTTTTGCCTCATGTGAATCATCACCTGAAGTTGTAAATGCCTTTGCAAGACTTATTGTTTCATATTTTTTTTTCAATTCTTCGTAACTGGTTTCCTGTATTTTCAATCGCTCCTTTAAAGTAATGTTTTCTTCAAAAATAAGCTTTTTATCAGCTTGCGATTTCTCAAACAAAAAAACCAATGAGCTAAATTTATCTTTTAAGCTTTTAATAAATACATTTGACTCTTTCACCAGGAATCATTTTTATACAAAGTTAACATTCGAATAGGAATTTCAAAAAAATAAAGCTCATATTTTCCATAGAATAAATATAAATTCTAGTTTTGCTGCTTGGAATTTTTAATTTATTAATTGATCTATGATAAAAAGCATTAATATTTGGATAGTTATAGGGATAATTACACTACTTTTCCCCGGATATAACTCATATTCTCAGAAAACAATTCCCACTAACTATTTTTCATCACCTATAGATTTTCAAATTTTCCTTTCTGCCAACTTTGCAGAAATCAGGCCAAATCATTTTCATTCCGGTATCGATATTAAAACAAAAGGACGGTCAGGAGAGAATGTCAGATCGGTAGCAGATGGTAAAATAGTGAGGATTAATGTTTCTCCAAGTGGTTTTGGGAGGGCCCTGTATATTGAACACCCCAACGGATACACTTCCGTATATGGGCATATGAATAAATTTGCACCCGAAATCGAGAAGTACGTTAAAGAAAACCAGTACAAAAGAAAATCATTTTCTGTTACCCTGTACCCATCAAAAGAGCATTTCAAAGTTAAGAAAGGGCAGCTTATCGGATATTCTGGTAATTCAGGAAGTTCGGCAGGCCCTCATGTTCATTTTGAGATCCGTGATACAAGAAACCAACATCCCTACAACCCGCTATTATTCGGATTTGACATAACAGATAATATTTCTCCCATTCTTAAGAGTATATATTTTTATCCACTGGGTGAGCAAAGTAATGTGGAAGGAAAAATTGAAAAGAAAAGATATTTAGCAACAGGAAGCAAAGGAAAGTATAAACTAAAAAGTGACAGTGCTATTACTTTTTCCGGAAAACTGGGAATAGGAATTGAAGCTTATGACCTGCTTAATGGGGTTGGTAATAAGTGTGGCATATATTCAATTGAAGCAAAAGTAGATGGCAAAATGTACTACCATTTTGAGCTGAATGAATTTGCTTTTTCTGAAACACGTTATATAAATAGTCATGTTGACTATAGCGAAATTGTTAAAAGAAAAAGAAAAATACATAAAACTTTTGTTGATCCGAATAACCGCCTGAGATTTTATGAAGCCATTTTGAATCATGGGCATATCCAATTTGATGATACGGATACTCATAAGGTATTACTCACTATAAAAGACAGCTATAAAAACACCTCAACCATTAGTTTCAAAGTACGTTCAACACCCTCAAAACCAACACCAGCAAAAGATAAGAATTATTTAAAGCTTATGAGCTATGACAAGGAAAGTCATTACGAATTGAACGGATTTGAAATAAAAGTACCTGCATTCGCTTTATATGATTCGCTGAAATTTAAGTTGTCGGTAACCCCTTCCCTTCCAGGTAGCTTTTCTAAGGTTTATCATGTTCATGACAAATATACCCCACTGCAAAAAGCTTTTACATTGCGGATAAAGCCTGAAAATATTGATGATGATTTGCATTCAAAACTTTTAATTGCTGGTCTGGATAAAAGGAATAAAGCTTTTGCCCGGGGTGGTGAATTTAAAAATGGTTATGTGGAAATTAAAAACCGCGAATTTGGGATATACTTTGTTAGTTTAGACACTATTTCTCCAACTATTCACCCCGTAAATTTCAAAAATGGCAGCTATGACCTTAGCAGTCGAAAGTATTTAAGATTTACAGTGAAAGATGATTTTTCAGGCATTTCAAAATATCGGGGTACAATTGACGGAAAATGGGTCTTATTTGAGTATGATCCAAAATACAGCCGGCTCCAATACACCCTTGATGGAGAAAGAATTGGAAAAGGGAAAGATCATGAACTGGAATTAAAAGTTACTGATCAAAAAAATAATGAGAAGATTTTCAGGATGAAGTTTAAATGGTAAATAAAGCCGGAAGTCGGAAGACCGGAGACGAAAGGCCCATATTAAAAAAGTTATTGGCTATAGAAAGCTAAATTTCCTTACTACTGATCCGGGCAATGCACGGTAAACTTCCACCCTGTACTTGTGGTGCCAGCACAGTTGGGATTTACACGCACACTTATCTGACTGTTATAACCATTCAGGTTTAACCTGATACTTTTAGCACCGCTAACA
>Ga0164313_10006676_pt1 | contig 10160 bp, 9 predicted proteins | sample GuaBasSedimGuay4_FD_113735 | JGI IMG/M metagenome (GOLD analysis project Ga0164313, IMG submission 113735) | Subseafloor sediment microbial communities from Guaymas Basin, Gulf of California, Mexico - Guay4, Core 4569-4, 0-3 cm | ecosystem: Environmental > Aquatic > Marine > Hydrothermal vents >...
GACGCTCGCTCGCGAACGGGCGGAGTGGCGTCTTCACTTTGATCGTCGACTCAAGTTCGTTCGAATCATGGTTGCTACAGCTCCTCTATTGGGGCTTTTGGGCACGGTCGCCGGCATGCTGAAAACCTTCAGTGCCCTGGGCCTGCGAGAAGGGCTCGGAGCGATAGACCTCATCGCCGGCGGCATTTCCGAAGCACTCATAACGACTGAAACCGGACTTTCGATTGCGATCGTCGGGCTCGTCCTTCTCTGGGCACTCAGAGGTTGCCGACGACGCCTTCTGATTCGATTTGAGTCACGCGAAGCCGCCTGCAGTCTCGCACACTCCCAACTGAACCCCTCATGCTGAACCAGGTATCGTCTACAGCGGACGACGGATCGGAAGACGGCATCAATATTTCGCCGCTCATCGATATCGTATTCATCCTGTTGCTGTTCTTCGTTGTCACCTCCGTCTTCATCGAAGAGACCGGAGTAGAGGTGAATAAACCCGATTCAAAGCAGTCTCAATCGCTGGATCGGCAAAGCATCTTCATCGCTATTACCTCGGACGGACGCGTTCACTATGGCGGCCAGGAAATCGGTCTCTACGGAATCGGGCCCACGCTGAGCCGACTCGCAGTGACTCCCGATCAACCTGTCGTCATTCAAGCAGATGGTCAGGCATCAACTCAATTTCTCATCTCCGCCCTGGACGAAGTCAAAGCGGCCGGCGTCAAGAACGTCAATGTAGCCACCCTGAAACAGTGAGCATTCTTCGTAGTGAAAGGGCAGACTGGTTTTCTTCTTTCGCGGCAGCCTGCTGTCTCACGCTGGCGATTCTTCTGCTCCTCGCTTTCGTCCATCGCGGAAAGTCCCCACCTCTTTCTGCGTCGGACATCACAAGCATTCGCCTCGAGATGATCAACACTCCGGAAGAGTCCAGCGCCTCAGCCGCGGGTTCGGCTTCGTCCAGATCCGCTTCGCTCCCACCCGCCAGCCCGCCTTCTTCCGTATCTCCACTTGCAGTCGAAGCTCCCTCCGTGGACGTGTCTGTCGATCTCTCGCAGATGCTCGAGTGGCGATATAGCTACGCCAATATGGGGAGTAGCAGCGGCCAGACGGGATCGTTTGGTATTTCCAATTATTCAGACGTCGATCAAGCCGTACAGAATCTGGTCATTCCCCCGAAAATGTTTCCCGATGAGTTGATCGATGCAGGCATCATCACAGGGCGAGTCGTGGTAAGACTGTTGATCGACGAGAGAGGACATGCCGAGGTGAAGGGTGTGCTCTCCTCGACCCATCACTCCCTGGTGCCGATCATTGTGGAAACGATGAATCGCTCCGTCTATTCCATCCCAATCCGCGACGGCAGACCGACAAAATCAATTATAAACCGAACAGTCGTCTTCAAGGCGGACCCCCAGCACGTTGCAGAACGCCAGGCATTGAGAAACCCATGAAGTTCCGATTTCAATTCGCACCGATTATCCTCCTCGTCTTTTCTTCGCTGCCGAATCTTGCCGCTGAATCCGCGACTTTCGAGTTCGATCAATGGGTGTTTCCCGAAAACTCATGGAAAGAGAAGGATTTCCAGAATCGCTTTCTTGGCAGGTACGGTGTAAATGGATACACTGAACCGCAGATGGATGTTGAGAACTACAACACCTACGAAGGAACCATGGCCCTGATCGATGACAAACAGGCGGCGATTGCCTATCTCGAAAATGGTATCGAGGCTCTGAATGATTCCGGAGTCCAGGCAAGCGCTGCCCTTCACTTCGTCCTGGCCAGCATCCTGTACGAAGTGGGTGAAAAACAGTCCGCTATCGTGCAATACGTTTTCGCAATTCGCAGACATCCCAATTTTCTACGCGCTTACGCGAATCTGGGGTTCACGCTCATGGAGGTTGAAGAGAGCGAAAAAGCGCTTCCCGTCCTTTTGAAGGCAGTAGAACTCGGCGCCAACGAATCTCAAATCTACGGATTGATCGGTCGCATCTACACATCCAAGAAGATTTTCGAGAGCGGACTCACCGCATTTCGTACCGCAATGGTCTTCAATCCTGAAAACAACGCCTGGCGATTCGGGGTTCTCCAGTGCCTGATCGGGCTTGAACGCTATGAGGAAGCGATCACCATGGCAGATGAGGTTCTGGCCTTCGATCGCCGCAATGCCAACAACTGGAAGAACCGTGCAGGATTGCTCATGCGCCTCGAGCGGTGGGATGAGGCTATCATCGAACTCCAGACCGCTCATGCGCTTGGAGGAGAGACCTTCGATACCCGTATCGCAATAGCGGTTTTGCTCTTTAACAAAGGGATGTATGGACAGGTTGCAGAGTCCCTTGCTGATGCCACGGCCCTGGCGGAAGACTCAGACGCTTTCGATCGGTTGTTGTCGAATGTCGAATCGCTGGCCGGCGTGGGTCGAATCGAGGACGCCCTTGCCCTCATACCCGCGATCGAAACACGGGCAGCCCTGTTCAAGGCGGAGTTGGACCGCTCCAGAATTGACCGAATCAAGGTGGCGTTCGACCTGGAAAGTGAAGCCTACGAAAAGGCCCTTTCTCTTCTGGATTCTCTCATCGAGAATGCTCCGGACGACGGCGAATTGCACCTCATGCGGGCCCATGCGCTCATCGGTATGGGAAAACATGAAGCGGCTATACTCTCCTTCCAGGTAGCTGCCACCATCGAAGAGACCGCTTATACCGCCAACTACGAACACGCCCGTTTGGAACTCGCTCGGGGCGAAATATCGAGTGCCCTTGGGCTTCTTCGAACCGCGTATCTGGAAAACCCTTCCGTGTCGCTGCGAAGCCACATCCGCGAACTCGAGGCCTTCGAAGACGGCCTCTAGGGCACTGCCTCATTGTCTGCGCTCCAATCGGGTCCGCTCGACGGTCCAAAGTCTTCCTGGTCGTCGAGATTGGGCTCTTCAGGCTCGGAGAAGCCATCCAATCGGTTGAACACGTCGTCAGATTTGCCCCCTCTCTTTCGTAAATTTGATTTCGGCAGTGGCAGCGAACGAGGTTGGGTCCTGGAATGTTCGACCAGGAAATGCCCCATCTGCGCTATCCACCGTTCGAATTGTTCTTCATCATAACGAAACACCCTCAGGTGCCGTTCTGCGCCACTTGGACTGCCAATCCGATCTGGCTCCTCTTCGTTTCGTATCCAATCCCTGGTCTGCGCCTCTCGCCGCATGGGAACCCGCGCCCACCGATCCAAAAGAACAGCGCTGAAGTTCGCATGGGCCGCTACGAGCGAAGCCAGCCATGTCTTCTTTGTTCGTTCAAAGTCAGGCGCCTCTTTGGCCAGAATGATCAATGCGGGAGCCTTTAGGGAGCGCGCATTCTCAAGATAGTAGATCATATGGGTTTCTGAGTGGAAAAAACTTTCCTTCCAGTCATCTTCATGCCCCCCTCCCTCGGCCGGTTCCGATCGATTGCCGGCACTTTTCTTTTTCCTGCTCTCCCTTTTCTCCAGTCTGTCAGCCGAATCCACGAACATCATCTTCCGAGGCGCCTCGATCACAACCCCTGCAAAGTCCATACGGGCCGTCAACCTCAGCGCCAATTCCGCATGCTCATGTGTTGCAACCAGGAATAGGCTTTCTGAGTCGATGCGGGCCTTCCCCTCGAAGCGCTTTATCAGGCCAATCCAATCTTCAAGCGTCATTGACCCTTTTCCATTCGACATCGTTTCAGGAGTCGGAAACGCGACCGCGAACCCCGATCCGATTAGGTGACTCCCCAACGGAATTCTCGAGTAGATTCTTCCTTCGAAATCGTCGATATCCGCTCTCTCGGGAAGATTCATCAGGAATTGAAGATACCTGCATTCTTCATCCATAAGAAAAACCGCAGGTGGGGATCTGAACCCTTTGGGGACCACCATCATCGCATTCGCCCAGCCTCCGTTCGCCGCCCGGATCCGAATCGACGTATAGTCGACAACCTGTTGATCAAATCTCCGTATGAGTCCGAAATTGGTCCCGTGATCTTCATCGACTACCAATTCGGTCTTCTTTCCCTCTTCCATCACTCTTTCGCTTAACGAAGTACGCTGTATCTCAATTCCAATGACTTCATCGAGATCCAGGATCGGAGAATCCCCGGAATCTGCAGCGACAAGCCGGATACAGAAACTCAATGCCGAGAGACAGGCTGATATGCGACCGAAAGGAATCATGACCAATGAAAGTGCGAGTCAAGAACCCCTGCAATGTCTGTGACCGCAGTTGGCCGGGCTATGCGGTGACAGGTCAGCGTGCCCATGACAAGGGCTTCGAGTCCGGAAAGGTGGATTTCACCTCGATCGCCTGACCGCTCGCTATTGAAGCGTTGATGGCTTGCATCAATTCGACGACGTGCGCGGCGTGCTCGCCGGTCGTCCGGTGGGAACGACCCTCACGCAGGGCCTCGGCCAGGTCGCTGAGTCCGCGGGCAAATTCAATGCCCTCTGCCGGTGGACGGAGCGGTACCAGACGCTGTGGGGCTCCTTTGTTATTCAACTCGGAGAAATAGATCGGAGAATCAAAAGAATCCCAGCGGTCAAGGGCGATCATGCCGAGGTCGCCATGGACCTCGAGCCCGTGCTGTTTCGTATTCCATCCAGTATAGAAGCTGGAGGTGATCCGCGCTTTGACGCCGGCCGCGAGATCCACCACCGCACAGGTCCATTCCGGAGTCGTGATGGAAAAGGATTTGCCGTCCCTGGTCTTCCGATCGGGATAGACAACCCCACCGCCGGCTATCACCCGCGTGGCCGGACCGAACCAGGCCGTCAGCAGCGTGAGCGGGTAAACCGCAACGTCATATACAACTCCAACATCGTAGAACGGCCCGGGGTTGGGATGCCAGGACTCGATCCGCCCCCAGTTGACCTCGGCATAAGCCACCCGCGGGGTGCCGATCCGGCCCTCACGAATCTCCTTCCAGGCCGTCAACTGTGCCTCGCCCAGCCAGGTCGTCGGCGCACTGCTCAGCTTCAATCCTTTCCTTCCGGCCAAAGCGACGAGGGTGGCTGCCTCATCGTGAGTGAAGGCAAGTGGCTTTTCCGTGTGCACATGCTTCCCGGCCTCCAGGCACTTGGTGATGACCTCCACGTGGGCATGATGGATGGTGAGGTTGACCACAATCTCCACCTGCGGGTCGGCCAGAATGGCTTCGAGGGAATCATAAACCTTGCCGCCATGGCTCTTGACCAGGCTTTCGGCCCGCGCCCGATCGAGGTCGAAACCGCCCAGGAAAGTAACGTGTGGGTATGAGTTGATCTGCTCGGCATAACGGTCGGAGATGTTGCCACATCCGACAATGGCGACCCCCACGGGCTTCGGTGGGGTGACCGCTTCAACGCCGGACTTCAACCACCCACTCAGTCGTCCCAGAGAGACCTGCGCATCAGCTCTCGGGTCAAACTCCTCGGGTTCGTGCTCGATGCTGATGGGGCCGCGGTAGCCGAGTTCGATCAATTTGTGGGCGATCGCCTTGGTGGGCACGATCCCTTCTCCCAGCATGCAGGTCTCGTGACCCATGTCGATCATCTCAAACCCGGTCTTCTCCGATCGAAGGGCTTTGACGTCCTTGAGGTGGACATGCTTCAAGCGCGGCATGAGCACGCGGATGGCTTCCAATGCGTCGTAGCCCCGAGTGGCGAACCAACCGGTGTCCACCGCCATGCCGACGACGTCCTCATCGCCCTCGCCGAGCTTTGCCAGAGCCTCTTCCGGCGTTTTCTCCGGGTGGTTCTCCAATCCGAAGACCAGTCCATATTCGCGAAGGATAGAGACGGCGGCGGCCCGATCGGTTTGGAGGAGCGGCAAGCCACCCCCGAGGACGGGAATGCCCAGACGCACACAAACCAGGCAGGCTGCGCGGAATTCAGCCTCAGTCGCCCCGAAGGAACCCGCGTAGCTGACCGGGGTCAGTTCGGCTGCGGCGAGTTGGCGGACGGCGATTTCAAGATGCGCAGGTGTGGCCCATGACCCGTTCAGATGGCCCGTCCAGATATCGATCGCCTTGAAGCCGAGATCAGCCACCTCCGTGAGCATGGCTGAAAACCGTTCCTCAAAGGTATCGAGTGGGGAGAACCAGGCCTGGCTGGCAGCATCTCCCTGACCCCATCCCTCCGGCATGTGGTAACCGATTTCCCGAGCAACGAAATTCGCGGACATGAACGATATCTTGAGCATAATCAACTGACCAGTGAGGACCACTCCTCGGCCGCGTCAATCCGGAACAAAGCGGGGATCAGAGAATGATGGAGTCAGATTCCGGTTTTCTGGTCTTGCCTCTTCCTTTGGAGAAAGGCCACCTGTTCGTGTTGCGAATCAGGCAGATGGCCAGCGAACCAAACCAAGTCAACCCCTTCTGTCAGCACCCTGTCACCCATGAAAATCATACTCGGAGAAGAAGTCGTCATTTCGAGAGCCCCTGAAGGAATCAAAGACTGGGGGCCTTGGCAGTTTCCGTTTATCTATAAGTGTAGAGGGAACCTGTATGTCGAATTCAATGTGGCCAATGACAGTGCAAAGGACTACGCCCTGCCAAAAAAGAGATATGTTTCCACTGATGAAGGTCAGTCCTGGGCCGAATCGAGTGACTTCTGTGGTCTGGAACTGGAGAGTGGAGCGATTATCAGATATCATATCAAACCACCTCTTCCTGAAGAGGAAGCGGTACTGCCCGAAAAGATCGGTAGCGTCATCAATTATGGCCTGGAGCTCAAACTCTATGATATGGCGACCGTGGATGCGCAGTATAGGAAATGGTATCTGGATCGATACAACCCTTTGACCGAGACAATCTCAACTGAAGAGATCGAGGTATCCATCCCCGATGGTGCGGTCTGGGTCGCCGAAGGGGTTCTTCCTCCGAATATATTGTGGTCATTCCAACACGGTTTCAACCAAACAATCTGGGCGCCGATTTATCGCATTGGAAACAGGCTCGATTACTTTGATGCCTTGTTTCTCAGGAGTGATGATGAAGGAAGGTCGTTTGAAACAGTTGGACGGGTTCTGTATGAACCGCCGTACCCCGGGGATCCGAACTCTTCCGAGAGGATTGGCTTTACCGAACCATCGATTCAGTTCCTGGATGAACGGAATGGATTTTCGATACTCCGGGTGACCGATGGAATCGGGATTGGGCCTGCCTACATTTCGTACACAAAGGACGGTGGCGAGTCCTGGAGTCGCCCCGGGTATTTTGACGACTGCGGGGTCTGTCCTCGATCGGTTCTGCTGGAAAATGGCGTTGCCCTTGCCGGCTATGGGAGGCCTGGACTATATGTCAGGCCGTATCTCGACGGGAAGTGGTTTGATCGGGTCACCGTGGTGGATCCGGCGGCCTGCCAGACCGAGACTTGTTCATATTGTGCGATAGAGCCGATCGGCCCGGATTCTGCCCTGATCGTCTATTCCGGGTTTCAATACCCGGACGAAAACGGGGTTCGGCGAAAGACAATTCTCTGTCGGAAGGTACGGACGAAATCCGCTTGACGGAATAATCGGTGAACATTTTTTTGCCACCAGTAACCAGTAACCAGTAACCAGTAACCAGTAACCAGTAACCAGTAACCAATAACCAATAGATCCAAGATTCATCCCTGTGCCATGAACCCACACCGAGGAACCATCCATCACATGAACATCAACGTATCGGACCTGAAGCGCTCCCTGGCGTTCTATGGTCCGGTGTTGAGTTACCTGGGATACGAACGGGCGGGGTCGTGGTCGGAGGGAGAAGACTGGAAGCGGTGGCTGGAGGGAACACCGCACGAGATCAGTATTGTCCAGGCAGATTCGGGTACCAACTACCTCATGAGTGAGAGGAGAGCCGTTGGTCGGCACAATCATATCGCATTCTGTGCGGAGGGCCGGGAAGACGTGGACGGGCTCTACGAGAAAGTGCTCGTTCCACTTGAGAAGGAGGGACTCTGCACGGTTGAGGATCCTCCGTGTGACTGTCCTGAGTACGATGACGGCTACTACGCCACGTTCTTCTTCGACCCCGATGGTCTGAAATTTGAGTTCGTCATCAACCCGCAGTATGAAGCAAAGAGACGTGCGCGGATCGACCGGATCTCCAACGCGACCGACCTGCAATAGCTTTCTGAAGACAGATTGGATCCTATTCAGCAGCCACCCAACCCGATTGATATGTTTTCAGACATTCCGGAGACGATTCAGAAGAGAATGAAAGACCTCGAGCGGATCGACGCACGAGATCGTATGGACGGGACCACCCGTCTGGAGCGACTCCGTCAGATTCCACCGGAAACCGGTAAATTCATCGCGCTACTCGCCGCGTCCGCGCCGCCTGGTCGGTATATCGAAATCGGTGCCAGCGCCGGTTATTCGGCGCTCTGGCTCGCGTTGGCCTGCCGCCAGGTGAAGCGGAAGATCACGACATTCGAGATCCTGGACCGTAAGGTCGAAATGGCCCGTCAGACAATCGAGATGGCAGGGGTAGGGGACGTTGTGGAACTCGTCCATGCAGACGCAAGAACTGCGATTGGAGACGCAGTCGGTATTTCATTCTGCTTCCTCGATGCAGAAAAGGAAATCTACTCCGAATGCTATGAAGCGATCGTCCCGTTGTTGGTGCCCGGCGGCATCCTGATCGCGGACAACGCGATCAACCACGAAGAGACCCTTCGTCCCATGATCTCGAGGGCGCTGGCGGACGAACGTGTGGACGCACTGGTTGTACCCATAGGGAAGGGCGAACTCGTCTGCAGGAAAATTTAGTCGGCTGAAAGGGGTCAAACGTAGAATTTAAACATTGACCCATATCGGCAGTGTGTGGACAGTCGATTCGGATGCCTCGCAAACAGAGAATCGAATTTCCCGGGGCCATCTATCACGTGATCAGTCGCGGGAACTACCGAAAAGAGTTGTTTCTGTCTGAGGGAAGCGGAGAACGGTTTGAATCGACGATCTTCGAAGCGGTCGAGCGGTGTGGTTGGAGACTTCATGCCTACGTGATCATGAAAAACCACTACCATCTGGCTCTGGAAACGCCCCAACCTAATTTGGTTTTCGGGATGAAGTGGTTACAGAGCACCTTCGCCACCCGATTCAACCGATTCCACCATGAGCAGGGCCACGTCTTCCAGGGGCGCTACAAGTCTATCCTGATTGGCGATGATCGGTCGCTTCCGGGTCTGGTTGACTACATCCATCTCAATCCAGTTCGCGCGGGCATATCAGATATTGACCACCTGAAAAACTACACGCTTTCCAGTTACCCAAAGTTCTGGAACCGGAAATCGCCCGTCGGATTATGCAGGGCCGTCTATCTGTCATTGCTTGGGTTTCCTGACAATCAGGCCGGCATGCGTCGCTACCGGCACCACCTTGAGACGAGCGAATCTGCTGTACCCGATCAGCGTAATGTGCTTGCGAAGCGTTTCTGTCGTGGCTGGTTCATCGGCCCGGCCGAACAGAGGAAGGCGTTGGCGGTGGAACTCGCCGCAGAGTATTCAGAGAACGAATGGATCGGCACAGATTTGGCGGAACTCAATGAGGCGAAGTGGGAAGCTCTGGTGGTCGAACAGATTCAACGTGCCGGAAAGTCAGATGAAGATCTGCAGTGTGAAAAAAAAGGCGTCGATTGGAAAGTCGCTATTGCCCGAGTTCTGCGTCGAGAGACCACAGCTCCCAACCCGTGGATCGCCGAGCGGCTCTGCATGGGTCACCCTTCGCGGGTATGCAACATGATTCGCGGGGGTTGAGGCAAAAATGTTTAAATTCTACGTTTGACCCCTTTCAAAAATAAAAGCTGTTATATTCGATTTTTTTGGAACGCTTGTTCCCAATTTTTCCCTGAGCGAGCACGTTGAGATTCTTGGCCAGATGGAGGATCTGGTGCGAGTTCCACGAACGCATTTTATCGATCGGTGGTTCGAAACGTTTTACGAACGGGCACTCGGAGTGATTCCTGACGTGGCCTCGAATATACTGAAGATCTGCCGGGAAAGGAATCTCAGCCCGAGTTTGGAAGAGCTTGAAGATGCGGTTTCTCTGAGATTCTCCTACGGGCGGAAAGCAACTGTGCCCAGAGAAGGGGCAATTTCGACTTTAGGGCACCTTGATTAATCCATCAAGGGGGATCAGCACAACAAAGGTCTCATTCTGTGTCCGGATTAGCCCTGTTTATGTGGCC
>Ga0164313_10006677_pt1 | contig 10160 bp, 14 predicted proteins | sample GuaBasSedimGuay4_FD_113735 | JGI IMG/M metagenome (GOLD analysis project Ga0164313, IMG submission 113735) | Subseafloor sediment microbial communities from Guaymas Basin, Gulf of California, Mexico - Guay4, Core 4569-4, 0-3 cm | ecosystem: Environmental > Aquatic > Marine > Hydrothermal vents...
AATAAATAAAAATAATTTTATATATAATTCATACTTATCCATTTACCAATCTCCATCTCCTATTGATGCTTTAATCCCACTCCAAGCACTTCTTTGTCGCTGTGATTCTGAATAGTGACCTTCATGTGTATCACCAAGAACTAATGTGAAACCTCCACTTGCAGTATAATATCTAGCATCGGGAAAAACTTCTTGTATTTCTGTTAAAAGGTTTGCAATTCGTTTGTCCAGTTGATTTAGTTTTGTTCGATGTTTTGGTAACATCTCATCAAACAATACATAAGAATCAAATTCATCATTGTCACGTATCCATCTATCTACAGCATTTTTATCGTATGTTTTCATATTTAGCTAGATACATTTGCCTGTCGTACAAGAGCGTTAGCTGATTTCAACACAGCATTTGCAAGAGTTTTTCCCATTAATTTGTTCACTATTTCAGGATGTTGTTTTACATCTTTTATTGTAGACAATCCTTCAGCATATAATTTCTTAGCACGTACAGCACCTATTCCTGGCAACGCACAAAGTTCAACTAATTCGTATCCTATGCCATATCGAATTCTCATTGGGAGCGCGTTCCAATAACCTTCTGGTTTCCATTTTTTAATTCCATCAATCCAAGTAAGTGCTTGAGCAATACGGTCAATGTCATTTTGAATATTTTTCACCATGTAAGATTTTTCACCTTGTGACAACAGGTCATATAAATCTGTAGCCATTATGGACTGTTTTAATCTCCAACGTTCTCCTGGCCAAATTCCAGCTACATGTGAAGTGAACTCTTCTACTCTGATTATTTCAGCTTTAGGTACATATCCTAAAGATAAAGAAGGTGTAGTACCTAATACATAAGCAAGAGCTAAGTCGCTTGTCCATAAATCTTCTTCATGCATTATGCCAAACATCTTAGACCAATGGAATATGTCTTCAGGGAAATAATACAAGGTAGCAGACACTCTGCCTAATCTAGTAATTTTATAGACATCTGTTCCATCATCTGCGCTGTCATCATTAAATAGCATTCCCCATTTTTCTAATTGTAAGAATGTCTTTTTCAATAAATCATCATCAACTGATAATTGAAGTGTTGCTAATGTTCTTTCAAACCACGTTTGCATTGTGTCCCAGTTAAATATTGTATTGTTCTTAATTTCTGCAAGTAGATGAAATCCTAAAATTGATTTGCTTAACAAAGTGGACTCTACTTTCCGAGGATTTTTTACAGTGTGCTGCCATCTGTACACATCATCACAAATTAAGAAACAATCTCCACAAGGGTCAATGCCTAAACGTCCTGCACGTCCTGCCATTTGAATAATATCAAGTTCATCCACTTCATTAATGCCTCTATGTGCACCAACTATTACAACATTTCTAGCTGGCAATGATCTGCCCCAAGCAAGTGTAGAAGTACTAATGATTACTCTTAGTCCTTTTTCTTTGTCAGCAAAAGAACGTTCGATACTTAATCTATCAGTTAATGACAAATCTGCGTTATGGAATGCTGTTTCGATCTCTGAACTTTTGAATGTTCTTTCAAGCATTCTTCCTGTATTTTTATCATGTACAAAAACTAGAAATTTTTCTTTTGGTTTTGCCATTACTAATTCTAGTGCTTTAGATCTTTTATCCGCTTGTATATCGAAATAAGATCCGTATGTAACATGTGGAAGAAAATGCCAACTTAATTTTGTAGGTCTCCAATCGGAATTAATTACTTCTGTGTTTTTTCCGTTTAACTTTGTTAACCATACTTTAAAATCTTCTACATTAGGCATTGTTGCTGAGAGACAAAGGATCTTAGCTTTAGGTACAAGTTTTGCAAATCTCATTAAACCTACTTCAACAGCGTGTCCTCTGTTTGTGCTAATGATATGAGATTCATCAACAATAACAAGTCTGACACCAAACATCCATTCAGATTTCTCTGACTGATGGTTTCTTGTTCTGCTGTCAATCATTTCTGATGTTAAGCATATTAAATCTGCTTTGTTTAATTCTTTTGCTCTAGCATCTGTAAGAACATAGTCACCTGTTAGAATCATTATGTTGTATTGGGAATAACGTTCTCCCCATTCTTCATATTTTTCTTGTGTAAGAGATTTAAGAGGCGACACATACACAACTTTCTCACCAGCTTGCAATGTGTTAGCCATAAATAATTCAGCAGCTACGGTTTTGCCGGAACTGGTTGTTGTACCTAATACAAGATTAATATCTTTTTTCCAAAACTCTTCCTTCATTATTGTAGATTGTACTCGATTAAATTTGGGAAAAGGAAAAACAGCATAAGGATATTCAGATGTTGCTATATTATCTTCTTCTGCTACAAGTTCAGTTCCTTGACATTGAGTAGAAGTTACTATTACTTCACCTGTCTTGTTAGATTCAGATAACATTGCATCAATGTCTTTTTTTGCTTGAGCATAAGGAGTTACTTTGTTTTGTGTAGCAACAACGTTATGCTTGAAAGGATACTTTGATTTTGCTGCTGAAGTATCAGGACATGCTGGCCAACCTGTGCAAGCTAGAAATGTTGAACCATCACTACGTTTTGTTCTTTTTACTTGATGGGCACCGCATTTTCTACAAAAATTAAGACGGCTTGCAACTTCTTTTACTTCCTCAAGCCTGTCTTGCATACGTTCCCATATTGTAGTGGCACCTTCAGTACGATTCACACGCTTTGTACCTGTAACAGGTTTTGCAGATTTTACATCGTACAAAGTAATTCTTATGGCATCTTTTCCAAGATCCCTAGAGACTTTTGTTTCGTCTGTTAAAGTGGTGTAAATATGGTATTCTAATGCAGGCAAATCCTTGTCAGGGATAACGATAACAAGTTCTTTACCTCTTATTGGTTTTTTATATGACCACCCACCAATTAAAAATTCGGCATCCGCCCATTTTGTGAACTGAGCTTTAGAGACCTTAACGAAAGACATTGCCTACTCCTTCTGTATCTCAATTATTTATAAAATAAACTTCTTTTACAAAGTTCCCATACCTCTTTTTCTGGGAGAGAATTTAAATCGCTCATACCTTTTTTACATGAAATATATTGTACGAATCCGTAAGAATTTGTTTCTTGTACAAACATCAGTGCATATCTTGCAGTTTTTGAACCTATGTCTAATAACCATGCTCTTGATAACCATTTCCAAGCTTCTTCAAGATTCTCAAAGTTACCTTCAACATACCCTCGTAACAAATTTCCTAAGGTGTATTTTTTTCTTTTCATAAAAGTTAGTCTGCTAATTGTCGTTCTTCATGCTTCCCTGGAATACAAATAAATCCATATTCATTTTTGTTGAGTAAGTATTCATGTTCGTTTACAAAGAAATAAAGTGGATGTTTTGTGTCCTCTCCTCCTAACACTGCTTTTACTAGAAAATGTTTTCAGGAACATTTTCACGATTACTCCATGCTGTTATTTCTATATAATCATATCTGTGTTTATGAAAAAAACGTTCTCTATGACGTTCTTCAGAAGAAAATTTTGTAGGCATAACAACAACTGGATTTCCTACTAACTCTTCATATACAGATGGAAATTTTCTTCTGTAATATGCGTATGCTTTCTTTTGTTCTTTTTTAGTGAAGCTATTAGGAAATTCTATTGGAAGTATGTGCGCTTGTGATTTTGAATACCATCCTGATTTTTCAACTAAGGTCAAAGGTATCTGATTGTTTTGTTCTTTCAAAACATAGATATAAGATTTAGAATTTACTATATAAAGTGTAAGACCTTTTCCTAAAATATGTTTTTCTTGTGCATAGCCATATGGAGTATTGAATGAGGGCATAGCTTGTGCTGCTCCTTTGTGCGCTTTACTTTATATATTATATAATGTTCCTTATTGCTGTACAAGTACATCTTTTAAATTAGGGACACGTTTTGTAGGTTGGATATGACTATAATCACTTTTCTTTTTCATTCTAAAAACTCTATGTTCTCCATAAAGATCTGATACAACAGTTTCAAAATCTGGTGTACTTAATGCCTTTTCTACTGCTGGAACAGAAAACTCCAAACAATCCCAAACTAAAGCAGGATGTAACAATTTGAAACACTTTTCTTTCTTTTCAATTTTTCTTGTAGTAGAAAATGCACCTGCTTCCAAATCCTTTTTAGAACCCTCAAGAAGGATCTTTTCGTCATCATAAACATCCATACAATATAGGTATTGAATACTTCTTTTGATGGCTTTTAATTCTGCTTCAATTTCTTTTTCCCTTTTCTTTAGCATCACATAATGATTTACTAACCTTTTTGCATTTTGAATTCTTTTTACTGTCACATATTCTCTGGACATGAAGATTCCTAATATTAATCGTTATTTTCTAATGGACACCATTCCGGAATAACTCCTGTAGCTGAAGCGGTTATTATTCCATATGAAACATGTACTGTATAAGGTAAATTTTTATTATCTTTGCGACATACAGGAATATAACTTACAGCACCAAAACCACCTTTATGCTCTTTATGTGGACATTCCACACAAGTTTTTATTATAATCTTTTTCATGTTGTCCTCTTGCTTGTGTTTTGACAGCAACGCAAACGCATGAATTGTGTGCTTAGCCGCATTGTAAGCTGATTTAACAGCATGTTCCAATAAACTAATAGCAGTGTACAGTTTAGCAAAAAACCAAGCTTAAAACGCATTACAGCCCGTCAATTTATTTAAATAAATCCTCAACTCCATTCATTCTTCCATTCAATTTATTCAACATTTCTACAAGTTTAAGATTTGTAAGAGCTCCTGCACCTGCAACTTGGCCTAAACTGAATGCTAAATCTAAATTTGGATCACTTTGAATTTGAGCAAGAAGAGTTTCTATTTTTTGTTCTGTCATTTTGATTGTTGTGTCAGGATGTGTTTTTGCAGCAAGAAAATTATCGTATAATGTTTCTGCTTCTTCCCATTGGTCCTTTTTCAAACGTCCTTTTAATAATTCTTTTTGTACGACTTGTGGACCTTCAATTTGAACACGTCCTATTAATTCTTTTTGTTTATCTTGGTCGCCTTTAGTTTTACGAACAATTGTAACTGCATCAGATGTAGTCACACTTCCATCTTGAACTGCTTCTTTTACAGAATCATCTGCATTTAAAATTGCAAGTCTGTCAGATACATGAGATACACTTTTACCTATTCTTTTTGCTATTTGTTGAGCAGTGTATTCGCTTTCTTCTTTAAGCTGTTTATACATCATTGCTTCTTCTAATGGCAAGAAAGGTTTGCCATCATTAGAAATAAGCATATGGACAAGAATATCTGTTTCGGATAAATTACCACTTAAAACTCTTGAAGGAAGAGATGTAATTGGAAAATTATGGCGGAGTGGGATTTTTTTATTTTTATATCTATCTTTTACAAGTTTACAGGCTGCAACTCTTCGATGTCCATTTATTAGACTGTTGACACCTTCTTTACGTTCCACTTTTATTGGTTCTGTAACTCCATTTGCTTCAATCGAATTAGCTAGTTCCTCTAGCTCTCCTAAATCAAATCTTTTATTTCTACCTTCCTTGATGGAAATATCATCTACGTCTAAACGGATAAGTACTTCATTTTCCATATAAAGCGACTCCAAGATTAAAAGTTGTTTTTGTAAACTTTATATATTATGTATAATATAATAGTTCTTTTGGAGTTGCAATTACTTTTGCAAGGCACTTAAAAATTTTACCATAAATGCATACGTAGTATCTGAGATGCCAGGATTTTTACTTTCTCTGTTCCCTGCCACATTCAAAATTATATCTTTATTCATAAAAGTACAATGCATATAATCTACGAGTTCAAGTATTGATTCTCTGTTAAAATCTATTTCATGCCATTCTTTTTTGTATATTCTTACTGCTTTAAGGGTGGTTTGAAAACCTGGAGTTTCTGTAGATCCAAACCAAAAGGTCATGTCTGAGTTGTGGACATTGCTATAAGTTCTTGGAATATATAATTCAGATTTACTTTCTAATAATTTGAAAGTGTCTCTTAATTCTAAATTAGGTCCATATTCTGTTTTATATCCAAAAGGTGCTGTACCTCCTGTTTTTATTCCACACATATAGGCAGCTACAAGTCCTGCCAAGTCTGCACCTGATTGTCCACCAGAAATTACTTTTACAATTTTCATAAATTTATCATTCTAAATGTATCTGTGCCTATGTAGACACCTAATTTGAAATAGTATCTGAGATTGTTTCGATACACTACAAGAGACAACACATCTGCATAAATTTTTGTAGGGAACATTGGAACATAAAGACAGTCAGGTTGCCAAATAAGTTCCAATTCATCTTTCTTTTGTATTAATCCTACAATTGTTTGTATTTCCCAATCATAGTTTGAATATTGAGCAGTAAATTTAGCAGATTTAATTTCTGTTGTTTCTCCAGTAGTTAATTCTACACTGGAATTTGTAAGAAATTTATATTGTATGTAGTCTTTAGTATTATTTTTAAATCTTTGTTTATAACAGGTGGTAATCGAAGTTGTTCTATTTTTGTATTTAAATTCTATAGAATCTGCATTCCTTAATGCAAGAAGCATGTTCTCTGTAACTTTACTAGGTTTGGTTTCTGGTTTCATATTTTAAATATATTCTTGTGTAATAGTTATACCTAAAAATTATGTTGCAAGCTGACGAAGTAAAACGAGTAGATTGCAAATGAAGCGAAGCGAATAGAACACTTTGGTAATCTTACATCTTTGTACTGATGTTTAGGCAAAATTCCCTTATTTTAATAACTCTCTTTACAAAACACTTTACAAAACACTTTACCCTTCTCAGGATCCTAGCTGTACAGGGCCCTGCAAGCGAACCCGTCCACATTACCTGTACACCTACGTCCACATTACCTGTACACCTACGTCCACATTACCTGTACACCTACGTCCACATTACCTGTACACCTAATTATAGATTATGTCAAGAGATGTTTTTACGTATCTTTTGTTTTAGGTAATACGGTAATGTGGACCTAAAGAAGGGATAATTTCGTATATTTGTATGTTTTCTTATTTTCAGGTACTATTATTTATTGCACGGGAAATCCATATAATTTTTAGGAGGATGTTGTGACAGATAGAATAAAAATCTCTGAAAAAAACCTTAAAAGGCTTGTAAGAACAAATATAAATTTTTTAGATAGAGCTATATTTTTACCTGTAAGTAGGAAAAGAAAAAAGGATTCAAAAGGGGAGTTTCAATATAAGGATTCAAATGGGTTTGTTTTAAATTATAAGGAAAAATTAGGACCACCAACATTATTTGATCAAAAAGTTCTTTACACACTTCTTTTTTTAGCTCAGAGACAACATTTCAGCAAACAGTTTCTTAATCCGAATTTAATAGATGTAAAAGCACCTTCAAGGTTTTTGAGGGTTATGAATTATACAAAAGCTTATTCAGTAAGAGCTCATGGTATTAGAAATTTACAAGAATCTTTAGAAAGATTAAGAGATATTGGATGTCAATTTGATGCGTTTTGGGAAAATAGAAAAGTAGTTCAATATGATATAAAATCTATTCTTAATGAGGTTGTCTATGATGATAAAAAACTTGTAGCAGTAGAATTGAATAAATCTTTTGTAGAGGAAGCTTCTGCTCCTTATTCTAGATTGTTGGATTTGGATAAGATTTTAAGGTTTAGTTCTGGTATATCATTTAGATGTTATGAAATTTTATGTAAAATGGAACCTAGATTTACTACCGTAGGTCATTGGGAAATTGGCCTTAAAAAGTTTTATTATAAAATTGGTTTGGGTGAGATGTTAAAGTCTCCTGCGTTTAGGAGTAATTCTAGAGGTCTTCTTACGAAAGCTTTAAGTCTTGTGATGGAAGAATTACAGAAAGAAGGTTTCCATAAAATATCATGGTCATACAAAGAAGGAAGAAATGGGACTGTTGTAAGGTTTGTAAATACAAATTTTTGCGATATTTCCCAGTTCTTAGCAAACCATGAACACAAACGAATCATCCAAGATGTGTTGAATGCGTATTTGGAGGAGTTAGCAGAAACACTTTCTGCAGATGAAAATTATGTAACTTGGTCGTATAAAAAAAGTAGTGATATTTTAATAAGTTTGGGGAAACAACAATTAGGTATTTTACAAGATAAAGATTTTAAAGGTTTTGCACAGTCTTTAAAAATAGTAATCCAAAACGCAAAACAAGAATTAGAAGAAGTCCATAAGGTGTTTATAGAAACCACTTTCACAACACCTTTAACGATCCATATAAAAGTAGTTTCTAATTAGTTATCTTACATCAACCCATTGCATACAGGTTTGTAGTAGGTGATCATAGTCTCCTGCTGTAGCCTCTTCCTTGAATTTCTCAATTTCTTCATCAGGTACTTTTGCTCGTTGCATCGCTTTTCTGACTCTTCCTATAATAGCGAAAGCATTTCCATCGTGACCAACCAATTCGACTTCGATCTCTGGATATTTTATTTTTGACATTTTAGTTCTCCTTACATTTTAAACACAGAAGAAGCACCTGCTATCATTGCAGTTACTCCAGTTTCTGCGAGGTCTGAATAAACAACCAAGTAGTCTACATCAGGAAATAAATCGTTTTTACCTTCAATTATTCCTAATGTTTGGTTTATGGTTGGTGTAATTGCTTCCTTTATTGCAATAGTTTTTTCAGTATCGTAAATTGTGATTAAAAGTGTGTCAGTCATATCAGTGTCCTGTGAGTTGTAGAAAGTATGTTTCTGAATGGGAAGGATTACAGAAATTAAATCCTTTGTCTGCTAGTTGCTGCAGGATAAATTTTCCACAAAGTTTACATTTAGGTTTACGGATTAGTTTAGGTGGTTCAGGTAAAGTGTCTCCGTCTTGTTGAGCAGCTTTAAGAATTAGCCAATTTATAAAGATTTCTATAGGAGTAGATAAAATGTTAGATTGTTTAGCTCCTAATTTACCCATATCTGTTATAAATTGTTCTAGTAAATCAGATGCATTGATGTATTTATTAAATTCTCGTATTCTGTTTCCTTTGTAAATAACCTTAGCATTTTGATCTAAAATTGTGTGATTTAGATTTTCATCTATTTTTATAATAGTTCCATCCTTCATTAAGATTTCCATCTTTTTATCAGGACGTAAAATGTCAGGGATAGGATTTGTTAAAAACCTATCCCTGTCAAGGTACATTCCACCTGAGGTACTAGCAGTAGCAGTATTGGCGGTAGAATTTGTAGAATTTATTACATGGATATTGGATATTGACGAGGAGGTTGCACTGTTTGTGGAAATGTAAGCATCATTAAGCACATCGTATATGTAAGTGTGTACAGAATCAGTCATCTTTGTCCAGGATTAAGCCATCGTTCTCTTAGGAAGTGAGAAGCAGTGGAAGTTTGTATTTTTTTAGATTCAGCACTCCATAGTTTTTGAGTAGTAGCTTGAGTGCTTTTAGAGTTGCTGCTGTTCCATCTATCACTTGTAATTACTCCTTTTTTTACAACTCTACAATGCTCGTGTCCGCAATAAGGGCACACAATGGTATGATTTCCATCTATTTGGAAGTCAATCTTAGCTATAAAGGTTTTGCTACATTCGTGACAATGGACATCAGTCCGGGTAGTGTCAGAGTGTTGTTCGTATGTTTCTACTTTCTTGACCATATTAACCTTTTAAGGCACTTATAGCATTTTGAATCCGTTGTTTTACAGATTTCGCAGGAATACTTCGTTCGATATCTTGTACATGGTCAAGTACTTCTTTATCAAAGTCTTTTCCATGCAAAGTTAAAGATTTTGCAACTTTTTGGGCAGCATTAAGTTGGTCATGTGCAGATGCATAACGTATTCCATCTTTTGCACCTTGTTTAATGATTCTGTCCCAGGGAAAAGGAGTTTTGTCATGCCAAATCCATTTGACAGAATTTTTGATTCCTTTTTTCCAACTAAAATGTTTCTCGAATCCTTTTTCAGGCATAGCATCTCTAAATTCGGTAATAGGGTCAGTATCTACATCAAAAATAGAATAAATGACTCTACCTCCTTCTGTAGAATTTACAAGGATCAAAGATCCATCTTTGTGTTCTGCCCAACACCCCATAGCGAGAACATCGTTATGAATTGAGTTGGCACCTGGTACATCGTTAGTTGACATTTTGGTTTCTCCATAGTTC
>Ga0164313_10006678_pt1 | contig 10159 bp, 7 predicted proteins | sample GuaBasSedimGuay4_FD_113735 | JGI IMG/M metagenome (GOLD analysis project Ga0164313, IMG submission 113735) | Subseafloor sediment microbial communities from Guaymas Basin, Gulf of California, Mexico - Guay4, Core 4569-4, 0-3 cm | ecosystem: Environmental > Aquatic > Marine > Hydrothermal vents >...
AATGAGTAAACAATTTGAAAGCGTTTTCGATGCAATCGCAAACTCTTCGGAAGATGCGCTCAATATGAAACTCCGGGCAAACTTGATTCGTGAGATTCGTGTCATGGTAAATGCTTCCGCTTGGACCCAGGCAGAAGCCGCGAAACAGCTTGGTATCACTCAACCAAGGGTCTCCGATTTACTATGCGGAAAACTTTCAAAATTCAGTCTTGATGCGTTGGTAAATATGCTTGCCAGTTTGGGAAAAGATGTGACATTGAAAGTCGCCTAGTCACAATGGCAGCCATAACTAATGTATCCCCAAGCGCTGCATCCGCCGCCACAGCGTGGTGCGGTCTATCCCGATTATTTTGGCTGCCTCGGTCTTGCTGCCATTGGCCAAAGTCATTGCCTCATTGATCTCATGGCTCTGCACGAGGCGTTTGCATTTATCCGTGTCTTCACTTTCCTCCCCCTCAAAAACCTGAAAAATATCCTGTGGCAAGCTTGTAGGTAGCAATTTCTTGTCGACTGAACATATGATGCCGTGTTCAATCGCGTTTTCCAGTTCACGAACATTACCGGGCCAGCGGTAGTCCATCATCATTTTCAGTGCTTCCGGATCGATTTCAATATCATCCGGGTAGCCGCGGGCAGTGAGGCGACTGCGGAAATAATCGGCCAGTATCGGTATGTCGCCCGGGCGATCACGTAAGGCGGGAATGGTCAGAGGTATGACTGCCAACCGATAAAACAGGTCGGCACGAAACTCACCCTTGTCGACAAGATCGCGAAGATTTTGATTGGAAGCAGCGATAATCCGCACGTTGACTTTAATGGTCTTGTCAGAACCGACCATTTCCAGTTCCTGATCCTGGATCACACGCAGCAGTTTTGCCTGCAGGTGTAGCGGAATTTCACTGACCTCATCCAGGAACAGAGTCCCGTGGTTTGCGGCCTGGAAACGCCCAAGCCGGTCGGATGATGCATCCGTGAATGCGCCTTTTACATGACCAAATAATTCGGATTCAATCAGCGTACCGGGAATCGCAGCACAATTAATCTCAATAAATGGTTGTTCGGTACGATTGCCCAGGCGGTGCACCATGCGTGCGATCAATGTTTTGCCGGTACCCGACTCGCCCTGCACCAGCACAGAGGCCATGCTCGGAGCAATGGTGTGGACTCTCTCAACAACTTCCAGCATGTGCGGGTCATTGGTCTTGAAATCTGTGTGTTTGGTTTTATATGCTGCTTCCAGTATGCGCTGCTCTGTGCGATCCCTGATCAGGATCAGGCGTGCATCATTATTCCGGCTCTCGCACTGAACGATACCTGTATGAAACTCGATATAGCGTTCGCCCTGGTTGTGAGGAATCTTTTCTTCAAAGGTAACGAACTTGCCGGTGGGCATGCTGGCAGCATCCCTTTCGCCAGCCGCAATGGCAGCCCTCAGCGAATTGCGCTTCAAATTAATATTACCAATATCATTGATATGATCCAGTTTGTCGGAGGGCTTCAGGTTCAGCAACTTGCGGGCTGAGGGGTTGCTGTAGTGGATCACCCCATGTTTATCACTGATTATCACACCTTCATCGATCACACTTATGACCGCTTCCAGCATTGGGAATAGGGCTTCATTGTCAGACATATTGTATTTCAGCTCGTATCAGGGGAGCTGAGTGTTGCATATGCTAAATGTTGTTGCAACATGTTGAGTGCAATGCATACCAATATAATATGTGAAATATCAGCCAGTTAACCGCTGAGTCAAACTTCTACTCCTGCAACAGCCTGCAACGTTGCAACCGAGCGTATTTCTGTAATATCAATAAGTTAGAGTTTTGGAATGATATTTGCATTATATCTGGTTCTATGTTTCTGACAATCAGCACTCATTCAAAATGTCATGGTGACTAAATGAATATAAAAACACTGGGTTTCTTTATCGCTGGTCTTTCCATTGCGGTTACGGCGGCGGCGCAAAACCCTGCAGAGGGAACCCTGTACTACGACAGTAATGGTCAGCTTGTCAGTGGCAATCCGGCACAGGCCAGGGTTGTTACGGTAGGCCAGCGTACAACCGGGATATCAACCATCCTGAGTGCGAGCGTCATTCCCTACAGGGAGGTTACCTTTACTGCTGAAGTAGCGGGGCGCATCGAATATATTGCCGGACGTGAAGGTGACGGGTTTAACCAGCAGGAAGTTCTGGTCGCTATCAACCCGGAAAAACTACTGGCCCGGCGCGGGCAGGTGGTGGCAGATCTGAATAATACCTATCTCGCCTTACGTAACTCACAAATGCAATACGGGCGTGAATGGATGTCGCCCCAATCACAAAACATCAACCGCAGCCCCGGTATGGGGATGCCTGCAATATTTGACCAGATGTTCTCGCGTGCCATGGGAAGTGGTATGGGATACGGCAATCCCTGGCTGGACAGGTATACCGATCTTTATTCTTCTGGAACACACATGGGCCAGGCCCAGGGACAGCACCTTGCCGCATTGTCAAAGCTGCGCGAAATTGATGCCGGCATTCGGGACACCCACACCGTGTCACCATTTAGCGGGGTAATCATCGAGAAAATGGTAGAAGCGGGGGATACGGTACAGGTAGGGCAACCCTTACTTAAATTTGCTGATCTGAACAACCTTCAGTTGTCGGTGGAAGTGCCATCGCGTTTAATCAGCACCGTTGAAAAAGGCATGGTCATCCCTGCAATGCTGGATTTCAACCACCAGTATATCGATGTCCGGCTGGCGCAGATTTATCCCGTGGGTAATGTTCAGCGGCACACCATCACCGTCAAGTTTGATCTGCCCATCGGCATCTCGGCATGGCCGGGAACCTATGCTGAAATCATGTTGCCCGACAATGGCGAAAGCAACGAAACCCTGATCGAGATACCCACCAGTGCGGTTATTCAGCGTGGCAGTTTGCCGGTTGTTTATGCGATCAAAGGCGATCGGCGTGAATTGCGCCTGGTACGTCTGGGTGCAAGTTATGCAGAGGGTCGCGTCACCGTGCTTGCCGGCTTAAGTGCGGGTGAACAGGTGTTGGTTAACCCGTCTGCGGGCGTCACTTCTGGTTGGCACAAAGCCCCCGGTGATATCGAGCCTTAATGGAAAACCAGGCAAGCAACAGGACAAAAAGTAATAACAGAATACCTATATGACTGACACGAATAAAAAGACATCAATTGAAGAACCCAAAGCCCTGGGTATAGCTGGCAATATTGCCAAGCAGTTTATCGTTTCACCTGTAACACCTTTATTGATGGTTGCTTTTCTTGCCATTGGTATTCTTGGCTTAATACTCACGCCACGCCAGGAAGATCCAAAAATATCCGTACCGATGGTGGACGTGTATGTCCAATACCCGGGAGCATCGGTTGACCAGGTCACCAGCCTGGTGACAGAACCACTGGAACGCCTGATGAGTGAACTTCCAGGTGTTCGTCATGTGTATTCAGCAACTCAGCGTGGCTACAGCATTATTACCGTCAGGTTCAAAGTGGGTGAGGATCTTGGCCATTCCATCGTCAATCTGAACGACAAAATTCAGTCCAACATGGACAGGATCCCTCCCGGGGTTTCCATGCCGTTGGTCAAGCCCGTCGGGATCGATGATGTTCCGATTGTAACGGTAACCCTCTGGTCTGACCCGCAGCAGGGCGGGGTGGATGACGGGCCGTTACGAATGCTGGCATTTGATGTGCTGCAGCAACTCCAGGCGCTGCCCAATATCGGTAGGAGTTTCGTCGTTGGCGGGCGTTCAGATCAGATACGTATCGAAGTCTCGCCGGAGCGTTTGAGTGGTTTTGATATTTCACTGGCCCAGGTTGCAAAAACCATACGTACGGCAAACTCAGAGCTCAATATTGGCTATGTGGAAGGCGGCAACACTTCATTCAAGGTACACAGTGGTGCATTTCTGACTTCGGCGGAGGAGATTGCCAGGTTGGTGATCGGTATACATGATGGTGCGCCTGTCTATGTCCGGGATATCGCTCAGGTTATTCACTATCCTGAAGAGACAAAACAGCTGGTGAGCTATTACACAGGTGTTGCCAATACCGGTTCCCTGCAGGCCAATGGTGAGGCTGCGGTCACCATTGCAATTGCCAAAAAGATTGATACCAACGGTGTGACCGTAGCCGATTCGATATTGAAAAAACTCGAATCACTGAAAGGCTACATCATTCCTGCCAACGTTCACGTCGAGATAACCCGCAACTACGGTAAATCTGCAAACGACAAAGTCAATGGACTACTAACCTCATTATTCGAGGCGGCACTGGCTGTCAGTATCCTGTGCCTGATTTTCATGGGCTTGCGTGCAGCATCTGTGATCATCGTCATCATACCGATCGTGATTTTGATTACGATCTGGTCGGCCCTTATCCTGAATTACACCATTGACCGGGTCAGTCTTTTTGCGCTGGTCTTTTCCATTGGTATCCTGGTGGATGACGCAACCGTGGTGGTTGAGAATATATTCCGCCGATGGCTCAAAGCGGGCAAGACCAGTGTTGATGTCGCCATTGATGCGGTCAGGGAGGTCGGTAACCCGACCATTCTTGCAACACTGACCATTATTTCAGCATTGCTACCCATGGGGGTTGTGAGTGGTTTGATGGGGCCGTACATGCGTCCAATCCCGGTATTGGGTTCAGCAGCGATGTTCTTTTCCCTGATCGCTGCCTTTATCTTTGCACCCTGGCTGGCCATACGGGTCCGGCCCCGGTTGGATGCCCTGGAAAAGGCGGAAAAGCGCGAGCAGCGCCTAACTGAAGTTGTGGGCAGCTTCTACCGCCCTTGTATGGAAACGCTCTGTTTCAAGAAGAGTTACGGCAACCTGTTTTTAATCATGCTGGTTCTCACAACCCTGTTTGCATGCAGCATGTTTTATTTCAAGTGGGTGGCAGTGAAGATGCTGCCTTTTGACAATAAACCGGAATTCAGCGTTGTCATCAACATGCCTGAGGGTACCGCATTGCCGGTTACTGCCAACCTTGCCCATGAATTAGTGAGCGTACTGCGCGAGATTCCGGAGGTCACAGACCTTCAGAGCTATACCGGTACTGCATCACCATTCAATTTCAATGGCATGGTTCGGCACTATTACCTGCGGCAAAACCCCTGGGAAGCTGACATACAGGTTATGTTGCTTGATAAAAAAGACCGGGAACGTGGCTCTCATGCCATAGCTGTTGATGCACGCCATCGCATTAACCAGTACATCAATGACCATCCGGAAATGCTCAAAACCGGCATACAAACCCAGGTGGTCGAAATGCCACCGGGTCCACCCGTTTTACAAACCCTGGTTGCCGAAATTTACGGGCCTGATGCAGTCACGAGGCGCCAGGTCGCAGAAGATATGACCACTATTTTCAGGGAAACCCAGGATATAGTTGACGTCGATAACTATATGTCGACGGATCATGACTACTGGCGTTTTGAGGTGGATATTGAAAAAGCGACCCGCTTCGGTATATCGGTAGATTCCATCAATCAACACCTGAACATGGCTATGGGCGGCTATAAGCTCGGTGACATAAAGCAGGGTGTGGTGCGCGAACCGACATTCATTGTTATCCAGGTGCCCATGGCGATACGTTCACAGGTGTCGCGTCTGTATTCCATACCGGTGATAACACTGGCAGGAAACACGATACCCCTGGGTGAACTGGGTCGTTTTGTCCAAATTCAGGAAGACCCGATTAATTATCATAAGGATCTGCGACCGGTCGAATATGTTGCCGCCGAGATGGAAGGCAAATTAGGCGCACCGCTATATGGCATCAACAACGTCGAAGAAAAACTGAAAGACTACCTGACGCCCGATGGAGTTCATATGTCAGCTCTGACCCTGGGCGGAACCATCGGTCGTTACGGCGCACCTGAGACAGATGTCAATTCAGGCTTTGAATGGACGGGTGAATGGACGGTCACCTATGAAACATTCCGTGACATGGGCGCTGCCTTCATGGCGGCCTTGTTATTGATTTATGGCTTAATTGTCTGGGAGTTCAAAAACTTCACCCTGGCCGGCCTGATCATGGCTCCCATTCCGTTAACGCTGATCGGCATTATCCCGGGTCACCTGGTCATCGGTGCGGAGTTCACCGCAACATCCATGATCGGCTTCATCGCACTGGCGGGTATTATTGTGCGGAACTCCATCTTGCTGGTGGAGTTTGTCAAGCACGAGGTAGATGACGGCAAGGATATCGTCGAGGCAGTAATCGCCGCCGGACAGATCCGGATGCGTCCCATCCTGATCACGGCGGGAACCCTGATGGTGGGCGCTGCCATGTTGTTTTCAGACCCGATTTTTGTCGGAATGGCAGCGAGCCTGTTTTTTGGAACCCTGGTTGCTACCGTGCTCACCCTGGTTGTCATCCCGCTGGGTTGCATTACCGTCAGCGGCACATTCTACGAACTGGCCGGTTCTGAGTTTTCAGAGAAAGACCTCGAAGAAGACAAAACTGATCGCCGTGTGCCTTTGTTGCCGGTTGCCCGGGCAGGAATCATCGCTGTATTGACATGGTTACTCACCGAGGCGCGCAACGTTTATCGTTCGGCAAAATCGTCTCTATCCAAATGGCGCCAGTCCAAAAAGAAGACCCATACACCAACGAGAAAGGCTTCATCACAAAGGTATGTTCATAAATCTGCCATAAAGACAGCTAAGAAAAAGACGACCAAGAAAAAAACCAGTAAGAAAAAGACCGTGAGAAAGAAAGCAGCACAACCCAGTGGCAAGGCCACCGGAAAAAAACGCAGAGGCATCAGCCTTAAAAAGGATATAGATCAGTAAACGAATTGTCACCGTGAGGAAACCGTTATGAAAAAAGTATTTCCACTCAAGATATTAACCAGTGTCATATTGCTCGCAGTTGGCTGGACTGGTGGTTATTTATATGCGGAATCAGTGATTTCAGCACCAGCGCCTGCCGGACCATACCGTTCGGTTCCGGGTTCTCAGCAATCACCTGATCAGCAAGCACTGCAGACGCAGTGGCAGGGCTACCAGGAAGAAATGCAAAAGCAGCAGGAAGCAGCACGCCAACAATGGCAACAACAGCAGCAGGCCTGGAATGAGCGTCGCGATCAAGCCATGAAGGAAAGGGCGGATTACTACAAGGATATGGACCAGCGGCGACAGGCTTCACAAAAGCAGTGGCAGGAACAAATGGCCCAGAGGCAACAACAGGGCCAACAGCAGCCTGGATGGGGTCAGTCCGGCCAGTCCGGACAGTCTGACCAGTTCCAACAGGATCGGGAACGCTACCACGAGGAAATGGAACAACGCCGTCAGGCCGCGCAAAAGCAGTGGCAGGAACGAATGGCCCAGAGGCAACAACCATGGCAGCAACGGGGACAACAGCAAGGTCAGCAGTCCCCCGGGCAATGGCAGGGTAATCAGCAGCAAGGACCTTATCCGCAAGGACAGTGGAATAACGGCCCACAAAACGTACCGCCTGGTGCACAGGGTTTCCGTCCGCCTCCCGGGCAGTACCCGCCGCCCTGGTATAACCGTGGCCGGAACTGGTAGCTGAAAAAATGACTGTCTTGCCGGGTAATCTTATGAGCAAATCCAGACACAGTGGTTTATACACAGGGTTGTTGCTCGCTTTGCTGACGGGTTTTGGCGGCCAGGCTTATGCCGACCCCAACCAGGTAAGTTACTCACCTGATCACTGGCCAAGCCGGTGGTCATCGGCTATCCGGCAACAGCAAACGGCCAGGTTCCCAACCAGGGATGAGGTTCAAGCCCCGCCTGCCGGGTTACCGCAAGCCGTTTTTGAGCAAGACCTGTTTTATTCACCTTCAATGGCCAGCAGGTTTGAGCGCAGTGACAGGCGATACAACCATGCCAGACAGGCCCCGGCGCAACGTTTTTCCCGTCACTCCGGTCGCTACATCCGGGATGCAGCATTTGCTTACCAAAACAGGTTTTCTGCAGGTCCGAACAACCATACCGGGTCAGCTTCTATGTACCCATATGGCACATCGGTACCAGCAATGGATCCAATGCCCACGTTCCCGGGTGTGGGCTTGCCTATGATGCCAGGGATACCCGGTGCTTATCCCATGAATATAACCCAGTTTGGCGGTATGCCATTTGGACACCCGGGAAATATGACGCAGTGGTATCCGCCACCTGGTAGCTGGTAAACAGTTTGTACGTAATAACGAGTAGTTCACTCTTTGTTCGTTATTTCGATTTAGCTAATGAAAGAGTGAAGCGTGGCATGGGTATTCATGCCGAATTTGTAAATGAGTATGCAAGGAGACTAAAGATGATTAAGTTTAAGAGACTCTTCATTGTTGCTGCTTTGGCATGTGGAATAACCATTTTACCCATGCAATCTGCAGTGGCTGGCTGGTTCCCCTGGAACAATGGCAATGGCAATGGCGGTGGACCCTGGAATAGTGGCCCAGGGGGTTGGGGTAACAACGGTTGGGGCAATGGCAATGGCAACGGCTGGGGCAATGGCAATGGCAACGGCTGGGGCAACGGCAATGGTTGGGGCAATGGCAATGGCAATGGCAATGGCTGGGGTGACATGTTCGGTGACATGGACTTCAGCATGCGCAGCTCTGGTCGTGGCAACGGTTACGGTAATGGCTATGGCAACGGTTATGGAAATGGCTACGGTAATGGCAATGGTTACGGTAATGGTTACGGTAATGGCAATTACAATGGCTACGGAAATGGTTACGGCAATTACAACGGCTATGGAAATGGCGGAGGTAATTACAACGGCTATGGAAACGGTGGTGGTAATTTCAACGGCTATGGGAATGGCGGAGGTAATTACAACGGCTATGGGAATGGCAGAGGCAACTACAACGGCTATGGAAACGGTCGCGGCTATGGGAATGGCAATTTCAATGGCGGTTTCGGTTTTGGTGGCTCCGGCTACGGGAATGGCGGTTATAACGGGAATGGCGGCTACAACGGCGGTTATAACGGTGGTTACAACGGTGGTTACAACGGCAATAACGGTTATAACGGCGGTTATGGCCCGGGCCCGGGTTATGGTCCTGGCCCCGGATACGGTCCAGGCCCTGGCTATGGTGGATACGGTCCACCACCAGCACCTCCTGCTGAAGAATCGAATTAGGTCAATTCGAAAGGTTGCTTACACATTCGTGTGTAAGCAACCAATTCTCTCAACGGGCAATCAAGGAAAACAGAATCAATCCAATACGCAACATATGTTTTGCCACGGTCGTACTGTTCGGTTCGGTAGCCGCTGATATCTCATTGGCTTACGAGGTTGCCGTTGAGTTTTCGGCCACTGCCATTCAGATTGCGCCAGGCCAAGCTGACAACAAAAAGAAAATGTATGTTGGTAAAGACATGGTCAGAACAGAAACAGTGTTGAACAACACACTGCTGATCGAAATTGCAAAAACCAAAGAACAACTAAGAATATTCATGGTGCCGGAAGACAAAACTTACATGCAGCAGAAAGGTTCCGGACCTGCTATATCGGTGGCACCGGATGAGTCTGCATCTACAAAACCATGTGCTGGCATGCGAGATACAAATTGTAAATTGCTGGGTACAGAAAAGATCAATAAACGCCAGGCTGAAAAATGGGAATTTACCGCAAATCAGGGCGGCCAGGTTTATCTTAGCCTGCACTGGATAGACGTGGAGCACCGCATGCTTGTCCGTGAGTTTTTCCCGGATGGCACGTTTGCGGAGCTAACCCCGGTTGGAACCGAGACAATCAATGGTCGGCATACCGAAAAATGGTTGTGGCAATTATCGGGTCCCAATGGACAAATAGAAGCAGCCACACAATGGTATGACCCGGAATTGAAAATCGCCATTCGCGAAGAAACACACGGCGGTTTTATTCGTGAATTACGCGATATTAAGACCGGGGTACAGGACAGATCACTTTTTGAAGTACCGATTGGATACAAACAGGTGAATGATCTGAGAGGCCTGCAATGACTAACAAAAAGCAGAAGAGTTTTCACTTTTTGCCAATGCTTTATTTCCCGGGCTCGAAGATAAATATAGTGAGGTTATGACATGAAACTGATTCGCCGCATATTGAGATATTTGTTGTTACTGGCATTTATCGTGGTTCTTTTCTGTGCCTACTACTACCGTGCATTGATTTTCTCGGAATATATCAAT
>Ga0164313_10006679_pt1 | contig 10158 bp, 12 predicted proteins | sample GuaBasSedimGuay4_FD_113735 | JGI IMG/M metagenome (GOLD analysis project Ga0164313, IMG submission 113735) | Subseafloor sediment microbial communities from Guaymas Basin, Gulf of California, Mexico - Guay4, Core 4569-4, 0-3 cm | ecosystem: Environmental > Aquatic > Marine > Hydrothermal vents...
GGTATAAAGGCCAATAGCAGTGGTATTACCTTTTACGATTTCATAAGAAGGAGCAATGTTTTTTACATTGTTGAACAAGTTTGCATGTTCGAGTTCTTTAATAACACCGTAACTCTTACCAATTCCCGGAGGACCAACAACAATCATTGCTCTAACATCATTAGATACAGCGGCTTTGGTCATTTCGTGTAATATTTCAAAGCGGTCACTAATACGACTCATCACTTCCTCATCTGACTCTTTTGGAATACCAGGAGATACTTCATCTGAATCCAAATAAACAATATCAGCTGGGATAGCACGAATACGAATTTTATCACCCCAACCATTGCCTACAGTGGCATTTGGCTTTACAGTAATGAATGTGCCTTTTGCGCCAACAACAACATCTTTGACTAATTCGAAACGCTCATTTATTACTGTTTTACCGCGATAACTACCGTTTACAATGTTTACCATGCGAGTCATATGTATTACCTTTTTAGTTAATTTCTTAGTGTATGTATACATTATACACTGATTATCACAAAGGACAACCTTTTTCTGTGTTATTTTTGACTAAGTTAATGTTAATTGAACTGCAGTAGCGTCACGCAGTTTACCCAACAGGTTACGAGCACGAATTTTGGCACCACGAATATGCTTATATGATTTAGCATCCCAGAAATCGTGTTGGTGCTGTAACTCTTTGATGTGGTAGTATAAGAAATCCTCAAAATCCATATTGCGGGCATTGGCTTTGAGTTGTAACTGCTCTTTGACGGTTTTGGACATAGATTACTCCATTTCTTAATTTGTACAGCTATTATACAATAAGAAATCTAAAAGAGCAACCTTTTTATCAGTTATTTTTCAGAGTTGGGACATTTTTTTCTTCAAGGCGCAATAAATCCCTACGAGCTTGGGCTAATTCTTTGATTTGCTGTGAACTGAACTGTAATTCTGGCATAATTTAACTCCGTTTTGGTAGTCTTGGGGCTTATGACACTCATTCCACTAAAAAGATTTAAGCAAAAATGGTGCTTCCTCAATGATATCAAGGATTTACGTGAACGAATGATTAATTTTTAGTATTTTATTCTTTATATAAATCAAGGACTTACAATTTGCTAATAATATATCAGCGACCCATTGCTATTCATATTGCAAGATTTGCATTGCTTGCTGAATAACAGTTGATGATTGTTCTTCCACTGGCAAAGGGTAGCCACCCTTATCCCGATCCATGTCATCTTGGATTAGTTTATCCAAAACCATAGCCATCACGTCAACTGTGAACTTTAATTGAGGGATATTAAGATCTTGTGTTTCCACGGTTCCTTGCGTGTCCATTTTTAATTACCTTATCTTATTTAATAAAGCAAGTATAGCATAGGTGTTTCAAAAGAGCAACCTATTTGCAATATTCCATATAGCTTTTATCAAGCCAGGGTAAAATGAGATCTTTCTGACGGAGGTAACCTACTTTGTTGATTCCACGAACTGCTGATTCAGGTAGTAATTCCATATCAACTAAATCATACCAGCGTGTTGTGCGAGGGTCCATTGGGGAAATATCACTTTTATATACCACAGCATTTATCCAAGGATCTTCAGGGAATTTTCTGAAGAAACCAGATTTACAATCAAACCCACTTACTGCTAACATATGAATTAGACTTGTTAACGTGTGATTGTAGAATTGACCATCCCGTTGATCATACTCCGTTTCGTGGTAAACGATGTTCGTGGTCTGCGGTACTGAAATTACCAACATTCCACCAGGTGATAATGCCTTGTAAAAATTAGCAAGAGTACCTAACGGATTTATAGCATAATGAAAAGCCGCGTGACACCATAAAATATCAAAGTTCTTATCTTCTGGCATCAATAAATGTTCAAAATCTTGACTCCAATATTCGATGTTTTTATAACGCGATGCTAACGACATTGTTGGAAATAAATCAACGCCAACGCAGTCAATATTTAATGGTTCTGGGTTATCATCACGAGTAGTCCGTGTTGCCCACCATTCTAAATCCTTGCCTTCCGAACCGCAACCAATATCACAAACCGAATCTACAGACATCATAAAATCATCATATTCATATAAGTGATTTAATGTTTCTAACGAATGGTTGTGGCTATCTGTTGCTGAACTGAATTGTATATCATTTGTTAACATTTATTTTCCTTTTTATAAAGTTGCATCTTCTAATCCCGCTGTTCGTAATCTTGTAATAGCACTTAATTGGAATGCTTTGGACTCAAGACCTTTTGTGAAGCCTAAAAATCTACTCCGTAACAATGCCTCTGCATTTACTACTATTTCAAAATCAATAACTTCATCTTCTGCATCCGCATACTTTTCAGCATCACGGGAGGTTAGGGCCCGGGCATACGTTTCTAAATATATTTTGAAATGCTTTTTTCGTAACTTACGAAGCTCAATATTTAAATAATTTAATAACGCTTCCACTTCCTGTAACTGCCCGAACCGGTGCTCTGTGATTCCTGGCAAATCCCTGAGATTTAACTCAATATTTCCTTTAATAGAACAATCTAATTTTGCGTTATCTAATTCAGTTTCATAATATGTGATGAAATTTGGTAATAACGATATATTAGATACTACTTGGTTATATCTAAGCATTTAGTCACCTATGCGTAATCACCATCATATTCTTCGTCATCGCCATATTCGTAGTCATCATCTTCCTCTTCTACGTCTAAGTATTCCGTCAAAGCTGATTTTAATTCATCATCAAGTGCGAATTTTTGAATATCTACTGGGTCAGCGCCATGTTCAACTAATATAGTAATAAAATCGTCTGCGGCTGTGCTTATGTCAGCACCTAATATATATTCTTTTAATTCGTGCCATACTTGTAAGTGTATCTCTACGTTCATTTTATTCTCCTTTATTGTTATGCTTCTTAATCTGGAAGATTGTCTGTTGCTTCTAACACATCGTCAATTGGCAAGGCCTCATCTTCTAAGTTACTTAGCCCTAAGTCGTTTTCTTTGGAAATTACATCCATTAATGCATCGAGACAGCCCTCGTCATTCTTTTCCCATTTCTTACGAAACTTCATAATTTCGTTGCCGTCATTGTCAATTAGCTTATAACGATTACCTACCTTTTCAACAAGGTTCTTCTTCTCAGCTAAATCAAACATACCACTATAAGGATTCATACCAGTTGCATACGGAATTTTAATTTGAACTACTTCAAATGGCTTGGCATAACGGGTCTTGACTACTTTACATCCAGCTCTAATACCAGTTACGTCGGTAATTTTATTCCCGTCTTCATCTTCTTTGAGCTTCATTTTTTTCATTGCAACTACGATACTGGATGCGTAAATAAAGCCCTGACCACCACTGATCTTATCATCAGGATCAAACATATCTTGTGATGCATACGTATGGTTAGTTGCAACAATGCCAACATTGTAAGCGCCAACCATGTTAACTGTGTTACGAACCAACGATGTTAATGCCTTAGGCTTACGGCCAAGGTCGCCTTTCATGTCACCAGCTTCAAATTGCTTGACGTCAGTTGGGGTTAATAACATACCAAGTGAATCAATTACAAATAATACTTTTGGTCGATCTTCTGCCGCCATTGCTTTGTAATCTTTCATAAAGGATGATATTGTTTTGGCGACATCATCAATCATACACATTGATAATTTAAGCATCTTATCTTCACTTGTGTCTACATCTAATGCTTCAACCCAACCTTTATCTAACGCATTTTCTGAATCAATTAAAATTACATATACGCCTTGGTCTTGGGCATCTTTAATTATATTACCGGCGGCAATATAACTTTTGCCTGCACCGGACTCACCTGCAAATACAGTTACCTTGCCTAACGGGATGCCTCGTTTGAAGTCTCCACTAATGAGATAATTGAGAGCATAATTGCCAGTTGATATCCAATCTGTTGGATCTGTAAAACCTGTTGATAATCCTGCTATGGACTTTGTTACATCTTTCCTGAACTTCGAAACGTCAAAAGGGCGGTTCATATTTTTCTCTCCTTATCATACCATACACGTTTACCACTTACCAACTTCCAGGATCTTCCAGAACTGTGATCAAACCTCTTTTTTCTTTCTTCTTCTGTCATATTATTAGCCTTTTCTTTCATTATTTCAGACATACGTTGTTTAGTTTCATCTGTATGCTTATAGTTTAGTTTTTGACGAGCATCTCTTATTTTTTGTTTAGTTTCATCTGTACGCTCATAGTTTAGTTTTTGTTGAGCGGCTCTCATTTTTTGCTTAGTTTCTTCAGAGTGTTTCATGCCTATATGGCCATTCGTTTTACCTTTCTTGGCCGTACTTATTGCTTTTCCTCTGCGCTTGCCAGCTTCTGGGTTTTCTTTCCGCCCTCTCAGAGAGTCTCCTATTTTTTGCCTTTGTTCTTTGGTAAAGCCTCTCTTTTTAGCAGACTTACTCATTTTTTGTTTAGTTTCTTCTGTATGTTTTTTTCCTAACATACCAGTTATACCATTTATGTTATTCTCACGCATAAGTTGTCTGGTTTCTTCACTTGGATTAATTAACCCCTCACCACCGTCTGTTCTATTAAGTAGTATACCAGTGTCTAAATCTTTCCTTCCATATTGTGCTATTAAATAAATTTCTTTATTTAATGCGTTTGTTTCGGATAAATTTTCTTCTAATATAATAATTTTGGAATGATCTGTTGGTACTGGGACTTTTCCATGATCATTGTAGGCGCGAGTTCCTTTGCCTTTTCCTATATAATATGGTGTGCTGTCATTTCTAATATACTGATAAACATAATAAATTAAGTCCATAATTACTCCTTTATTCTATTTATCCATATCAAATGGGCGTGTAGCCATGACTTCTCCTTTTTATTGAAATTGAAAATGGTAAGGATTATTAGTCCTTACCATAGTGGGGTTTGCTTACTTCTGACGCGAACGAATCATTTTCAAGATATCTTGAGCTTTGTTATCCGCAGGCTCAGTAACAGGTTCAGCTACGGGCTCGTCAGCAACCTCTTCAGCAACTTCTTCAGTAACTGCTGTTACTTTTGGAGTTACTTTCTGTGTTACTTTAGACGTTGGGGAATCATCGTCAGTTGCGAATGGTGCTGAATCATCTTTCTCGACAGCTTTTTCAGCTGGCGCAGATGTTTCACTCTTTTGTACGCGATTGATGCCTGATGGAGTGTAATACATTCCCCAACGTTCAACATCATACGGTTCGCCATCTACTGATGCTTCGAACATTTCCATTATAATCCGTTGAGTTTCCGCATCGGGTTGTTTTGGTAAAAAGTCCGCAAGATTATATAATCCATATTTTTCAATTGCGGCACGTTCTTCATCAGTTAATGCTGTCTCTTTACGAGCCCAGGATGATGTGCTGTAGTCTGAAAAACCACCTTTGCCTGCTGTTTTGTTTACTCTGAAATCTAAACCAGCGTCTTGATCAGTTGGCAAATCTTCAATATCTGGATCCATTAAACTGTTTTCCAGTAAGGTGAAAATTTGTGGCGAGATGATGAATCTACGAATTGGATTTTCTGGAGTAACATCTTCAGTCATTGGGTTTTGACGAACAAAACCTTGAAACAAATAAGAACGTTTTTTCCAATATTTACGACCCATTTCTTCTAATGCCGGATCTTTGAACCATGTGCGAACTTCATCAAGTACAGCACATTTGCTTCCACTGTACATTTCCATACAAGGTGCTTGAACGATAACCGTTTTGTCTGATGCTTGAACACTGTGCTTTTGTGATGCTTTAATACCGTTGAATGGGAATTTGAACATATTGCGTTCAACCCAGAAGAATGGATTGTCTGCTAACCCGTCTTCAAGAAAACGTAATGTTGCTGTTGATTCCTCGTCTATATTCCAATGTGGGTATACTGCGGAATCTGAAGGTCCGCTGTTTTTTGATTTTGATGCTTTTTCTGCCAGTCGTGCGCGAATATCTGCTAATGAAGCCATTTTGTAAATCTCCTATTAATGTGCCTTGCTATAATGCCTAATACGAAAAAGCCCCTTGCTTTAACGCATAACTTTATTTATCCAAATAAAACTTTTCTTTATTTTTTTATTATACAGTAAATTCTGTAATTTGCAAGTATTTCGGTAGCCAAAAATAAAACGGTAAAGACCGTTTTATTAAGTTAGTGCAGTGAATGGCAAGGTTACTTTAGTTCAGTAAGGAGATCTGTTGTTTGTTTTAGTAATAATGATAACTCATCCATTTCGTGAACCTCTCTATTGCGGGTTGTAAAATCATCTAATTCTTGTTCCCGTCCTGCGTATAACTCCTTTTTTCCGTCTTTGTCTAAATCTTCTGTTTGCATTTCTTCTTCCTTATATATTATTTTAGTTGCAATTTGTGGCATATTATTTTCAATCCACGTCATAACAGTACTTCTTGCATCAGCATCTGGGTTTGTTTGAGATAACTTAGTAAGTTGATCAATTAGTGATGCATTTTCAATAACCTCCAATTGTGTTAACACATTTAACGCATCGATACCCACTGGTTGCTCTACTGCCATAAATTCATTTATTTTATTAATTTCATCCATTGTTAGTAAATTGGAAGAGACATCTTCTGCCCATTCTTCAAATTCATTAATTTCTTTCATTTGTTTTTGGTCATTAAGTTTTGCTATTAATGGCAATGCTTGCTCTACACTGGGATTAATTGTCTCATGTGTGAACACTTTTCTGATACTATCTAAATCAATATCAGTTTCTGTAATTGTTGCTGGATTCCAACTTTCTTTATATGTATGATAACCCCTTTTTCCAGCAATTTGCTTTAACGCAGTCCTAATGCCAGTGTAATGGCTCTTGCCTACTTCAGCTAATTGACTTGCATCAGACCCTTCTTCAAACATTTTGGATCTACGAACAAAACCACGTAAGGTATTAACATCACCAACCATCTCAGAAATATGTAATCCAAAAATATCATACGGGTTGCCGCCTTCCGTTACGTGCCTTGCCATTGCGCGAGCTCCTGGCAATGTCTTAAAGGGTAACTTGAAACGTTCGCCATCTGCGTTTTCAATAAAAATAGCATTGATATATCTATAGCGTTTATCGTCTTCAGCTAAGGACTTGGAATGTTTGATGATAATTTTAGCAGTGCCTTGAGGATTATAACTCGTCTTTTTGGTACCATAATATCCTTCGAATATTGTACCCTCATTCATTGCCGCTCGCCCTTTTACAGTGTGGCGAAGTCTATTAATGTTGTTTAAGCTAAATCCGTATATGAATCTTTTAGCAGTTATACGCAGTTGGTATAATAATTCAGTCCATTCTTGTTTTGCGTCAGCGTCCATTGACCGACCAATTGTGTCACCATAAAATATTTCCAGCTCCTTGTCATCATTTAATAATAATATAACCGGACCATAATTCTTATCGCCGGATAAAAAATCAAAACTTAGCATTTCTGCTGATGCGACATCTGTTTGTTCTTTACCAGTACTTGTTAATGTTTTAACACTGAAATTTTTTGATAATAGTAAATCAAATAGCTTGTTTGGTAAGGTGTTGTCTGTTTTCATATTTTTATTTATCCATTTTCAATTACATATTCTATTTTAACATTTAATTCATCATGACTATAAACGGCATAGGAGCTTCATAATTATCGTCTGTATAATCCTGAATTGTGGATGATAGCTCTTTGTGATATGTTTTTAATATTTGGAACATACGAATGCTTAATACCGTAGCCATTACTAAATCATCAGTTTCACCTACCTTAGCCGCAAAACTTTGGCCCGTTGCCACAAAGTTCTTTAATTCTGAAATTAAGCTCTTGCTGTTAACCGTCATGCGTTTTGATGTTACTAATGTTTTTAATTTAGCACAGGCTTCAATTTTTGTTTTATGAGTTGTACCAAACCCTTTCCGGTATCTACGTACATTGCCGGCTCGTTTTGGCTCACTGAGCATCACTCCTGGTATATTGTGCTCACCAAACTCTTCTAAACTTATTAAGGCGGCTTCACCAATATTATTATTTTCAATACTATAATATATACTTGTTGGGTCATCTATTATGTCATTTATATATGTTATAATATCCACAAGGATGCGGATCTGCGTAGGTATGTCAGTTTTATTATGCTTCCATTCAGCAATTTGTGTCGTTGTGTTTGCTTCAAAAACTTGAATGGCTGATGGGTCACCACCTGTGCCTAAACTCGGATCTAACGCTACTGTGTATATTCTATCTGGTTTTGGTTTTCCATACCATCTAACTTGGCCTATTTTACTAATAGGTTCAATTCCATCCATGTCAACTAACGTGGTGCCAGGTATTAACGTTTCATCGTTTATGATAAAGCAATTCAAGTGTTCACGCTTAAATCGTTCTTCACCTATACGCCCAAGTTCTTCATCAGCCCATTGCTGATCTCTATCTGGATGACGTGTCCAATTACATTCATACGCCTTGAATCCATTAATGCCTAATGGTGTTTGATTGCCGAACTCATCTTCTGTTTTATTTGCCCCTTTCCATAATAACGCAAATTGATCTTCATCTGAGTTAGGAGTGCTTGTGATAATCGCCTTACCACCTGTGCTTAATGTAGGTGATATTGACGTCCAGAATTCTTTGGCTATGCTTGGTCTAACGAAAGCAAATTCGTCCAAATACAATAATGTAATAGCCATACCACGTCCGGTATTTTCAGTGGTTGCTTGGGCTACAATACGAGAACCATTATCGAATTCTATACTGCCTTTGTTGTAACTTGTGGCACCTGCTCGAATGTAGTCCGGGCAAAGTTCATAAGCATAACGAATTCGTTGCATAATTTCTTGAACACCGCTATATTTGTGTGCGGCGATTAAAATTGTGCTGTCCGGTACAAACATCGCATACCATAATAAATAACCTGCGGCTGTTGTGGTTTTTCCAGTTTGACGACTTAATAGGTTGATGCTAAATCTGTTAGATGTGTATACATCAATTAACTCTTTCTGATAGTCATACGGTTGGTAAAGTAACTTGCCCTTAGTTGGGTGCTGGATATGTAAATAATTTGATAAAAAATATAATGGTCCTGTTATTGCATCAGAACATCTTAAAAATTCCACCATTTGCTGTTCAGTGAAATGTTGCTTGGTATGCGGCTTCTTTACAAGAGCATTTCCATCATACATGATTTGCTATCTTATTATTCAATGTAAAAATCCATTTCAATTATTCGATAGGTTTGATAAAATTTAATACCCACAATTCCTGTATTCATCGGCACAAATATAGTATATCGACTATTACCAATGATAGTGCAGTCTGTTATATCTAATGTATTGTCATAATCTATCGTTTTTATTTCAAATGCCCCTAATGTAACAGACGGTACTTGCGCATTGTTGAAAAACTGAATTAAGTTTGCGTCTGTGCTGTGCTGGTGTCCCCATGTTTCTGCTTTTATTCTTGCGTCAGCGTATACATCAGACTGATATAATCCAGCCGCTGTATATATCCCGTGTGTTACTGTTGATGGTGTATCATTACGAACCCTGAGTTGAAGTTTATATCTAATTTTTGTTATCTTGCGACCAGCCATTGCGGATGTGAAATAACGACCCCACGCTATGTTATCATACGTATTTGCATAATGTGTTTTTGTTTCATAAGTGCTACCATTGTTATCAAATACTTTGTAATGATCGGTAAATATATTGCCGTATAATGGTATCCATTGTGTGGCTGTCTGCACCCTTACATCACCACCCACTGTAACATTTTGACTTCCAAAGTTTAATCTGTTTGTATTATAACCTGTAGCAAATGGTACTTCTGCGTTGAACCAATACGGTCTATTCTTACAATGAAGATCTTGAAGATCCACAGTTCCTGATGGCTTTTGTGCTAAACTGCGAATGTTAGTATCATTTAACGATACTTGCCCGCTTAACCCTAATTCAGTTCTTACACTGTCTAAACTTATTGTTCCACTACACGGTGTTGTCATTTTTATATCCTTAAAATAAAAGAAAGCCCAGCTAACCGGGCTACCTTTTTATAACTACAACGGTCCGAGTCATAGTAGTTCTTTAATAGCCCGGAAATGATACTACTGGGCTATCTGTATTTACTTCTGAAGGCTCTTCACTATCTGTGCTACCAA
>Ga0164313_10006680_pt1 | contig 10157 bp, 7 predicted proteins | sample GuaBasSedimGuay4_FD_113735 | JGI IMG/M metagenome (GOLD analysis project Ga0164313, IMG submission 113735) | Subseafloor sediment microbial communities from Guaymas Basin, Gulf of California, Mexico - Guay4, Core 4569-4, 0-3 cm | ecosystem: Environmental > Aquatic > Marine > Hydrothermal vents >...
CCATTTTGTATTTGGCATACCGGGCTATTTTAGAAGGCGGTTTATATATATTCCAAACTCAAATCCAAAGTACCGAGTCTCAGATCCTTCATTTACAGCAAAACTATTGTCAATGTATTTACTCCTCTTATCATATACTGCATCAGTAATTCTGTCATTAGTTGAGTTTACAGCATCTGACGAATTTGAGATATCTACCAATCCATAGTGAGTTACTATCCCACCTTTAAAAATTATGCTGCTTGAAATTGGGATTGAGATACCCAGTCCGGCTTGTAACGAGATATTAGTTTTACTCAGCTCAGCTGTTGGATTAAATACGCCTCTTTCATTCATATTCCCGTTTTCACCTCTTATATCACCATAAAAGCCTAATTCAGGAACATCCTCAAGTGTAACATTGTAATATTCATCATTATAGGTCCCTTTAGTAACATAATCTCCACTTTTCTCATAACCACTGTTAATCAAATAGGAAAATCTAAAGCCTATATCGAAATAAAACCCAATTCTATCAATATTAGGATTCCCAAATTCAAAAAGTAAAGGTATTGAGACATATATCGGTGACAGGATTTCAGTTGCACTAACTTGCATATTTTCCATATAAGGAGTGCCATCTATATCGTTAGCACCATATTCAACCAAAAAAAGGTCGCCAGTCTCAATCTTTGCCGATACTGATGAGATATCGAGACCCGCAATGAGTTTAACATATGGGCTAAGTGAACGAAAATAACCTGCACCAAATAAATATCCTACTCCACCTTCAGGAGCCCAGACACCTTCCAAACTATTATTGGAAATTGTTGAATATCCAAGAGAGCCGTTTACGTAAAAACCCCATACAGGATAAATGAAATCAACTGTCCTGTCCGCTTTTGTAATAGTCTTGCCAGTTTTTGTATTATCAGACTTATGTTTTTTATTTGATTCAAAAGGCTCACTACCATATAAGCTATTAAGACCGCATATCACACAAATTAAAAAAACTACTTTTTTCATGGTGCTAATAGTTAGATTATTAACTCAGCTTTTCTTCGTATTTGAATACTGTTTCTCCAATCTTAAATGTATCGCCATTGTGCAACAGGTATTCTTTCTCAGGTCGCATTAGAATATGATCATTTAGGTAAGTTTTGAAATTTGTATCGCGAATTGTTATAATCGGGTAGTCCTTATTTGATTTTTCCAGATAGATAGCTGCATGAACATCATCGGAAACCAGATCTTTGCTCTCCCAATCCATCTTTATCATATTTTTACTACCACGTCCAATATTAAACGTGCCATAATCAGCACTTTGTGAAATCCATTTATGTAAGGGAAACTCCTTGTTTTTAACCGGTGCATTAGAAAGCACTAGAAAATATTTTTCAGCCAGTTGACGTATGGTGGAAATCGCCACTCCAAGTCCAGCACCATATATGGCAAAACTGAATACAATCAGATACTCTTCAGCAGTATTAACCAGATATAAAGTGAAAAAACAAAAAAGTATGGAAAAAAGCCCTCCAATAACACCATGAACTGCCGATAATGTAGTTTTAATGGATAAATAATAACCTACCAAAGGTCCAAAAAGCATCCATGGTATTACATCCAAAGGATTTGTGGAATAGACTTTAAACCGAATTAGAATAACACTTCCTATAAAAAAGGCAATAAAGCCAATTCCTGATCCAATAAAGGCTCTCAATAATAATTTGAGTGCAATACCATAATTCACCCTTCTGAACTCTTCAAGGTAAAGAAAAAAGAGGGACAGAAAGAAACCCAGTATTACGCCTACCCATAAAAGGGGTGTGAATTTTTCGATATAATTATTTGGATTAGCTATACCTGAAGGTAAGACCGAAGTGATTAAACCATCGAATGCCTGATTGAACTTCCAGTGCAGAAAAAGTTCGTATACTAACCAGCTAATTAATCCTGCAATGATTCCCGAAACAACCCATCGCATAAAGCGTTTTTTATTTTGCTTAATAATTGAGTCTGTGTCGTCCCTGGCAAATGGATCATTAATATCAAAAAAGTCCTGTTTTCCCTTTTCACATAAATCAGGGTAATTTGGACATTGATGATTGTTTTCTTTCCAACATGTCCAATGCGAAATATGCTCACATTTGAAAACGGCTTTTTCGCCAGCACTAATTTCGTCTTTACACCATGAACAGGATAGTTTTTCAGTATCAGAATCAGGCTTATACTGTTTTACACTTTTTATTTTAAACATGATGCTCCTGGATAACGGAACTATTACCTGAATAACAATTACAACTACGATCAGAAAAATTAATCCAAGACCCAGTCCTACCATAATCCTTTCATAAACAACCGGAGGATTAATAATATATGGTGAAGCTTTGCTTCCTTTAGTGAACCCATACCTTCCTCTTGCTTTTTTCTCATCTGGGAATGTCAGCCTTATTCTGAGCTCACGTTTTTCTCCAGTAAATCTTGATTTTGATGGATATCTAATTTTAAGCTGATAATCGGGAATTGCATTATCAATGAAGGTTCTAAAACTTATCTTTAATTCATCCTCACCTCCTCTTTTGTAAGCTTCTGGTTTGCCACTGATTTCACATATAGATTTCATGGTTTCTTCATCATAAAACCGATCATCACCTTCCTCTTTAATTCCAACCATCCAAATTTCAACATTCTTGCTACTGGCCTCTACTTTCTTAAAAAGAGTTTGTTTATCAATTTTAATAAAATCTTCATTATAATATTTCTCAATCTTCTCCGATTCATCTTTACCATCGGTTAATACGATTAGATAATTCTGAGGAGTGTTCCGTCTAAATATATGTTCTGTTCTCGCATAATCTAATTCATATTCAATGTTTGGTACTACAGCCGTACTATCGAATTCCAATAGTTTCGCATAAATGGCATTAAATAAGGCAGTATGGGATTCAGCGGGATTTTCATGTATTCTAACAATCTTCTTACCTATATCTTCTTTCGAATAAGGCAAACTTGCTCTTATATCATTGCTGAAGGTAGAAATGAACACACTTCCATCAGGCATATTGCCTAGAAGGTCATTTAATGCTTCATTTACTTTATCGATCTTTTCCTGTGTCATCGAACCACTTCGGTCAACCAGCACCGAAACTGTTATATCCTCAGCATTAAGAATACCTGTTTGCGCATTGCTATTTATGCCAGGTGAAATATTCATTTTAAATGAATTTGGAACATACCTGGGCCCAACTTTGAGATTCATTTCAGGTTTATTCACAAATACATCCTCCACAGAAATCTCCGGATCTTGAATATTGTATTTAGGAGCAATTCTTTTGTCACTGGGAGCATCCAGCAAATTAAATCGAATGGTCACTTTACCGGTATCATCAAAAACCGGATTTCCACGGAATTCAATTTTGTAGTCATAAGTCGTTTGTGCAAGAGACAACAGACAAAATCCTAACAGTAAGAAAACCGAACCTACTATTCTATTCCATTTGAGATAAAACATTGTCGTCAGTTTATATTATCCAGCTTAATATATAGAATCGTTAAATCCTCTTTATTATCTACTTAGAAAGGGTAAAATATCACTTTTCGGGAATTCAATCCAATCATTTTCATCTACAAATTGCCCATCTTCATTAATAGAGATTATAATTAAAGAATCGTTTTGCTTATTATATGCTAATAGAAGGGATAAACCTTTTGATATCGCTAATTCCCCAAATCTGGTTTTCAAATCTTCAACCTGCCGATGTTCTGTAACAACAAATAATCCTAATACCTCCAGACTATTATCCAGTTTATCTTCTTCTTCGATCACTGTTAACAGATGAATATTAAATTCTGATTTTGCGTGATGTGAAACTACCCCAGATAAATAAGAAGCAACTTTTACTTCATTCTCCGGGGTTAGCTTTCTTTCAATGATTATTTTCAATTGGAGAAGCAAAGACTTATCAAAACTGATTGAGTTTTCTCCTATTCCTGAAGGATGCGTCAGGTTAAAGATTAAATGGTTATCAGGTATTTCTGGTGGAGTTTCACCAATAGCCCAGCCATACATTTTATGAAAGCTTAAAAAGGATCTTACATCCTCTTTGTTATTCATAATTCCTTCCTGATTAAATGAGAACAAACCAAGATCCCATTTAGCCGTTGTTGGTTCCAGGACCAAGGCAATATGACGATTTGGATGGTATTGGTTTCTGAAACGTTCCTGAACTTCAATATCGTAATTTGAAAGGAATACATTGTGTCCAGGATGGCTATGCAACCAACCAACAAATACCTGTTCATTCCCCCCTTTTGCATTGTCGATTAACATTTCCTCCATTCTGAAAGAAATATCATATCCAAAGTCTATATTGAATTTTGAGAATTTAGCATCTTCACCCGGTTCAATAAAATGTTCTAAGGAGAGATCGTATTGATTGTCATCATATAAACTTATGTCCCAGTTCCCGATGATAAAACCACCATATTCATATAAATCATCAATGCCTCCATTGCCTATGTTCAACATTTTATCTTCAAAATATTGGTAGGCTTTTAGGACAAATTCTTTGCTGAAATAAACCTTCCTTACTTTAGTGTCTCTGATAAAGGACTGCACATCTACAACATAATATTTAAATCCCTCCAACTTGCGTACAGTATCGATGCCCTTACCTTTGTTAATTTCTTCTTCATCTTCCAATATTTCGATACCCCCTTCTTGTTCCAATTCTGCAGACTTTGTGTTATCACCACTAATAATTCCAACTAAGGGCTTATTACCTGCTTCTTTATTACTGACTTTTCTTTTAACAAGGGCATTAAAATAGGCATACCCTCCAACCAATAATATTAGGGCTAAGATGGCTATTAAGATCTCCGTGAGATGACCGTTATCGACAACTATCACCCTTTCTTGTAGATCGATTAAATCGGCTTTTAAATTATTGCAATCATTTCTGCTTGTTTCAAGGCCGCTTTTATTTTTAAAGGTTGCTTCGGGAAAATTAGTGTGTCCAGATTCTTGTTTATAATAAATTGCAGCGTCGTTCAATACACTAATAATCTGGTTTCCAAGTGAATCAGTAAATGCTATCGATTTTTCAAGATTCTTTAGCTGTTCTTTCTTTAGTTCTCCATTATCAAAGAACCACTCATCATATTCGATGTATAGATTGCTAATTCTGTTAAAATTCTCCACAATATAAGTTACGTCTTTCTGATATTTTTGTATCGTTTCATTTAGGACATCAGGAGCTAACAGTTTACGTTCAATTTCGATTTTCAAATCCTCAATTTCATTTTCAGCATTTTCAATAATGCTACCAATATTCGCGATTGCTGGTTTTAGGTCTCCAAGTTTGACGCAAGCAGCGTATTCCTGATTGTTTCTCAGATTCTTATAGTCATTCTCTATTTTATTTAATCTGGTTTTATACTCTTCAAGCTTATTTTTCCAGGGCTGTTCATCGAGTCTTCTTTTATATTCATTTAAGCATTGATCTTTCTGACATTTTGCCAATTCGCGTTTTATAAATAATATCCCGTCATATATTCCATCATCTTTCAAATTAATCAACCCCTTTACATCAGAGTGTAATCTATTTATGGAATTGGATATATTATTATATCTGCCATTCAATTGGGCACATGTTTCATTCTTAGGAACCGGGTCAGGTACAGGAGGATCCGGGTCACGTACAGGAGAATCCGCGTCACGTACAGGAGAATCCTCACGTACAGGAGGATCCGGACGCTCAGAATCAGTGGATTGTTCTATATCCTCTTTTGCAGCAGGCAATAGTTGTTTAATGATATTTGGCGGAACTTCATATTTTATACGTGTCGATATCCCCAGGAGCTTTTTTTTATTATCGGTTATGAGAAAAACATATTCAATATTTAGTTTAGTACCTTCCTTTAAGTCTCCTTGATTAAGGGTATATGAATCAATACTTATTTGTTTATCGCTAAAAATTATTCCTCCAGATTGCCAAGCAGTTCTTGACAATAACTTTCCATCGTATTTTAAAAAATATCCATCGAAATCAAGATTATATGAAGATGCCGATGCTATCTGACTATCCGTATTCCTTGCCCATGAATAAAGGGCATTTAGCGATGTCATTTCCCTTGCCTTCGCCTGAAAAAGGTAGAAATAATGCTTATTACCGTTTCCAATTAAAGTAAAGGAATTTGAAAACCTTTGGCCCTCAATAACGGTAGTTTCAATTCTTAGTTTTATATCTTCTTCAGCAAAATCCTCACTAACTTTCTTCTCTTTATTTATATTTAATCTGATGGGATAAGTTTGCTGGGAATATGATTGAATTCCCCCCAGGAGTGCAATTGATAGTAATAACGATAATCTAATCATATCCAGATGATTATTTATATTTCTTTTTAATTTTTGGATAGATATATAGTACCAGAAGAATTATTAATATCAACCCAAATATATATACCAGCAGATCCTTAAACCGAACTTGATTTCCCTCACTATCTGTTGTTGAGGTATTTACATTAATCTCTTCGTCTGATGATCGAATGTCCTTTGAAGCAGAAGTGTTATTAATCCCTTTAGTTATATATTCTGATAAGCGGTCGAAATCACTTTTTATCTGCTGAACTCTTTGATCTTTACATTCATTGTAGAAAGAATCAAAAAGAATTGAATATGTTCTAAATTGAGTTTCCAGAATCTCCTTATCAGCTTCACTCACGTATTCATTTCTACTGATCCTATTGTACAAACCAAATATTTGCTTATAATAATACCGCAAAGAGTCCACACAGCTGAATACTTCAATATCTGGTGCTTTTTCTTCTTTAACTTTGGCAAAACTTTTTGTTTCATTTTGAGTTACCTCACCAAAAATTTCATCAATCAACTGAATGCTATCCACTGCGAGTGAATCAGATATTTCATCTACTATTTCGGCAACCATGTCCAGTTCAGTATAATCTGGCAATTCAAGCTCAATATCAATCACATCAGATTTTGATTTCTTGTTTTTATTTTTCTCATATTGCAAGACTAGAGTGAAATTTATTCTTCTATCTTTTAAGTCGGGGTTGTCAATAGATGCAAAATACAGGGAGATTATGCCAACAATTTCTTCTTTGGGACTGTGACTGGGATTTGGGATTGCAGAGAAAATATCTTCAGAGTCGTGGATTATACTTCTTAACAATATCTTATGACCTTGTTTTTTGATCTTTTCTTCTTCGATGACTAATCCATTCTTCGTGAAAAATCTGCTAAGTTTAATAGTTATATTTTTTTTTTCATCATAGCATATTTCGAAACTTAAATGTGCATTGAATGAGGTGTTTGGTGCAATTACAAATACTCTTTCAATTGCAGCTTTTTCATAACATTCATCATTTGCCTGACCTGCTGAATATTTGCTGTAAAACAAAACACAGATAAAAAGTATACTTATTCGGATCATTTTAATTCGTATATAAAAAGTTACCTTGTTCATAATACAATGAATTCATTTTGCTCATCATCATCATCCTTGGCATCTTCAATCATTTCCGGTGTAAATTCAAAACCATCACCCTTGTCATCGAGGATGACAATATTTTCATCCTCATGTTCTTTGGGTTCGAGCTGTTTATCATCTTTTGGTTTTGGATCCGTATGTTTAATTCCAAATTTCTTATAATTTATACCATGCTCAGGAACTACCCATCCCAGAGGTTCTGCTATTTCACGAATCCAGTGTGCAACTTCCAGGTCATATGGGTATGGCTCTCGGTCTTCAGCCAGGTAGTTCTTATAAGTTAGATAGTCCGCAACCTGCAAAATTCTGTCAACGATTGTAACACTGGCATCCAGATTTCCTTCGTTAAAACAAACTCTCCCAACTATATTATCATCCCCATGACATACTATATTAGGATGCCAGATTTCCGTTGAAACACTGCCTTTCGGCTTACCGTTAATTTGGGGAAAAGTCGGTGGAATTGTTATTTGCATCCTGTGAATATCACCGAATAGGGGATAAAATAGGGACTCTTTGTTATCATCATTCTCCTTAAGAAGGGCCCTATCAATCTTTCTGTTTTTATCTAAACCAATAAAAGAGGCTATTTTATAGATAATGTCATATATTACCGGCAGATCATTCTTATTCTTCTTAACCACTGTATACGATATATCTTCACGTAACTGACACAATTCATGAATCTCTTTCCATTCGGCAAGAAGAGCTTTGTTTTTTGAATTTAATTTTCTTCTTTCGAAAGGTGTGAATATATCACTCATAGCCTTTAACATTGGTTAACTGATAATTGACTTAACCTGCAACCACCCTTACAGAAACTGAGACAAATTCATTGTCATCAAAATCGAATGAGGAGAGATATTGTATTTTGCTATTTTTATCTTTCTCATGAATTTCCATACCGGTAGATTTTCTACTCAGCTTTACTTCCAATGGATTATTGTCTTTGTCAAGATTCGGAATCTTAAATGCATTTCTGGTTACATTCTTTAAATCAGTGACAGTTTTCTGCTCAGGACTGGTGATTTTCACCTTCTTAACTGTACCGTGTAGTGATAATCTTAAGATAAATTCGCCTTCATTCATGGTTATATCTTTTATGGGATTTATAATTATATTTCAAAAATCTCATCATCATAGTTGAACTCTTCTCCATTTCGGAATTGAACGCTTGATTCACTTGTTGGCAGCAGCATTGCAGAGATGTTAAGCCTTACACCATTAGTAATTCCATACTCAGCTAAAACATTCGGATTGCCTTCTTTATCATATTCAGCCAGAATATCGAATCCATCTACTGTGTTCTCTGACTTTCTGACTAAAAAATATTTTAGCTTAACACTATTTTCTGACTCTATAGGTAAATTCAATTTTTCTAGAATAACCGAGATTGCCCTGGTAATTGTGATATCAAATCCGGGCAGTTGAACCCAGTTCTCCTTGCTGTTAAGTACTGAAATGGATAGATCAAATTCACCAGGTTTTCGTTTTTCTGTGTTATCATTACTTGCAAAATTCATTTTCTTCGTAATTTTAGATGAAACCTGTCATTTGGAGATGATTAGCTTTTTTGACTCAAACAGTACCTTACTATTTGACACCTGTACGAAATATATTCCTGGCTTTAGATTATCTGTGCTAATTGACAGATGGGTTCCTCTTAACTCAGCTTCGAGGACACAACTTCCGGATAAGGAAAATATCCTTGCCCATAAATCATTACCGGTATTTGCCAACATGGGATGAAGCTCAATGGTAATCTGATTCTTAGCAGGATTAGGAAAGAGGCTATATTCATTTCCTTTCAATTTTCGAGTTGTAAACTCATTTATTGAAACTGTCCCAAGTTCTGAATACGTATATTCAACCACATTCGAACATCCATCATCCCTATGAAAGCTTATCCTGAATTTATATTTTGCAACTCTGTATTCAGGTTCTATATATAAATATCCCCCTTCATCTAATTCCAATGTATCAATTATTGAACCTGTAATTACCACTATTTGCTCAATAGTAACAGAATCTGGGAAAATGAGGACAGATACCTCTCCAGCAGGTTTGGCTACAATAGTTTCCATTTCTGGTAATGGGATTCCTTCAACAGTAACAGTTGCTGTTGAATTTGTACATGGCTTTATAGCTGATATAGTATATTTATATGTTCCTACACCTATTTGCATTGAATCTGCTATATCTGGTACCCATGAACCTTCAGTATCATGAATCCCACTAAAAGCCTCCAAAAAAACCATTTTTGGAATAGATTCACCTACACAAATAGACAAAGTAGTGTCATTGCCTGCATTGGGTTGAATTTGATTATAAACACTAACTACCGCATGAGCTTCTCCACAAAAAGATGTTACTGTATATATATATTCCCCAGACAGTCCTTCGGTTGGTCGAGTCCATTTCCCTCCTTTATCCGGGACTCCTTTCAATGCTTTAAACAGCAGTGTATCAGCAATATTAATTGCATTACAAACATTGACTGTACCATCTTCTCCTGCATAAGGTTGAGCAAGAATTGTTATAATTATACCCAAAGAGTCAACATAAATCCCTCCTTCCACGACATACAATTTTGCATTAAATGTGTCGACAACTGCTGTTTCAGGAATATCTATTTCAATTGTGCCACTTGTGTCAGCTGAAAGTGCA
>Ga0164313_10006681_pt1 | contig 10157 bp, 11 predicted proteins | sample GuaBasSedimGuay4_FD_113735 | JGI IMG/M metagenome (GOLD analysis project Ga0164313, IMG submission 113735) | Subseafloor sediment microbial communities from Guaymas Basin, Gulf of California, Mexico - Guay4, Core 4569-4, 0-3 cm | ecosystem: Environmental > Aquatic > Marine > Hydrothermal vents...
AGCAGACAAAACAGAACAGATTTTTGGCCACGGAAGACACGGAACTCACGGAAGAAAAGACTATGAAATCTTTTGATTTTTTTCCGTGAGTTCCGTGTCTTCCGTGGCAAAATATTCTTTTTCTCTAATAGCAGCTTTGGTGGTAATGCTGCTATTTTTTAACACTTAACGAAAAAGACTAGATTGCGTCTTTATCTGTTTCACCGGTACGAATACGGATTACTCTTTCTACTGCTGAAACAAATATTTTTCCATCACCGATCTTTCCTGTTCTGGCCGCATCGATAATGACTTCAATGGCACGATCCAGCATCTCTTCCTGCACCACAATTTCTAATTTGACCTTGGGCAGAAAATCAATCACATATTCTGCACCACGATACAGTTCAGTATGTCCTTTTTGGCGACCAAAGCCTTTTACTTCTGTAGAAGTCATACCCGTGACTCCAATTTCAGAGAGCGCTTCACGGACATCATCCAGTTTAAATGGCTTAATAATCGCTTCAATTTTTTTCATTTATAAATTCCTTATAGGGGTCGAATTAGACTCGCTAGACTCAGGTATATTACATCAAATCAGGCAATTTGGGTAGATACTGATATTGATACTGATAAAGAGTCATAACAGATTGTCAGTTTTAAGTGGCAAACAGAAGTGACTCAGTGATAAACTTTAAGCTGGAATAATCGCTTATGGAGACAGTACTTTTGGATGCGCAAACTATTATAAATGAAATGAAAGTGTTGCCTGAAATAGATCCTGAATTTGAAATTCAAAGGCGTATTGCATTCATTCAGGCACAGATCAAACAATCGGGTTTGAAAAATCTTATTCTGGGTATTAGCGGTGGTATTGACTCTACAACTTGCGGCAGACTGGCGCAACTTGCTGTCGAGCAGCTCAATACGCAGGAAAATAATACCACTTATCAGTTTGTTGCTGTCCGTTTACCTTATGGTGTTCAGGCAGATGAGGAAGATGCACAAACCGCTCTGGCTTTTATTTGCCCAAGCCAGAGTTTATCGGTCAATATTAAGCCCGGTAGCGATGCAATTCATCGTGAATCATTAGCGGCACTAAAGAAACACGATCTGCTTAAGCAGTCCGAATTTTCCCTGGATTTTGCCAAGGGGAATGTCAAAGCAAGAGCTCGGATGGTCGTTCAGTTTGAAATTGCAGGATTGTTACAAGGTCTGGTTATTGGCACTGATCATTCAGCTGAAAATGTTACTGGTTTTTTCACTAAATATGGTGATGGAGCCTGTGATCTGGCCCCATTATTTGGCCTGAACAAACGTCAGATAAGACAAATTGCCAAAATATTAGGTGCACCACAGGCATTAATTGATAAGACTCCCACTGCTGATCTGGAGTGCCACTCCCCTTCTAAAGCAGATGAACTGGCACTGGGGATTAAATATGACCAGATTGATGACTTTCTTGAAGGCAGGAAAGTTGATGAGGCAGTAAAGGATAAGTTAATTAAAATTTATGTCAGTACAGAGCATAAACGCCAGTCTATTCCGACTATTTATAACGCTTGATCCCATGCTTTTCAGCTCCCCCCTTTTGCCCAAAACAGGCGCCCTAATTCGAAAAAAGGGGAACTCTCTGTTGACTATTTAATATGGACGACCACTGAAAGCGCCCTGATTACGACCTTTTCCTCTCATACCCTTACCACCTCTTTGCGATTTCATTTCTTTAAAAATATCCAGCTGTTCAGCTGATAGTACAGTGCTTAACTTTGATTCCAGTTCTTTACGATGTTGCTCTCTTATAATCTGGGCTTCTTCTCTGTGTTCGATCATAATATCACGAACCTGTTCCTGCTGTTCTGTTGTCAGATTTAGTTCCTGAGCCATGCGGTAACCACCACCTGATCCGGGGCCGCCCATCTGAGGACCAAAAGCAATGGCCATGGAACTTAAAGAAACCAGCGCTACGGCTATAACTAAATTACGTTTGTTGATTTTCATGATTATTCTCCTGTTGAATTAAAATATTTTTTCTATATCCTGACTATAATTCTATTCCTCCAATGTGTAGTGAGTATGAATATAATGTGGAGAAATTGTGGAGATTAACATCAGAGATTAATTTTCAGGCTAAATAGAGTTATTATTAGATCAGGCAAATTACCAGGAGGTAATTTCCAGATGGAGAAGAATTAGGTTTTAGCAACTATGAATATTAAAATCTGGCACAAGTTAGCAATTTTATTGCTGGCAACCACCAGCTTAACCATTGTCATTGGCATAGGACTTTCCCAGCAAAGTTTCAAACGCGGGTTCCAGGACTATCTACAACATCAGGAACAACGTCGCCTTGAGGTTTTAGCTCAAAATCTTATCAGTGCCTATGAAGAAAAAGGTAACTGGAATTTTCTTCGTAATAATAATCGGCTCTGGTTATCTTTCTTACGCTCAAGTGGAGAGCATTTTAGTCCTGGAAGAGGTCGACGCAGAACGAGGCCATTCTCGGGAACGCTTTCAGAGCCCCTCTCAGAAGCAATCCCCCCACCGCATGACAGGGATAAACGTCGTCCTTTTCGTCCGATGGGTCCTCGTTCAGGTCCGCCAAAAATGTCACTACTGGATACAGACAAGCAAATGATAGTGGGTATACCTGCCATTACTGACGCCACCTATCTGCAGCCATTAAAAAATAATGGCAGGGTCATTGCGTACATTGCCATTAAGAAAAAGGGACGCATTGTTGACAGGCTGGATAAAATATTTGCAGCTCAACAAAATCAGGCTTTTATTGTCAATACTCTGGTTTCCCTTGTGGTTTCACTAATAGTTGCCTTACTGGCTTCTGTGTATTTTCGAAAAAGAATGAGCCCCTTAACTCACATCGCTCAGCACTTAACATCAGGACAATATGAACAAAGGGTTCATATCACTCACAAAGATGAACTGGGCCAGCTAGGTAATAACTTTAATATTCTGGCTCAAACGCTGCAAAAAAACCAGCAATCGCAGCAACATTGGATTGCCGATATTTCTCATGAATTAAGAACGCCGGTGGCCATATTAAAGGGTGAGCTGGAAGCACTGGAAGACGGCATTCGACCTCTGGATAAAAATTCAATCCACTCTCTGCGACAGGAAACTGAACGATTGAATTCATTAATTAACGATCTTTATCAGCTTTCCATTGCCGATATGGGTGCCTTAAAATACGAAAAAACAGATTTTGATATTAACAAATTATTACAGGAAGTTTATGAGCGATTTAAACTTCGCTTTCAACAACAAAATTTAACACTACATTATTCTGATGCCGGGACGGGTGATAGTGTTCAGGCAATCCAATATCATGGTGACAGACAACGTCTCTATCAATTATTGAGTATTTTATTGGAAAATTCATTACGCTATACCGATACAGGTGGTGAAATCCGGATTAAGCTTACTAATAACGAACGTGATATAAGGCTGATAGTTGAAGATTCAGCACCTGGTATTGAAGAAGATAAACAACCTTTTATTTTTGATCGCCTGTTTCGCCTGGAAAGTTCCCGGAATCGTTCAAAAGGCGGAGCCGGTTTAGGGCTGGCCATTGCAAAGCAAATCGTTATGGCTCATGAAGGTGATATATCTGCTCATACTTCTGAGTTGGGAGGCGTACAAATTTCTTGCCGACTAGCAAAATAAATCAGGCTTGAAACAGTACTTAGGGACTTCGCATTTATTGATTACGAGAGAGTAAGGTGACGAACAAGCATATTTTGATTATTGAAGATGAAGTAAAAATTGCTATTCTACTGGATGATTATCTTCGTGCCAGTCAATTTAACACCAGTATTTTTAATGATGGCACCGATGTTGTTAACTGGGTTAAACAAAATCCGGTCGATTTAATCTTGCTGGATTTAATGTTACCCGGTAAGGATGGTATGGACATTTGCAGGGAAATACGACAGTTTTCCAATATACCTATTATTATGCTCACTGCCAAAGTCGAAGAAATTGATCGCATTCTGGGCCTGGAAATTGGTGCTGATGACTATATCTGCAAACCCTTTAGTCCAAGAGAAGTGGTCGCTCGAGTTAAATCAATTTTTCGAAGAATGAAGTTTGATAATTCACCTAATAAATACTCTGAAGGCTCTCTGCAGTTGAATAATGATAAATTTGAAGCCATTTATCAAGCAAGCAAACTTGACTTAACACCGGTTGAATTTAGATTATTATCCACCCTGCAGGCAACTCCGGGCAAAGTATTTTCCCGTGATCAATTGATGACACTATCGTATAAGGACAATCGAATTGTGACCGATAGAACCATTGACAGCCACATTAAAAACTTAAGAAAAAAGTTACATAATGCTGGCGCGGCTCAAGAAATAATCCACTCAGTTTATGGCGTTGGTTATAGATATGAACCCGATCTCTAGATTTGTAGCTAAAACCTAACGCCTAAACCCTCTAAGCTAACACCTTCTCCATAGTCCTGCCCATTTCCGCAGGTGAGCGAGTAATACTGACACCAGCCGCTTCAAGAGCAATGAATTTCTCTTCTGCTGTGCCTTTACCACCGGCAATAATTGCACCGGCATGACCCATACGTTTGCCCTTAGGTGCTGTCACACCAGCAATATAAGCTACTACAGGCTTGCTGACATTCTGCTTGATAAATTCAGCGGCTTCTTCTTCTGCTGTACCACCAATTTCACCCACCATGATAATACCTTCTGTTTGAGGATCTTTCTCAAACAGGGCCAGACAATCAATAAAATTCATACCATGAATAGGATCACCGCCAATACCCACACAGGTACTTTGTCCAAGGCCGGTAATAGTGGTCTGATGTACGGCTTCATAAGTCAGTGTACCAGAACGGGAAACAATACCAATTTTACCTTTAAGATGAATATTGCCCGGCATAATACCAATTTTGCACTCTCCCGGAGTGATTAAACCAGGGCAGTTAGGACCAATAAGGCGCACATCATCCGGCAGGCTGGCTTTGACTTTCAACATATCTAAAACGGGGATGCCTTCTGAAATACAGGCAATAATTTTAATGCCCGCATTAGCTGCTTCCAGAATAGCATCTGCAGCAAAAGGTGCTGGCACATAAATCATGGTAGCTTCCGCACCTGTCTGAGCCACGGCATCTTTAACGGTATTAAACACCGGTCTGTCCAGATGGGTTTGACCACCCTTGCCTGGTGTCACCCCACCGACAAGGTTGGTTCCATAAGCAATGGCCTGCTCTGAATGAAAAGTACCCTGCTGGCCAGTAAATCCCTGACAAATGACTTTGGTGTCTTTATTAATTAAAATGGACATTATACATTTGCTCCCTTATTAGCCGCAGTACCTGCAGCTCTCACGACTTCTTCTGCTGCTTCAGTGAAATCACCTCTGGAAATAATATCCAGACCGCTTTTTTCCAGTAATTCACGTCCTAACTCAACATTGGTCCCTTCCAGACGAACCACCACAGGAACCCCCAGATGAACTTCTTTAGCCGCAGCAATAATACCTTCAGCAATCAAGTCACAGCGTACAATACCACCGAAGATATTAATTAATATCGCTTTCACCTTAGGATCAGATAAGATTAACTTTAAGGCTTCTGCAACTCGCTCTTTGGTCACCCCGCCACCAACATCCAGAAAGTTCGCCGGATCACCACCATTATTTTTAATGATATCCATGGTAGCCATCGCCAATCCGGCACCATTGACCATACAGCCAATATCACCGTCCAGAGGTACATAATTTAATTCAAATTCTTTGGCGTGATTTTCTTTTTCGTCTTCCTGTGAAGGGTCATGGAATGCCTGCATGTCTTTATGTTTATACAGAGCATTATCGTCCAGTGAAATTTTTGCATCCAGAGCCATTACCACATCATCCCCGGTAATAACAAGTGGATTAATTTCAACCTGAGATGCATCTTTTTCTATGAAAATTCTATAAACCCCCTGCATAACTTTCATCAGACCCTTTTGCTGAGCGGGAGTCATATTCATAGCAAAACCAGCTTCTCGCACCTGATTAGGCATCAGACCATTAACCGGATCAATCGGCAGGGTAATAATTTTTTCTGGTGTCTCTGCAGCCACTTCTTCAATATTCATACCACCGGCTTCAGAGGCCATAATGGTGACTCGTTTAGAGGCTCTGTCAACCAGCACGCCCATATAAAGTTCACGCTCAATAGAACTCGGGACTTCTATCATCAGAGTATTAACTGGCTGACCCAGAGCATCAGTTTGGAAAGTGATCAGATTAGTACCCAGCATTTTTTCTGCAAAGGCTTTAATTTCATCTACAGATTTGGCTTTAATCACCCCGCCTGCTTTCCCCCGGCCACCGGCATGCACTTGTGCCTTAACCATCCATTCATTACCACCCAGCTCACTGACAGCCTGTTCAATCTCATCTACTGAACGAATTGTTCGATTAGCTGGGACAGGGATACCATAGTCAGCAAAGATCTGTTTTGCCTGATACTCATGTAAATTCATGATATTTCACCAATTTTTTTATATTTCTATTTCAAACTCTGTTCCGGGCTCTTATTTTAACTTAGCTAAGGGCGATTGATAAGTTATTTTATATCGGTATTACTCTAAATTCAGGTGATATATAAAAATTTTGTCAATTTGCCTATTAACAAATAGTCACTATTAGATATTGATCATTTCTGCTATTATTTGTTCTTCTAAATAAGTTTTCAAATATCTTCTAACTTTTACAGGGCAATTTTGTGGGTCGAATATTACTGATTTCAGGCATCCTTTTTCTCGCCTGGATAGGCTATCGTTTTCTGAATAAAACCTGGTCAGCCAGAGTCAAAGAGATTGAGCAGCAGAAGCATAAAAATGCTCAACAACAGCCCAGACAAGTTGAGCAAATCAAAGCCTGCGCCTATTGTAAAACTCATATTCCTGAGAATGAAGGGATTTACGATAGCGATCACTTTTTTTGCAGTTACCAGCATCTTGATAGCTATCTTGAGCATAAGCAACCCAAGCAATAGTTCTGGTAAATTACTTTATGTCAAAATCAGAAAGCACCGATACTAAGCCAACAAACAGAACACAATCAGTTCAACAAGGACCTGATAACGAATCTTCTGCTAAACAATCTATTACCAATAAAAAAGCAGACCATTCATTTTTTTTACCCAATTTTAAACCAACTTTCTCTCAGGAACAGAAGTCCTGGCGTCCTTTACATTTATTAAATTTATATCGTTTATTAATTTCCGGAATTTTTGTTGCTCTGATTTTTTCCAATATCCAGATTAACCCCTTTGGTAGTTCTCACCCTGAATTATTTCAAATTGTCAGTTTTGGTTATCTCATTGCCAGCATTATTATTGGTATTACTATTCGGTGGCGCTGGCCGGCCTTATGGCTTCAGACTCATACACATATTATCCTTGATTTTTGTGCCATTATCCTTATTATGCATGCCAGCGGCGGGGTAAATAGCGGCGTTGGTCTATTACTTTTATTACCTATTGCAGCCATTAGCATCTTGTCTTTTGGACGCGCCTCAATTTTTTATGCTGCCATCATCACTCTGGTTTTACTCCTTGACCAAAGCTATCTGACACTGACCTTAGATATATCCTCCTCTTATGCTCAAACCGGTTTATTGGGTGGTATTTTATTTCTTATTGCTTTTTTAACCAATTATCTGGTTAATAAAACAGAAGAAAGTGCTGAAATTGCCAGTCAGAGGGAAATCGACCTGGCCAATATGGAGCAGCTTACTCAATTTATTATGCAGCGAATGCAGACTGCTATTATTGTTGTCGACTATTTGGGTAATATAAAATTAGTCAACGATACTGCAGTCAATTTGCTTCAACTGGAAGGCAGCCCGGAGAAGCAAACCAATCTGTATGAATATTCATTAGAACTGGGTGAACTTTTTCAATCCTGGCGGACAGCACCTGATTCCCGGATTCAAAATATTAAGCTGGAAAATGATACCACTGTTCTGAATATTAAGTTTGCCGCTCTGGGAAACAAATCAAATAGCGGCACAGTTGTTTTTATTGAAAATAATGCTGAACTGGTACAACAGGCACAACAATTAAAACTGGCATCTCTTGGACGCTTGACTGCCAGTATTGCACACGAGTTGCGAAATCCTTTAGCTGCTATTCGTCATGCCGGTGAGCTATTAAGTGAATCACCCACTCTTGAAGAAACCGACAGGCGCTTAACTGAAATAATTGACAAACAGTCTGTCAGAGTCAATGATATTATTGGTACTGTACTGGATTTAAGCCGACGCCAACAGGCAGAAAAGGAAAGTATCAATCTGTTTCAATGGGTTCAGGAGTTTCTTCACGAATACATACAATTGCCACAGGAACGCTTTTATCTGAAGTTTGAAAACGAAGCTCTCGAAGTACAATTTGATCGGCAGCATTTACACCAGATATTTAACAACTTAATTCAAAATGCGCTGCGACACACGGCTGAAGACAATCATCATTTTCGCCCGATTGTTATCACCGCTGGTATTGATACGCTGAAGAATAATACTTATCTACAGGTAATGAATTATGGCTCCGGCATTCCAGCAAAGGATTTACCACAGCTATTCGAACCTTTTTTTACCACCGAAGCAACCGGAACAGGTCTGGGCTTGTATATTTCAAGGGAAATGGCCGTCTGTAATTCAGCCAAACTGGAATATATCGAAGTGAAAGAAGGCGCCTGTTTTCAACTGAGTTTTGCCGATCCCAGACGTCATAAACAATAGCCGAAATTATTATTGATTGTAATTATTGATTTACTATGCCATTGAGAATAATGATAACGCGACGATTTAACTCTCGTCCTGCACTGGTATCATTGGACACTTCCGGCTCACTTTCACCTTTGCCAATGATCTTTATCTTTTCATCAACAATATTAGTGTATTGTTCAAGAAATTCTGCCACAGTTCTTGCCCGTCTCTCGGAGAGTTTTTGATTATACACTTCTGAACCATAACTATCAGTATGACCAATGACACTGACATTTGATGTTAACTCACCTCTGCCTTTATACTTTGCTATACGTTCTTCAAGAACAGCTTTTGCATCCTCAGATAAAACAGCACTGTCAAAATCAAACAGCAATGCTGCACGTATATTAATTTTTTCTACAACGCTTGTCGTTAAGGTTGCTGCGGTCGGTGTAATCACTAATTCTTTTTCGACAACAGGCACTTTTGGTTTTTCATAACCACATTCACCCAGTCCATGTGTTGCTTCATCAAAGCGTGAGCGCCAGCATTCACCATAGCTGTTCTTATACACTTCACCGTAGGGAGAAGAAAGATAATCATTAATAAAACGTTCAGCAGCAAAAACAGCAGATTGAAATAAAAATGCTGTCAGTGCTGCGGTAAGCACCACATGTTTTTTCATAATATATTCCTATCCGGGTAAATTCCCTGTATTGCGGTTCTTGAAGATAATTAATTGATCTGTAAAATAACAATTTACTTTTCGATTGTATCATTTAATTACTTTTTTTTGAATATCAGGTGAAATAGGATGGCTCGAGCATACAAATACATAATTATTATTGTTTTTCTATTTATCATTGGCTGCACTACAGCCGGACATCGCTATATAAAGATAAAGCCGCCTTCATTTGGGCCCCAGTTTATCCCTGCACAAATTAATAGCTTATTAACAGAAAATGGCTTTAATCGCATAGAATTCAGTGCCCGCATAAGAGATCTTAATGCCCGGCCAGCAGATAATCTTAATATGAAAACAGGTATGGTACTGGATGCTTCAAATAAATTATTAATGCGTTACCAGCACCAGAGTTATCCTGAACTATTGGTCAACGTTACCATAGGCAAAGATAAAGGAGAGAGCAAACTTGAATTTTATGAAAATAACAGAAAAGAACTTAGTACAGAAGGCACAAAAATATACACTCAATTTAAAAAAGATCTGAAATCAAAATTATATGACGAAAATGATTTTACTGAAGGTTAACGATTGATACTCATCACAGCCAAAAACAGGAGAAACACATTGTAGCTTAAGGGACTTGGCAAAAATTAAAGTACCAAGATTGCGCAGGAGATTTTTTGTCCTTTGAAGTTGTTACTTTGGTTGCATAGTGAGCTATGCGGCCAAAGTAGCAACTTTGAAGGGCGTAAAA
>Ga0164313_10006684_pt1 | contig 10153 bp, 8 predicted proteins | sample GuaBasSedimGuay4_FD_113735 | JGI IMG/M metagenome (GOLD analysis project Ga0164313, IMG submission 113735) | Subseafloor sediment microbial communities from Guaymas Basin, Gulf of California, Mexico - Guay4, Core 4569-4, 0-3 cm | ecosystem: Environmental > Aquatic > Marine > Hydrothermal vents >...
GCGGGGGAACCACTCTACGACACAAGGTCAAGGCCTTCAGGAGCGAGCGGATTCACCCCGGGGTCCGAGACCAGCTTAACAACCAATCTTGAACCCTGGGGTTAAGATACAAGGAGCGGGCCACGCCCGCGATAGAAACCAAAATTCGCGGGCATGGCCCGCTCCAACAGCTCAAACTCGGCATCGACATTGGCCGTTGGAAAATTTCGTCTCAAAACGGTAATTTTCTAGCCAAAATCCGCAATTTCTCCTGCCTTTTATAATTAATACCAGTTTTGGAACCATTTCATGATTTACATCATGGAATACATGTCCCCCAAGTGGTCTTTTATGTCGTGGGGCAGTCCGAAAAAAATAATCCGGGCCGCAACTATTACCAATGAGGAGGCAATAAAATGAAGACCAGACTCTTTTGGGGTTTAATCGCAGGCATAGTGCTCATGATGGGTACCAGTTCCTGGGTTTCAGCCAAGAGCGGGGACCCCGGCGACGGGGCTTACACAGCAGCAGACAAGGAGTTTTACCTGACGGAAGCCGAGATGATCTTTGTCCGGCCCGGCCTGGTGCTGGAAATTATTGATGTCGTGATTCCGGCTGATCTGCAGCCTGAGGTCACCTTCAAGATTACCGATCCTGCCGGCCTGCCGCTTGATCGCGAGGGAGTGTTTACGCCAGGTCCGGTGAGTACTTCTTTCATACTTTCATTTATTCCCGCAGGTGAACAAGCCTATGTGGCCTACACCACGCGCGTACAGACCAGTCCGGACACCGGCGAATCAGCCGTCCAGGCTTCTACGGACTCCGGCGGAACTTATACCGATATGGGTGCGCTCACTGGCACATACATGTATAAATTCGCCACGGTATTGCCGGCAGACTATGACACGGGCGCCAGTCATACCATGGGCATGTATGCACGGCGTGACCTCGGGGAGTTCGACCTGGACCGTTACGTCGCGAATGAGCTGGACCACTTCATTCCGTCTGGAGATACTATTTCAGCCCCTCGTGACATCGTAACTACCGCAACCTGCAATCGCTGCCACGATCCTCTTGCGATCCACGGTGGATCCCGGCAGAAAGTTGGACTCTGCATTCTCTGCCACAATCCGACGCAGAGCATCGATCCGGATACAATGGACTCAGTGGACATGCCCTACATGGTGCACAAGATCCACGCCGGTGTGCACCTGGAGAATGGCTACGTCATCGTCGGTTACCGCCAGGGTGTCCATGATTACTCTGAAATTGAATTTCCAGCCGCATTGAACGACTGTGAAATCTGCCATACAGGTGGCGTACCGGTTGCAGGCGCCCCCCTGGTGGCTAATCCCAACCCGGCGCCGGCCTGTGACTCCACTGGCAACAGCATGACTGAATTTGTATGGAGCGATGAAGGCGCAATACAAATCAGGCTTGACTCTGCGGATGGAAAACTGTTCGCAAGTTCAGGAAAAGCAGGCTCCCAGGCAACTGGAAAATGGGTCAAAGACGGGCAGGTTTTCTTCATGGTTGACGCTGACAGCAGCGAAGTTTTAGACCAGGTCAAGGTTCAGAACACCGTGTTTGGCTGTGTAGGCAATGCACCTGGAACAATGCGCGGAGAAGCAGGTCAAGACCACGAAGTCTGGACGACACTTCCAACTCGCTGGGTCTGCGGTTCCTGCCATGACGACATCGATTTCGCTGCCGGGGAAGGGCATCTTGCCCAGGCAGACGACAGCCAGTGCGCTACATGTCACCAGCCGACTTCAGGCGAAGAGTACGATCGTTCGGTAACCGGCGCACACACCGTGAACTACCAGTCTGCCCAACTGGGTGGAGTATTGGTCCAGATCGTCGATATCGCATCCACCGCTCCTGGCGATAAGGTAAAAGTGACCTTCTCTCTGAGCAACAAGTGGGGCCCACTTTTTCCTTCAGAGCTTGGGCGTCTGAGATTCTCAATCAACGGTCCCAACGACGACTTCAGTTTCTACATGCAGGAAGACGCGATGGATAAATTGAAGAAGCGCGGACCCAATTGGGAATTCACTTTCGCTTCCAGGCTACCGGCTGAAGCGATCGGTTCCTTCACGCTGGGCGTTGAAGGGCGCATCAGCGGTGCGGTCATCAATGAAGGCCAGGACAACGAGTTCACGATGAGTGATCAGATGCAAAACTTCATCGAGCCGTTCGCGGTAACAGATGCCGCCCCGGTTAGCAGGCGCATGGTTGTCGACGACGCCAAGTGCGAGAGCTGCCACGCCAACCTGAGCCTGCACGGAAGCAACCGGCATGACGCAACTGGTTACTGCCAGACCTGTCATATGCCATCTGCTACCGATGCAGCAGTCAGGCCGGAAGGCACCGGTGAACCGCAATCCATCGATTTCCGCTACATGATCCACAAGATTCACCGTGGCGCGGAATTGGAGAACGGTTATGTCGTTTACGGTTACCGCAGCAGTCTGCATGACTTCAGCCATATCGAGTATGTAGGCGACCTGCGCAACTGTGAATCCTGCCACGTGGATGATTCCTACACCCTTCCGTTGAACAGCGGATTGGAATCCGTTACCACGCCACGTGATATCTGGACGCCGATGTTGCCTGAAACTGCATCTTGCCTGTCTTGCCACGACAGTGATGGCGCAGCGATACACGCAGATTCAAATACATCGGATCTGGGTGAGGCATGTGCTACCTGTCATGGCGTAGGCAAGACCTATTCGGTCGAAGCCGTGCACGCCAGGTAAAACGTATTTTGTAGGAGCGGGCCATGCCCGCGATAGAAACCAAAATTCGCGGGCGTGGCCCGCTCCTACATTAACGTTTACGCTTGGCGACATAGTCGCCAAGCGCTTCATCAATAGCCGGATCCAGGGGCGGTTGCTCGTACTCACGCAGCAACTGCTTCCAGATCCGGTTGGCGCGTGCCTGGGTATCCACTGACCCGGCTTCCTCCCAGGTTTCGAAGTTGCGCTGATCACTCAGGAAGGGGTGATAAAAAGCGGTCTCGTAGCGCGACATCGTGTGTTGCACGCCAAAGAAATGCCCGCCGGCCCCGGCCTCGGCTATCGCATCGAGTGCGATGGTTTCATCGTTCACCTCGATTGGCTGCAAGTACTCGGCCATCATCTGCAACATCTCGGCATCCACGATGAGCTTTTCGAATGATGCGGTCAGTCCGCCTTCCAGCCAGCCCGCCGCATGCACAATGATGTTGGCGTGGCCGGTGATGGCGCCCCACAGCGACATGGCGCTCTCATAGGTGGATTGCGCATCGACTACGTTTGAAGAAGTCACGTTGCTGGAGCGGAACGGAACACCGTAGCGCCGCGCCAGTTGCCCGCTGGCCTGGGCGGCTTTTGCATACTCCGGCGTGCCAAATGCCGGTGAACCCGATCGCATATCCACGTTGGAGGTAAAGGCTCCATAAACGGCCGGCGTTCCCGGCCTGACCACCTGGGTCAGCGTGATGCCAGCCAGCGCTTCTGCGTTCTGCTGGGTCAGGGTTCCTGCCAGTGTTATTGGGGCCATCGCGCCGGCCAGCGTGAATGGCGTGATACACACAGCCTGTCCCGCGCTCGCCATTTCGATCAGACCTTCCACCATCGGGATATCCAGTTGCAACGGTGAATTGGTGTTGATGATGGCGAACAGGGCTGGTTTTTCGGCGAACTCCTCTGCGCTCATTCCCAGGCCGATGCGGGCCATGTTGATGGCGTCTCGTGCCCGGTTTGCGCCCAGCGCAATCGGCTGCCAATTCTTGTCCAGCAAACGGATCTGGGCATGGTAGAGATCGAGGTGGCGGGTTTCGGGCGGTAGTTCGATCGGCTCGAATGGACCACCGCCCTCCTGGTGGATTATGTCCAGGCTTTGCACCAGGCGGATGTAATCGCAAGCTTCTTCAAAAGTGCCGCGGCGGCGTCCGCGGTCCAGGTCATTGCAGTAGGCCGGGCCACCCACTGAGGTAAAAGCGAGATGGTTTCCGCCCATTTTGAAGTTCTTTGCCGGGTTGCGGGCGTGCAGGGTAAATTCTATTGGCGCCAGGGCAACCTTTTCCATCACCAGGCCCCGGTCGAAGCGCACCATCTCCGTTGCGTGGTCAACATCGGCGCCGGCTGCAGCCAGCATCCGCCGTGCACCCTCGTGCATCACGCGCATGCCATGGTTTTCAAGCAGAGTGAGAGAGGCCAGGTGGATCTGCTCGACCTGGTCCGCGCTCAGAATCTCGGCGGGAGGGTAGGGGTTGAACGGCTGCCGCCAGGGAAGCTGTTCAATGGTATCGCTGCTGCGTCTTTTTCGTCTGCCTCTTCTGGCCATTTCCCTGTGCACTCAAAGCCTGTCTTTGAGACGGAAATATAGCATGCCGAGCGCGATGATCTGGTTGCCAATCCACTGGGAGCCGGGAATCCGGAAGTGTTTCATATCAGCGAACAGGTCGAACTTCTCCATCGTGCCACCAACGGCGTCTGCCGTGATCTCGCCCAGAATGTGCGTTGCGTTGACACCATGGCCGGAATAACCCTGGCAGTAGTACACGTTTTGATTGATTCGTCCCAGTGCCGGTATCCGGTTCAATACGATGCCGAGCGTACCGCCCCATTCGTAATCGATGCGCACATTTTTAAGCTGCGGGTAAATCTCGAGCATGCGCGGGACAATAGTGGCCTTGATGCTGGAGGGTTCGCGGCCGGAATAGTTGCAGCGCCCGCCATATAACATGCGCCTGTCTGCCGACAGTCGATAGTAGTCCACGACTTCGTTGAGATCGCATACCGCCAGGTCCAGTGGATTGATTTCCTTCACTATTTCTTCAGGAAGCGGTTCTGTGCCGACGATGTAGCTACCGGCCGGGAAGGTCAGGTTGGACAGGTGTTTCGACTCCAGCGCGTGATAGGCATTGCCGGCCAGCACCACGCTATCGGCTTCGACCTGGCCCTGAGCAGTTTTCACCGTGGGCCTGGGGCCATGTTCGATACCGGTCACCGGTGATTGTTCGAAAATCCGCACACCCAGTTGATGCGCTGCACGCGCTTCACCGATGCAGAGATTGAGCGGGTGCAGGTGACCATCGCGGTAGCTGACAAAGCCACCGAGAAAAGCGTCAGTGCCCAGCAATCTGCGGGTTTTTTCACGATCCCACAGTTCGTACTGATACGGATGATTATGCCGTTCCATTTGCGCAGCGTATTCTTCCAGGTCGGTCATCTGCCGCGGCTTCAGAGCGGTTTCGATAAAGCCATTTTTCAGATCGCATTCGATGCCGTACTTCGCGACCCGGTCGTGGATGATGTCGTTTCCGCGCCAGCGCAGGTCCCACAGCATATCGGCGATGCCGTCGCCGTATTTCTTCTGTATTTTTGCCAGCCCGCTGATGCCGTTGATCAGTTGCCCCCCGTTGCGCCCGGAAGCGCCCCAGCCAATACGATTCGCTTCCACCAGCGCTACCGAGAAACCCCTTTCGGCCAGAGTCAGTGCAGTTGCGACGCCGGTAAAACCAGCCCCGACCACGCAGATATCCACGGAAACACTGCCCTCGAGCACCGGGTAATCCGTAACTTCGTTGACGGTCGCTGCGTAATAGGAGTTGGTGTGTTCCTGTCGCTGGTGGGTTGCTTTCATGTTCTCACTGTATCTACGGAAACAAGCTATCCAGCGTCTTGCTGATCAGCGGCGCGAACCGACTGCCCCGGTACTCGGCCCAGTCCGCCAAGTGCATCAATTTTGCCTTCGATTTGACCCCCAGCCAGCGTAGTGGTTCCGGCTCCCATTTTTTATGCCTCGCAACCGGGTTTACCCAGGGTGTTTGAATGCGCTCTGTTTCATTCCCCACCACCAGGTCCGCCATCGTCTGTCCTGCAAGATGGGTGGCGCCCACGCCATTGCCGAAGTAGCCGCCAGCCCAGCCAAAACGGTGCGCCGGATCAAAGTTCACGGAAGGAAGCAGGGAACGGGACACACCCATCGCGCCGCCCCAGCCGTGGGTGAAGCGGATTCCTTCCAGGCCGGGAAAAAATTGCAAAAGGCTCTCAGACACCAGTTTAAATTCCGGGTCACTAAACTCAAACGTCCGCAGTCCCGACCCATAATGGTAGGTTCCGCGACAGCCGAAAGCGATGCGCTTGTCCGCTGTCAGTTGCCCGTAGGTCACGAGCCGGTCAAGGTTCCCAAAACAGAAGCGCTTGTCAAAGCCGATTGCGTCGAGCTGTTGATCGTTCAATGGTTCGGTCGCCACCATCATGGAATGCACCGGGATCAGGCGCCGCTTACGGCCCGCTATGGTGCCACTGTAGCCTTCCGTGGCCAGGATGACGGCGCCTGCTTTCACTTTGCCGCCGGGAGTCGTCAATACATTAGCGCTGATTTCCAGCGCCGGGCTCTGTTCGTAAATGGACACCCCGAGGCCCTCGACCGTACTGGCCAGGCCACGGGCCAGCCGGGCTGGGTGAATCGCTGCGCAATGCTGCATGTGAATGCCGGCCAGGGCCTGCTCGACGTTAAGTGCGTCCCGTAGTTCATCCCGGTCCAGCCAGCGATAGTCCTGTTCGCCAAAACCAAGGCCCTGCAGGTGCTCCAGTTCTTCGCGCAGCCGAACCAGCTGGGCAGGAATCACCGCTATTTCCAGTGCGCCGGACTGCTCGAAATGACAATCGATCGATTCCTTGCGGGTGACACGGCCCACATCGCGCACCGTGTCGAACATCAGTTTTTGCAGGCGAACCGCCCCGTCCCGGTGAACCGGATCATCCTGCCAGTGGTCGATACCCGACAGGTAGCCCGAGCACCAGCCGCCGTTGCGGCCGGAAGCTCCGAAACCGGCGATTTCAGCTTCCAGGATTGCGATATCCAGCGAGGGATCGAGTTGCTTGAGGTAGTAAGCCGTCCACAGGCCGGTATATCCTGCACCGACGATGGCAATGTCAGCCTGGATATCATTGCTCAACGAAGAACGGGGTTTGAGCGAACCGGGTACACTGTCGTGCCAGTAGCTCAGTTTGCGATATTTCTGCTCCATAACCAATAGTGTACCGTTTCAGCATAGAATGACCTTCATGAAAAACTCCTGGCGGATAATATTGCTGGCATTGCTTGCCGTGGCATGGGCGAGTTCGGCGGCCGCGGCGAAAGTTGTATTCAAAGTCGATTCCTGGGCCGGGCCTCCAGTGCGTGTATATGCCACGCGGCCGGTCCACCTGGCGGCCGATCGCCCGGTGGTATTCGTGATGCACGGCGTAAAGCGGAATGCCGACGTGTACCGGGACCAGTGGCATGACCTGGCGAATGAATATGATTTTCTGCTGGTTGTTCCGGAATTTAGCAAAAGGAAATTTCCAGGTTCGGCAGGATATAACCTGGGTAATGTATTCGACCAAAATGACCAGGCAGTCGATGAGACTGAATGGTCATACTCCGCCATCGAGCCGATCTTCGACGAAGTCCGCCGGCGTTTTGGCATGACAACTAAACGCTATTCAATTTATGGACATTCCGCCGGCGCACAGTTCGTACACCGTTTTTTGTTTCACGTGCCCAATGCACGCGTAAACCAAATCGTCAGCGCCAACGCCGGCTGGTACATGATGCCGGATTACGAACAGGATTTTCCGTATGGACTGAGACGCTCTGCAGTCACTCGCAAGAAACTACGGACCGCCCTGCAACTACCGGTGACCATCCTGCTGGGCGAGGAGGACACCGATCCGGAGCACTCCAACCTGCGGCGCACACCCGAAGCCATGGCCCAGGGTGAACACCGCTTTGCGCGCGGCCATTCCTTTTTTGAAGCCGCCCGGGAGTACTCAGAAAAACTGAATGTGCCGTTCAACTGGCAACTCGTCACCGTGCCCGGCGCAGATCACGACAACCGCCTGATGGCGCCGGCGGCGATCCCTTATCTGTTGAGTGAGTAATCCGGTTTGAAAACCTTCAGGGAAGCAGTCCAGGGTGAGCAATTTTCGATAACGGCTGAATTGACGGTCAGTCGGGACTCAACTGCGGATGACGTCCGGCGCCAGGCCGATGCGTTGTGTAAATATGTTGACGGCATCCAGGTGACGGACAACCCATACGCCTGGGTGCAGATGTCTGCCCTGTCCGCTGCGGGAATCCTGATCGATCACGGCGTTGATGCGGTGCCGATCATGACTTGCAGGGACCGCAATCGCATCGCCTTGCAAAGTGACCTCTTGGGCCTGCAGGCGCTGGGTGTCACCAGCCTGATGCTGATGCGTGGCCACCGGGTGCCGAAAAATCATTCGGTGCCTGCCAGTACCGTGTTCGATTTGACCGGCCGTGAATTGATCGCGATGGCCTCATCCATCGACCACACGTTTTTTATTGGCGCCGGGGCCAGGGTTTTCCGTCCCGGACCACGCTGGCAAGCTGAGTCATTGACCGTGCGTGCAGCGGCGGGGGCGGGCTTTATTCAGACCCAGCTTTGTTTCAATATGGAAATCCTGCGCCGTTATATGGACCGCTTCGTGCAGGCAGAACTGACCCGGCACTATGCGGTGATGATCTCGTTGTCGCCCTTGCCCTCGGCAACGACAGCCAGATGGGTGAAAGAGAATATGAGTGACTCGCGCATCCCTGATGCCGTCATCAAGAGGCTGGAGGATGCAAAAGACCCGAAACAAGAGGGCATCATGATCTGTGCCGAGTTGATGCAGGAAATATCCAAAATCCCCGGTGTATCCGGCATCAACCTGATGACTACCGGTGACCCGGAGGCTATTCCGGCAGCGATACAGGCCTCTGGGCTGCGGAGTTGATCTGCCGCCCCAGCCAGGCGTAGGCCACTGTTCCCATCAGCAGGTTTGATATCGTGGTGGCGGCGAACAGCCCCGGCATTTCGAACAAAGCCTTGCCCAGCAGCGCCAGCGGCAGGAACACGATGATGACGCGGCAGGCGGAAATGACGACACCGGGAATTGGTTTGCCCATGCCGTTAAATGTGGCGTTCACCGACATCACCAGCCCGTAGGCGCCGTAGGAAATCGCGACGATCCACAGGTAGTGCACCGCCACCATCTGGATTGATTCCGACTTGCTGAACAGGCCGGTCAGGGGTTTGGCGATCAGGATCAGCACGATGGCCAGGGCCAGGCCAAAACCCAGGCAGAAGCGGGTAATGACCCGTCGGGCCTCCAGCAGGCGGTCAAAATTGCCTGATCCGATGTTCTGGCCAAAGAAGGGGCTGGCCACGGCTGAAAGCGCGTAAAAAGGAATCAGGAAGATCGGCTCGATGCGCATGGCAATACCGAAACCGGCCACTGCGTCCACGCCGTAGGTGGCGATCATCGCCACTACGATGCCGCTGGACACGGGAATGATTGCATTGGTGATTATCGCGGGGATACCGATATGCAGCATATGCCGCCAGGAGTCAAAGATGACCTTTAGCGGCGCGAACGGGTTGGCGTAGACCCGCAGCCTGAAATGCAGGTGGGCCAGCGTGAACAGCAACATAACGGCTGTCGCTACCAGTGTCGCCAGGGCCGCGCCTTGCATCTCCATCCGCGGAAACCCGAACAGGCCAAAGATAAAAATCGGGTCCAGTACCAGGTTTAACAGGGCGGCAATGGTGATGACCTTGCTTTCGAGCAGCGTGTTGCCGCGCGCACGGATTGATGCCAGCGAAGTCCACAAAGCAATGTCCACCGGCGCTACCCAGTACCAGATGCTCATGTAATCCGTGACCAGGGGCATCAGTTCGGCGGTGGCCCCCAGCAGGGAAAAAACCGGGCCGATTGTCGCCAGACCGGCCAGGCACAACAACAGGGCCACCAGGGTGCCCAGAACCATCGTGTCCGTTGTCAGGCGCTGGGCCTGGTCCTGCCTGTTACGCCCGATGGCACGGGAAACACAAGATGCGGCCCCGGCCTCGAAACCGATGCCGATGCCGTAAATCAGCCAGATCACGGGCATCGCAAAGCTGACCGCGGCCAGCGGGGCGTCGCCCAATTTCGAGATAAAGAAGAGATCGGCCGCCTCGAAAGAAAAAATGGCGACCAGGCCGAGGGCGAATGGGGTACCCTGCCGCCGCAGGTGAGCGGCGACCGGGCCTATTGTCAGGTCTTGTTTTGCAGAAAATGAATGGCCGCTCATCTGGCGAAATTATACCGGCTGGGCAGAAAATGCACTTAATTTTCCGCAAGGCATTGAA
>Ga0164313_10006685_pt1 | contig 10153 bp, 7 predicted proteins | sample GuaBasSedimGuay4_FD_113735 | JGI IMG/M metagenome (GOLD analysis project Ga0164313, IMG submission 113735) | Subseafloor sediment microbial communities from Guaymas Basin, Gulf of California, Mexico - Guay4, Core 4569-4, 0-3 cm | ecosystem: Environmental > Aquatic > Marine > Hydrothermal vents >...
ATATCCATTATTCTTGAACATTCTTTTAAATAGACTTCTTGTTTAATTACATCGGGAATCTTAGCAATACTCTCTACCATATCACGAATAGTATTCGCTTTTTTTATAGGATCGTTTTTTGCCTCTAAAGCTAACAGGGATGCCTTGAAATTAATAAAATCTTGAGAATTTTCTTCTAAATATAAAGTAAGCTCTTCTAAACTGTTATTCTTAGCAAAACTATCTGGATCCTCGCCTTCGGGGAATGTGCATATTCTCACATTCATCCCTTGTTCCAAAATAAGATCTATACCTCTTAAAGACGCACGTAAACCTGCTGCATCACCATCAAAAAGCACTGTAATGTTTTTCGTCAACCTATTTATAAGACGAATCTGATCTGGAGTAAGGGCAGTACCTGAAGAAGATACCACGTTATTAATTCCAGTTTGACAAAACTGAATTACATCTGTATAACCTTCAACTAAATAGCAATTATCTTCTTTTGCAATACTTTGCTTTGCATGGTAAATTCCATAAAGCACTTTACTTTTATGGTAAATATCACTCTCGGGAGAATTGAGATACTTTGCCGCTTTTTTATCGTTGTCTAAAATTCTACCTCCAAAACCTAAAGTACGACCACTCATACTCAAAATAGGAAACAAAACTCTTCCTTTAAAACGATCAAACTGCTTTTCTCCTTTTACAATAGTTAAGCCCGTTTTTTCTAAAAAATCAAGCTTATACCCATCTCTAATCGCTTTACTAGTAAAAGCTTCCCATTGATCTACAGAATACCCTAGTTCAAACTTCTCAATGGTTTCTTGTGTAAATCCACGCTCTTTAAAGTAGGTAAGACCTATAGCCTTTCCCTCTTCTACTTTAAGTAATGTGTTGTGAAATTGTTTTTTGGCATATTCACTAACCAGATAAAGACTTTCTCTTTCATCAGCTTGTTCCTTTTGTTCATCCGTCTGGACTGTTTCTTCAATCTCAATCCCATACTTTCTAGCTAAATACTTAATAGCTTCAGGATAAGTGAAATGTTCATGTTCCATTAAAAACGAAACAACATTCCCTCCTTTGCCACTAGAGAAATCTTTCCAGATTTGCTTTGCAGGCGATACCATAAAACTTGGAGTTCGTTCATCTGAAAATGGACTAAGGCCTTTAAAATTACTCCCCGATTTTTTTAATTGAACAAAATCACCAATTACCTCCTCTAATCGAGCAGTTTCAAACACAGTATCTATGGTAGTTCTTGAAATCATCTTTCCGCATTCAAAGATGTAAAATTCTGATTAATAAAGTAGGGTTTTCACAGTACTTATTTATTAACAACTTTCTAAATAAAAAAGACTTTACTCTTATTAAAAGAAATAAAGTCTTTAAAAAATTAAAACAACTATTAGGGGTATTTACATATCAAAACGTAATCCCATAGAAATATTATGCTGATCTACCGGATTGTCTTTAAATAATGGATTCAGATCGTATTTTACATATAATGCTGTCCAACCCCAGCCAATATATCCACTTAAACCATAGATTACATTATTGGTATTGTAACTAGCTTTTATTTTTTCCTTTTTATCACTTCCTTCCTCTTCATATTTTAGTTTTTGGCGGGAGCTCATTTTAAACCCTGCATATCCTCCTAGACCCATCTTAAATTGTTTATAGGTAGAGTATCTAAAGTAATCTGTTCTTTCAATTTTCTTTGAAGGCCCAAATTCAAAATGAACTGGAAAAATTAATTTATCCACTCGAAGTTTCGCTTTGTTTAAATCATGAGGATGAAATTGAAGTACTGTTTCTTCTCCTGTATCAACAAAATAACGATTGTCTGTAGCTTTTAAGCCATCCCAAGTAAAAGAGAAGCCATATTTAATCCTCAACCAATTACTTTCTTTAAATACTCGTGTTTTCCAAGCCCAGCCTAATTCAAAAAAACGACTCCCTCCAATTTCATAGTCTGTATCGTTAAACGATTCACCTTCGGTAATCAAATTATTGAGTCCAAATGCTACTACTAACCTACTTGTAGTTCTGCGATCGTATTTTTTATGTTTATTAACTGAAATACTAACAAACTCTCCATCTTCGAAGATCTCTAATAAAACCTTATCATTTTCTATATGTATTTTGACATCTTCATTATTCCTTTCTAACAAAGCAATTTTATTATCGATAATTGCAATTTTATTTTCAATATTAAGTGCATGTTTTTCAGCAGCTTCATTTTTCAATTTATCTGCTTCTGATAGATCTATCTCTTCACTATCTAAGCGTCTATTGATTTTCTCAACTTCTACTTTTAAGGCATCTTTTTCTTCATCTATAACTTTCTCTTTTGATGTTTCTAGTGATTCTATTTTTATAGTAATACTAACTTCTTGTGCTCTGATAGAGTTCATTGGCACTACCCATAGTGCTAAAATGATACTAATTGTAATGATTCTCATAATTGTTCGATTTTTGATTTTATTTGATGAATTTATTAATTATTTCGTTCTGCTACAGCTGTCCTTACTTTTTCAAAACTGTCTCCGAGTGCGTCAAAAACTTTATCTCTAAAACTTGTTTCTAATTCAGATTCGACAACATTTAAAAGTGCTGTAGCATCTACCTTTTTATTTTTTACTATTTTCAAAGAGTTAATATCTCTTTGTGCTTTTAGTAGCAATGTGTTTATCTCATCAGCACTTACTGAGTTATTATTGTTTCGCATAGATTGAACTTGAGCTACTACTTCTTCAACTTTCAAATTAATAAAAGTTTTTTCTTGACTAGTTTCTACAGATGTGTTTATTTCTGTTTTATCAATAGTACTAATTGCCACATTTTCTTTTATCGGCTCACTCTTTTTTGAAGTATTTGTTTTGTTATTACTCGTAACCACTCTCACATTTGTTGAGTTTTGGTGATTTTCAACAATCTTTTTAGGTTGTAACTCTGGAGTTACCTTTTTTGAAGGCTCTTCATTTACAATAACAACTCTTGAATGATTCTCTACAGGAATCTCATCTTTAATTAGTTTCGTTTCTTCAACTAGTTCTGGCAAAGTTTGCGAAGAGATAAATTCATCTTTAAACAAAAAGGAAGCAACAATTACAATTCCTATAAAACCTGCAGCAACAGCAAACCAAATAGGTTTATTAATACCTTTTTGTGGTTTTGAATCTAATTGTTTTGCAAGTTTTGCCCAAGCATCTTTAGACGGATTTATTTCTCGTTTTTGTAATTTCTCCCTTATGTTATCTTCAAATTTAATGGGTTCCATAATTCAAAATATTTTGTTTTTCAATAATAGTTCGAAGCACTTTTCGGGCTTTAAAAAGCTGGCTTTTAGAAGTGCTTTCTGAAATTTGCAGCAACTCTGAAATTTCACTGTGCTTGTATCCTTCTACAGCATATAACATAAAAACTGTTTTATAACCTTCTGGTAATCCATCAATAATTTTCTGAATCTCTTCAACTTCCAGCTCGGTTTCTAAATAGGTCACAAAATCCTTCGAGTTTTCTATTTCCTTTTCATCAGTGAAGAGCATTTTTTTGTCTTTCCTGAGTTGAGAGATAGCTTCATTGATCATAATCCTACGTATCCACCCTTCAAAGCTTCCTTCATATTTAAATGAATTTAAATGTGTGAAAACCTTTAAAAAACCAGAAAGCATTACCTCTTCAGCAATATCATTATTCTTAATATATTGACGACATACACTAAGCATTTTAGGAGCAAAGAGTTCAAACAATTGATGTTGTGACCTTTTGTTACCCTTATTTGCTTTCACAATAAGTGATTTATAGTTTTTATGTAATGAAACAACTTTCAAATTCCGAGTATTATTAAAACGCTTCTATTATTATAGACGCAAGTTGAATTAAAATGGTTGCCTAAAGGGTTAAAAAGAAATGCAGATAATTACTTTTTACGATCTATTACATAATTAACCATCATTTCTAAAGACTTCTTATAGGGTGAATCTGGATGGTTTTTAATTAACTCTAGTGCTTTCTGTTGGTATTCTTTCATTTTTGAAACAGCATATTCAAGTCCGTCATTATCCTTCACAAAAGCTATTAATTCTTTTACTCTTTTTTTATCTTTATTATGATTTTTAATTGAATTTATAATCCAATTTTTCTCCTTTTCAGAGCAGTTATTTAGCGTATAAATTAACGGAAGGGTCATTTTTTGTTCTTTAATATCAATCCCCGTAGGTTTTCCTATTTTTTCACTTCCGTAGTCAAAAAGATCATCTTTTATTTGAAATGCCATTCCTATATACTCACCAAATTTTCGCATAGTTTCTACTTCTTCTTTTGAAGCATTTACAGATTGAGCACCCATAGCACAGCAAGCAGCAATTAACGTTGCTGTTTTCTGGCGAATAATTTCGTAATAAACTTCTTCTGTAATATCAAGTTTACGAGCTTTTTCTATCTGTAATAATTCACCTTCACTCATTTCTCTCACGGCAACAGAAATAATCTTAAGCAAATCGAAATCACCATTATCGATTGATAATAATAACCCTTTTGAAAGCAAATAATCACCTACTAAAACAGCAATTTTATTTTTCCACAGCGCATTAATTGAAAAGAAACCACGTCTTCTGTTGCTTTCATCAACAACATCGTCATGTACTAATGTTGCGGTATGGATTAATTCAATAACAGAAGCTCCTCTATAAGTTCTATCATTTACTTCTCCATTATTTGACATCTTAGCAATTAAAAAAACAAACATGGGACGCATTTGTTTTCCTTTTCGATTTACAACATAATGAGTAATACGATTAAGTAAGGAAACCTTTGAAGACATGGAGAGAAGAAACTTTTTTTCAAAAAGTTCCATTTCATATTCAATGGGAAGTTTTATTTGAGAAACTATCTTCATAGGAGTATCAAATATAGTTAAATTGTTATTGGCATTTTAACTCTTATTTGCTAATTGACCGCATGCCGCATCTATATCTTTCCCTCTACTTCTTCTAACGGTAACAGGAATTCTATTTTTTTCTAAAGCAGCTATATATTCATTGGTAACTCGACTAGATGCTTGTCTAAACTCACCATCATCGATAGGATTATATTCTATTAAATTTACTTTAGAGGGCACATGCATACAAAACGTAACTAAAGCATTTATATGCGCTCTTGAGTCGTTGATACCTTCCCAAACTACATATTCATAAGTAACTCGATTGTTCGTTTTAGCATACCAGTATTCTAACGATTCCCTTAAATCTATAAGAGTGAATTTTTTCGCAAAAGGCATAATATGCTCCCTTGTTTCTTGAATAGCTGAATGTAATGATACCGCTAAATTAAACTTCACCTCATCATCAGCTAGCTTCTTTATCATTTTTGGCACACCTGAAGTAGAAACAGTTATCCGCTTCGGTGACATTGCCAGTCCTTCTTTTGAAGTAATCTTATCTATAGATTTAAGAACATTGTTATAATTCATTAATGGCTCTCCCATTCCCATAAATACAATGTTTGAAAGAGGTCTAGAATGGTACAATCTACTTTCTTGATCGATGGCTTTTACTTGATCATAAATCTCATCTGGATTTAAATTTCGCATGTTTTTTAAACTTGCTGTAGCACAAAATTTACAATCTAGACTACAGCCTACTTGCGTAGACACACAAGCTGTTGTTCTTGATGCTGTAGGAATTAACACAGACTCTACTATAAGTCCATCAAAAAGCTTTACAGCATTTTTAATAGTACCATCTGTGCTTTTTTGAAGCGTATCTACTTCAATATGATTAATTACAAAATGTTCCTTTAAAACACCACGTGTTTTTAATGAGATATTAGTCATATCATCAAAATGATGAGCTCCTTTATTCCAAAGCCATTCATAAACTTGATTTCCTCGAAACTCTTTATCTCCGACACTAACAAAGAAAGATCTTAACTCTTCCTTTGACAAAGCTCTTATGTCTTTCTTTTTTGTAATCATTACTTTGCAAAAATATCATATTTATAAATAGCAAAAGCCTCCTTTAAAAATTTAAAAGAGGCTTTCTGAAAAATTATATAATTTAATTTATCTCTCGATAATTATCTTTTTAGTGACATCTGAATTAGTATCCTTATCTATTAAATAAAGAAAATAAACTCCTTCATCTAAACTTTCAACATTAATTTCGTTGATTGTATTAGATAATGATCCTGACATTAGTCTTTGTCCTAAAACATTGTAAAAACCATAATCTAGATTTGGATATTTTCCATTGATAATTGAAATTACTGAACTAGCTGGATTTGGGTAAATATCTAATGATCCAAGTTCATCAAATTCTATAGTTCCTAAGATATTCTGAATAGTTTCGGTAGTAGCTTGTCCGGTTCCAATTGGATCTAACCAATCTATTAATTGATTTTGTGGTGAGTTACCAGAATTCCAAGAAATTCCAAACCTTCCATAAATATCATAATCGTTATTATTTTGAGTGCCATCACAAGCTGCTTGCCCAGCGTATAATTGACCTATAATTCTGCCTTCTTCATTAAATAAAGGAGAGCCTGACGATCCGCTTTCAGTAGTTCCAATTTCCCATCCATCTCCTGTCCCAACAGATACGCCACCAATAAGCCAGACATCAATTCCATTAGCATTTTCTCTAACAGCACCGGAATCATCTCTACATATTTTCATTATATCTCCATTAGGATGATGGATTCCAACTTCAAACTCAGGTAAATTATCAGTATTATCCCATCCAGCAAATGCAACATCCCAAGAATTTGGAATTTCATTAAATAATTCAACCAAAGCAAAATCACTTGTAGGGTTATTTGCTTTTAATTCAGCACCACTCATAGTGAAATTAGTCTGAATATCTAAGCTTTGTTCTTCAGTACCACAAATAGGACTTGGACTCATCCAATTAAATCGGACAGACCAAAATGAAGGGTCACTAATTTCTAAACAGTGGTTTGCTGTTAATAAATAAGGAGTCTTATCATTTAATGTAGTATTAATCAAAGAAGCGGAGCATAAATAACCATTCCCTAAATTAAGGATGGCGACTGCTTTTTTTATAAGATCCTTTTTAGTTTCAAAGTCATTGCCTATTGGACAATTTACATCATAATTACAGGCACCAGAGTCATTAATCCCTTTATTTACATAACGGTTTACTTCACCCATTCGATAGCCGTGTATCACACTTCCTATTATTAGGTTTAGTTCGCCAATACTTGAAGAAGGCTCATAATATTCGACTAAAATTACATCACCAGAAACAAACCAAGAACCTAACATCTTATTTTCTCTGTTTTGAGCCTTTGAATAGGTTTTAGAAACATCTGAATGATCTTCATTGTATAAATGCAATATTGCCCCTTCAGGTAAATGAAAGTCTTCAAAATTTACACTTAAATTTACTGCATCAGGAGATTTAATAGCTATTCTCCATATTCTTCCACCATTAGGCAGGGTAGTCCATTCCCCATCTTCTTGAAAATCTAATCGTATGGGTCTAGAAATACCATAGCGCCAAGGAAGACTTTTATCCAAATCGTTAATAACATCTTCGGCCATGACAGCTTCAATATCAATGGCAGGAAGGACAACAGGATTTATATTGGCATTATTTTGCTCTCTAAATTCTTGAGACCAACTTATAGGCAATTCTCTATCTTCATCCTGTGAATAAGACAGGAAAGCAAATAAAAAAAAGAAAAGTAGTATTTTCTTCATTCCATAAAAGTTAGTTAACAAAATAAGATTACTAAGGTACTTTTTTATTTTGATATTTGAAAACCAAACCTTTATAAAATAAAAAATCCTGATGAAACATCAGGATTTTTTTAATTTATTATATAATTAACATGGCATCACCATAAGTGTAAAAGCGATACTTTTCTTTTACTGCAACATCATAAGCTTCCCTTATAAAATCGTAGCCTGCAAAAGCAGCAGCCATCATTAATAGAGTAGATTTTGGCGTATGAAAATTAGTAACCATACTATTTGCAATACTAAAATCGAAAGGTGGAAAAATGAATCTGTTTGTCCAGCCATCATAAGCATTTAGAGTTCCATTAGAAGAAACCGAACTCTCTAAAGTTCTCATAGCAGTTGTACCTACAGCACAAATTCGTCTTTTATTAGTAATAGCATTATTTATAATATTCTCTGCGAGCTGATTAATATGAATCTCTTCAGAATCCATTTTATGTTTAGATAAATCTTCAACTTCTACTGAGCTAAAAGTACCTAAACCAACATGTAAAGTTACTTCCGCAAAATTTACACCCTTAATTTCAAGGCGTTTTAAAAGATGCTTAGAGAAATGCAAACCTGCAGTTGGTGCTGCTACAGCCCCTTCATTTTTAGCAAAAATAGTTTGATATCTTTCTTTATCTTCTGGCTCAACTTCTCTTTTAATATATTTTGGAAGAGGTGTCTCACCTAATTCGGTTAATTTTTTTCTAAATTCATCATAATGACCATCATAAAGAAAACGTAAAGTTCTTCCTCTTGATGTTGTATTGTCTATTACTTCAGCTACTAAAGAGTCATCATCACCAAAATAAAGTTTATTACCAATTCTTATTTTTCTTGCTGGATCTACTAAAACATCCCAAAGTCTCGTTTCTGTGTTTAATTCTCTCAATAAAAACACTTCAATTCGAGCTCCTGTTTTTTCTTTATTTCCAAATAATCTAGCTGGAAATACCTTTGTATTGTTAAGAACTAACACATCATCTTCTTTAAAATAATTTATTAGGTCTTTAAACATTTTATGCTCAATCGTTTGTTCTTTCCTATTTAAAACCATTAAGCGGGCTTCATCCCTGTTTGATGCAGGATATTCTGCTAATAATTCATCTGGAAGATCAAAATTAAATTTTGAGAGTTTCATTCCCATAGTTTGTAGAGTTTTTAAAATTAAAAGCTGCAAATATACAATCTCAACATAGGGGTTGTCAAGTAAATAAAGGATTATTATTTTATTTGAACCGTAATTCCTGTTTTTTTAAGGTCATTCCAAAATGTGGGATACGATTTTGATACTACATTTGGTTCATCAATTTCTATCGACGTTAGTAATGAAAGTGGTGCAAAAGCCATCGCCATTCTATGATCTTGATAAGTATTAATTAATATATTGTTTTTTATTTCTGAAGAAGAAAATACTTCAATAGATTCATTAGTAATTTTTATTTTAGCTCCTAATTTTTCTAACTCTGTTTTTAGAGCCAATAACCTATCTGTCTCTTTTATTTTTAAGGTTTTTAAACCTGTTAATTTACAAGCTATTCCTAATCCAAAACAAGTTACAGCAATAGTTTGAGCTATGTCTGGAGTATTATTTAAGTTTAGGTTTAACGGCTTAATATTCTTATTATTATTATTTAATGTGATGGTATTTTCTAAAGTATTGAAGACTGTCTCTATTCCTAAAGATTTATAAATTTCAGATAATTCAGAATCTCCTTGAAAGCTATTTTTATTAAAACTTTCTAAATTAATCTCCATGTTTTCTGAAAGAGCAACTATACTATAAAAATATGAAGCCGAGCTCCAATCCGATTCTACTTTAACAGTAATATCATTAATTTTCTTAATTGGCTTGACAACAATTTTATTATTCGAAAAACTGCAAGTAACACCAATTTTCTGCAACATTTCTAATGTCATTTCAATATAAGGGATAGAAGTAATATCTCCATTTAATTCTATATTCAATCCATTGCTAAGTGATGGTGCAACGAGCATTAATGCAGTTATATATTGACTACTAACCTCAGAGCTTATTTTAACGGAAGAATTATTTAATTTTTTACCAACAATCTTTAAAGGAGGATAGCCTTCATTCTTTAAATAGGTAATCTCTGCTCCTAAATCTCTTAAAGCATCTACCAAAATTTTGATAGGCCTTTCCTTCATTCGGCGACTTCCTGTTAAGGTAATTCGTGACCCTTCGATTGAAGCATAATAAGCCGTTAAAAATCGCATTGCTGTACCTGCGTGATGAACATCTACAATACCATTAATAACTTTTAACCCATTTATTAAACTTTGGGTGTCATCACTATTAGATAAATTATTTATAGTGAGATTAGCGTATAAAGATTGTAAAACTAAAAGTCTATTCGATTCACTTTTTGAACCTGGTATAGTTATAGAATACTTTCC